>Ga0210040_10001883_pt1 | contig 30660 bp, 31 predicted proteins | sample CryGeyCG12114_NA_FD_185462 | JGI IMG/M metagenome (GOLD analysis project Ga0210040, IMG submission 185462) | Groundwater microbial communities from aquifer - Crystal Geyser CG19_WC_8/21/14_NA (SPAdes) (version 2) | ecosystem: Environmental > Aquatic > Deep subsurface > Groundwater | place: USA...
AATCATTAGCTCATCAACTTCAAGCTTCAACCGAACAATTATTCGTAGAGTATACGATCGCTACACTTTTGGATCTTCGATGCATTTTCCAAATTTTCATTTAGTAAAGAAAAAAGCTAGCTTTTGCATGTACGCACTACGCACGCAGCGAATAACCTGAAAAAGGAAATATAAAAAACAACTTGCTCACTTGCTCACATTCTATGCTTAATAGCAAAGCATAGAAAAAAGGTTTCCAGATTCAGTCATTGGCATCCGCCAACACCTCATCCAGTTTCCAATTCAATACTAGAGGTTTTGTCAGTCTCAGTATTCAGCATTCAGTTTCAGTATAATCAGTATTATCAATGTCATAGTCAGTTCAGTATTGCAACACAATACTTCATCATCGTATTCTTTTGTGGTTGGTTGGTATTGGTACCTTGTGAAATTGCGATTTGACTATTTGACGGACAGGAGAATTTGTTGTCATCATTGAAGTCAACATGACAAGAAATTAATAAAATACCACTAGTCAAGTCAGTGTTTATTATTGTGGCATTCCGATTGTTAGGTTTGTAGATTAAAAGGTGTTTCCTGAAAATATTGTACCTGTGCCACTAGCTATAACTAGTCGCAAATCATCCCACTTAAAAAAAGTACTTGTGATACTTGTGAATCATATTGGTTCAGACTGGAGGAAATGACCTGAACTTAACGTAACAATGAGCAGAACAAATGTCAACGGTCAATTGGAGGGTGGCGTGGAGCCAGCAGGGTCTAACAGACAGCAGTCCCCGGTTCCGCCATTGAATTCAGAAGCAAATAGTCGAACAGCTCTGGAAGATTATGAGGAAGAATTGGAGCTCAAATATGGAGCCAAGCATGTCATAAAACTTTTCACCCCCGTTTCTTTATGTATGCTGGTGGTCGTTGCCACTATTTCATCTGTCACGTATTACACGAAGAAAGACGGTTACTTGTAAGTTAATAAATCAAAACTCTGTTGTAGTTTTTGAAACCATTGTTTCGGATTTCAAATTATTTGAGTACTTCCAGAGTTTACACCCCATTCCACGAAGAGAGTCCTGAAACCGGCACTAAAATTTTGAATGCCATTGGAAATTCATTGATTTTAATGTGCGTGATTGTAGTAATGACAGTTGTACTTATACTCCTGTACAAAAACAAATGCTACAAGGTATGACCGTTGAAAATGCTATATGAACATTTCGTTAAAAAACTTGACACGATGGCTGATAAACTACATCATGTACATGTAGGTAATTCATGGTTGGCTCATTCTTTCTTCGCTGATGCTCCTCTTCATTTTCGCATACTTGTACTTGAAGTAAGTGTGTTTGTCAGCTTTTATTAACCATCTCCGTTTCTCCAATGCAAACATATTTGCAACTGCAGATATCTAAATATTGTGTTCTTCTGGTTATATAGAGAAGTATTGCAAGCTTATAACCTCCCAATGGACTATATCACGGCTATGATGGGACTCTGGAATTTTGGTGTTGTTGGAATGATCTCAATTCATTGGCAAGGCCCGCTTCGTCTCCAACAAGCTTACCTTATTTTCATTGCAGCCCTAATGGCTATGGTGTTCATTAAATACCTTCCTGACTGGACTACTTGGGCTGTTCTGGGGGTGATTTCCGTTTGGGGTATAACGATAACACTACCTCTCCATTTTGGCGTTATTTTGGTAACTTGAGAAACGATCACATCTTTTTTGTTCCTTCTTCTAGATTTGGTAGCAGTACTAATGCCGCACGGACCGTTGCGAATTCTGGTAGAAACTGCTCAGGAGAGAAATGAACAGATTTTTCCAGCTCTCATTTATTCATGTAAGCAGGCTACTTGCTCAGTTAGCTCGTTATGCGTTAGTGCCACATCATTCGGATTCAATAATAAATATCCATTTTGTTTGAGCAGCTACTGTCGTCTACGCGGTGGTGAACACAGCAGAAGAAAATTCGGCCCCATCTCCCCCTAAACGGAAGGAAACAATAAATAACAGTCGCCAATCTCCTGAGGAAAGCGGAGGTGCAGGTGACGCTGCTGATGGATTTCCCCCAAATTGGAGGGACGAGAGTGAAACTCGTGTTCAAAGAAGACGAGATGAAGTGAACGAAGCAGCTGCTCGCGTTCAATCTTATGGGACGATAACGGGGGACCGAGGCACTGAAACTGTCACTCAAGACCAAATGGACGATGAAGAACGTATATGAAGAACAAATATTACTAATTAATAATCCAAAATTGTCTACATGGTTGTTTAATTTAGTATTTCAATCTACAGGAGGAGTTAAATTGGGTCTAGGAGATTTTATTTTCTACAGTGTACTCGTGGGCAAAGCCTCTTCTTATGGGGACTGGAATACAACCCTTGCCTGTTTTGTGGCAATTTTGATTGTAAGCTATTCATTGGGATTATTTATATGGACAAAAGTATATTATATTGTGGATTCCTTATAACTTTAATTCATTGTCTTCCAGGGGTTATGTTTGACTTTACTGCTTCTAGCTATTTTCAAAAAAGCCCTTCCAGCCCTTCCGATATCAATAGCTTTTGGACTTATTTTCTACTTTTCTACAAGAGAAATTGTTACACCATTCACGGATACTTTAGCGAGTAACCAGGTATTCATATAATATGACAAATAGATGCATTGGAAAATTTTTTTTTTTCTAAACTACTAAAATCAAGATTCAGATAGGGTAGCTCGTTTTCGATTTCTAACGTATTAGGTACTGATTAGCATTCATGGATGGAATCGCAATGCTTTCCAATTTATATTTACATTACAACCTTTACAGGAGAATGACTAGAATTATCTAATTATTGACTGACTTTGTTCGAATTGATTGTTTTGTTGATTCATAAGTTAGTAGGATTGTGGTAAATTTAAATCAACTGATTTTTTACAATACCATTTATAAAAAATGAATAGCTTATTATTTATTATATAAAATAACAGTATAAAAAATAGTTTAAAAATATTAAAAATTCCTATTCACGCTGAAAATTTAGGTTTGTCAATCATTTTAAATGGGATAGTTGCGTTTTCTTCTCTTTTCTTTTTCACTTTTTTCCGTATGTATTTGTTAGTGTTTCTGTACTTCAGATACAAATTTTCCAGTTTGAACTTTTTACTCAACTAAAAAATTTAAAAATCCGTTGTCATTACAAGCAAAAAAACAACACTACCGGGCACTAAGATATATGTGAAATTGTATTTTCTAAGAGAAATATCTTACCTTCTCGCAGTACTCAAGCTCTTCGGTTTCAAAAGGATAATGAAGTTTAAGAAAACGATAATACGCATTTTCTACGAATTCATTTCCAAAGTACCGCACAGTTAAATTTTTCAACACATCTTTGGCTTTATCTTCGCCACGATACTTCAGTAGCAAATTAGTCAAGGGTTCCAATATTATAGTCACATCTGCTTCCAGCTCTTCACTTTCTGTCAATAGCCTTTCGTATGTTGACAAAGCGGATTCTCCAGTTCGGTGAAGTGCATCTTCGTTGCCTAAAAACATGAGATAAAGTAAGCACGGTTAGCACCCACCATCTACCCTTACAAAAAATTAAAATTAGAAAAAACTTGAATTTCTCACTTCGTACCTAAGTAGTTGTTTTCTAGAAGCAAAGAGTAATCACGTTTCCACATGGCATACTTTTCTGCTGCTTGTAAAACATTCCATGTGTAGTATAGCAATCTCAACTTGTAGTTGGGAAACCTTTTTTTCCAAATTTCCCATTTCTTTTCATCCGATAGTCTCTCAACTTCAACTTCCTATTAGAACACAGCAAAGTTAATCTTGGTGGTAGCATCATTAAGGCTATAGCTAAAGCTGATAGCTAAGACTGTATATATATATTTCTATAAAACTACCCTGCTAGCAGGTAAAAGCTAAGTTAGTCTAGTTATTTCGGGAAATTAAATTACCTGTACAAGTTTCATCGCCAAAAGAAAATTTCCATTTTGTATCATCCAAATAGCAAGTTCTAGGGCAAATCGAACTGAATATTCGGTCAATATTGTTGTCATCCATCTGAAATGAAGGTTAACAGGACCAGCAGTAATAAATACTACTATAATCTAATGAAATAAGACAGTGAGAGTAATTTTGGTACATAATTATACTCAAAACTCACTTTCTCAATTCTTGGAGCTTTTCCATACTATCAGGACACAGGTGAATAACTGATAAAAACCCAGCCTGAAAAATATTGCATCCATATTTGTATTTTTATCTATGAATAGCTAATCGTACAGAGTATAATTATGGTATTTTACATTCCACATCATCATAAGATCCAGCCGATGAGTCGGCATTCTTTCTTCACATAAACCCTCTACTGCTTTACTAGCCAATACCCAGTCATGTGTGAAAATAGCTCTTCGAGCTGTCTCCAGGTAGATTGAATTTAATGTGACGCAAAATCCACTTGCTAAATGATTTTTAAAAAAGAAAGGATATTGAAACCCACAGAACATTTCTATTTATGGGATGTATTTCCATTCAATGCAGCTGCTGCTTACCTTCATTGTTTAGAGTTATCATTCGTAAGTTGCTAATAATTTCTAAAAACTCGGGAGATTTTAAGTCTTTCCTCATTTGTTTCTATGAATGAATACAATTTCACAATGTAGAGAGTAACCTTGACATGATATTGCTTATTTTCAAGAACTACTCAGAATATCAACTTACAGCCCAATGCTTCATTTGCCATTTGAGCGTATATTTTTTCCGTAAGTCTTGATCCATCTCCTTCTGAAGATTTCTTGACTCATCTTCGCTCCCACTTTCTTCAAAATTTTCAGACTCATCATCATTTTTATTTCCATCAGGGAAGTCATCAACAGATTTGTTTTTGCTGTAAATATCATAGGCTGAAATAAATGCTAAAAACAAAGAATAAAAAGAAACAATGTTAGCCCGTTAACGGGTCATCTCTGTCATCCGAACACTAAATTACGAAACTGAAGCTCGTATCACGTGTGTAAATAACAAGATGCAAAAAGTTTACCCTTGGGGTCAGCCAGTGGTTTACGTGGCGCATATTTTACAGAGTTCGGATAAGACCGAGTATCCCTTCGATAGTGATTACCAAGTTTGGCTTTATCAATTATCCTAGGCAATATAGCTGGTCTGGCTAAGGTTGCTGTTTTCAAGTGCAGGTAATCCATTTGCATGATTTTCCGAGTGAGCACAGTTTCTTGAATACACTTAAGGCTCGGGAGTTTCGCATATCGCATCCGATCAGTAGTGTATGAGTAAACTTGGTGATTTGTTTTACTCTCACGACGTTTTATAATCTTACCCTCCCGGTGACGACCCCAAAGTTGTACCATCTGAGGAATAATTAAATTATGCTTTCAGTAAATTAGTGCTCTATACTTCACTGTTCATTTCCATCGCTACGGTTTGCTAATGATTGCAAATCAGAGAGGAGGATTATATTTTTTTTGAGGCGCTATATGAAAATACATAAAAACCACAGTGAGCTTATATTGTAGATTAACGACCAATTTACTAAACACTATGTCATCCAATTATTCAGCAGGACAGGTAAAATAGCCTATTTGAATGCATACTATTTACTGACCAAGAAAAAAAGAAATCTCACACATGAATGTTAGTTACAAAAATAACTTTCACAAATTCAGTTCAACGATGCATTCCGCCCCTCCAGATTAGGAAACTGGCAATCAATTGACAGCAAAGAAGTGTATCCAGGCAAAAAACCAGTGCAGACTACTTCAGAAACTAAACCCTTCTCACATTCTCATACCAAATTTATTGCAAACGACAGGGGTCACCTTTTACCAGAAATAGTACGTAATGCATGTTCATCCCCCTGGGGAAATCTAAATTTCAGCGTATGGGAACAAGAGCATGCAGCCAGAATCAAATTGAACGGTACAAATACCAAATGCATACTATGGAATGCATGCATCTATACAAAAGCAAATTATTGCATACATTTTCTCCATCCATACTTTTAGAAATGAAACGTCCCACACTCAGATCCAAAAGCTTAACATGTGAATCAAATCGTATTGTGACAAGACCAACTGCTGCGAAAAAACCAATCGACCACATTCTCGTTTACTTAAGAGAACTGCAACTACCAATAATATGGATAGTAGGACTACCTAGCCGCAAAATTTTCCAAATCCGTCGAGATTTCTGTAAACAATTGGCGAAAAAATTCGAATTCGGATACATCAACATTGACGACGAAATTGACAAGTGGAGAGAACGCCAATTTCGTTCGAGTCAGGAAGACGCGGATGTTTCAGCAGAAAACAATCCACGTAAAGAAAATGCGCGCAGAATTGAGAAAATCTACTTCGGCACTTCCTTAGCCAAACAATATTTCCGAGACATCAATGTGCGTGTGGCAATTCCATACGATCTAGAAGAGACTACCCAATATGCATTACTGATGAAAAGTAGTGGGAGTGATATTCAACTTCATCAAGGAGTTAACATGGATGACTATTTATATGATGAGCAAGAATCAGCAACTCAAAGAGTGACAAAAAACTGCAAACTATCTAGACAAAGGATAAATTTCAATTTGGCTAATGTTTTCACCCCACATATGGTACTGGAGTTGCTAAAGTTTGCGATGATAGAGAATTTGCCAGCCAAAGGTTTTGTCATTGAAGGAGTTCCTTATGAACTGGAGGAAGCAGAAGCTTTTGAGAAATTCTTTTATCCAGCTGCTCTAGGAATCTTCTTCTGCGAAGGGAAGGGGAAAAATGAGATAGTTCGAACATCTAAACGACACAGGCAACTTCCATCCCAAGTGCCTACAGAACCGGTAGCCATCGCCTCAAAACATATAAAAAGACTAAAACCCTTTTCTTTAGCACAGGCCGAAAAAATTTGCAATGTGTATGGCCACAAAATCATTCGAATCATACATGCCGAAGATGTAGACAAGGATACAATAGAATTCATCAATAACTTGGTGAAAAAGAATTTAGAACATTACCCTGACATTCTAACAGGCACTTCGAGGATTGATGATTACTCGCAAATCCCTTCGAGAACCTCTTTAAATACTCACTTAGAGAAAAGTAGTACAGAACAAATCCACTGTTCTAGCTCAGATATGCTTCTTACTGCATTTTCCTCGTCCGAAAATGTGGCTAGTGTTCCTCAATCGAGGGAATTGATCCCACGCCAGCAATTTGCAAGCACTAGCAAAATAGGCAAAGAAGAAATAATAACAAAGATGAGAAAGAAAAGGAATTTAGCTAGCTCGAAAAATAAATTGGAGAAAGCCAAAGATGAGATGCTTAAGACAATGTTAGATGGGAAAGTGGACGAGATTTTGAAAGAAATGAAATCCAAATCTAGTATACAATGGAGAGTGGAAGAAACGGAGGAAAGGAAGGAGCATGGCAAGGTGGTAGAGTCTTCTACTACTACCATTGTGAGTTCAATTTGCACGGAGAAAACAGAGTCCGTGACAAAGAAAGTTTTGGATCATGATGAGAGTGAAAGCATAAATGCATTAGCACCTGAGGAGGAAGAGAAACCTATCACGGTAGAAACTGTAATCGAGGAGGAAAATGTAACGGATGATTTTATGTCTAACCCGCAAACCCCAGCATCAGTAAATGAAGCTTTAGACGTGACAATGGGTGATATATTTTATGGATCCAAACTTAATACTCCATACAGTTCGAGCAGAGGTTAGAAAACCAAAACACTAAATTTGTCCAAAAATACTGCAGTGTTCCCAAATGATGATGAATACTAAAATGCCTAGAAAATATAGGTGCAGATGGAGACGGGGACAATGCTCCATTTCTTCCTTTTCTGAACATCGGCAAAAAACTTAGTAAAGACCAAACCACTGAAACTTCTAATCTAGACAGTGATAGAAATGAAGCTACTAAAGACTATAGTGACAGATTTTCAAGTGATGTTTCAACAGCTACGGGAGATTGTCGTACCAATCCAACCGATTGTATGGATGATGAAGATTTTTTCGACATCAAAGCTATCATAGGAGAATCTCCAAGAAATAAATTTGACCGGGGTGATACTGTTACTTCAATAGCTACGGATACAGAGGCTACAAAAACTGATGATAATGACAATTAAACGATTGCACAATTAAATTCTTATTCTTACTAGTTAAGGCCTTATGCATACACACACTTTGCTTTGAAGGGTTAGTCAGTTAACCCTATTTTGAAGAAAAGCACATATGACAAGGCATAGTGATGAAGTGCGTAATAAAATATCGTACCGTGAAATCTTTGAAATATGCTGATATTGTTTAAAGTGTTCACGAATAAGAAATAAATGTGCTTTTTAAGTGAATAACAGAAAAATGATACTTAAAAAACCACATTACCGTTCAAAGGTGAAAGGGTCTCTGGGACCCAATGTATGACCACTTCTGTAAACGAAATCGTTTAATAATGAACACACGACAAGAAGACCAAGCCAATTAAAAGGCTTTAGCACGCAATTTTACAAATAAAACTATAAAAAACAAAATATCTTTGACTCTTCGCTAAAACTGAGAACTATGCTGGCTGAGTCAAGCTAGTACTGGCACATGTATAAAATATTTCCCGCTTCAAATAACTTTCACTCCTTTCACTTGACACCAGTCTCTCAAACCTCCCTAGGGCCTACGCTCAAATGAAAAACGAACGACCGAAAAGTCTTCAATACAAATATGCGGTTTGATTCATGATTTAATGATAATTAACGTCCAATCTGTTCAAATATTTTTTTTTACATATTTACATAAAATGCATAGATAATAGTAGTTGTGGAATGCAGGATATCTCTTCAAAATTCAGTAGGCATGAACAAAGTGATGCTCGGATTTTAACGAAATCTTTATTTATGTATGAAACCATTGTAAACGTTCCAAATAGTTTCTATATTAAGCATAAACTACTAAATTAGTTCATTGACTCTAATTCTACTTTCCAAATCCACCCATACATTTGGGACTGGGTTCCACAGTCTGCATTTTCTCCCATTCGGCTTTCGTTTTGGCGACAATTGAAAGTGCATGTAGTCCTGTGTCCATTTCATCTTTCAAAAGAGCTTGTACCTGATGAATAAAAAAAAAATTAAATCTAGAAAGCTATACTTTCTTAAATTTTAAATTGATTTTTAAAGATTCCATGATCGTACTTTCTGATGCCGTTTCACTAGCGGAACTCCTTCAAATTCGGGGGAAACAATGACCACTTTCAAATGAGTTTCTGCTTCTTTGGGAACATTGTGCATATGTGACTCGTTAATAATGTCCAAAAAATGCGCATTTAGAGAAGTTTGAAGAACGCTTGTCATTCGGCTGATTCTCGTAGCCATTTCAGCTTATTACCCTTGTTTTTACTAACTTTAGAGAAAGTAAAACTATACTGTGAACTGCTGGACTGTTAGACAAAGACACTAGCTAAAACAATGATTAAGTCTTTTAGTTGGCTTGAATCTGAACTCAGAAAGGAAGGAACAGACAATTGCCAATTGCCATTATCTTCATCTTCAGATTCTTCAGTCAGAGAATCAGAAACATATTTTTACTATGAGACTATGAGTAGCATTATTTCCCGGGCTGGTCATAGAGCACAGCATAATAGATTATGCGAACGAATTTCATTGTTGACCGCAGTCTTAATTATGACCACTTCTTTGTAAAGTTTAAGTGCTCGAATTAATGGGACCATTACAGAGAAAGCAGTAGACTTTTCTTTTCGCAAAAGTATTTCCCCATTGACTGTTTACATCCATTCCAATTACGTCATATGGTGAATGCAATTTTAAAGAACAAGTAATAAAATGTCGTCCGGTGTTGAAGTACTACTTATCATGCAAAAGCAACTATTGGTAAGACGGCATCCAACATGCCTGACTGCTTCCAGAATATGCATCAAAAACCCCTACTGGCCAACCACCAACCAGGCGTATAAATATTTGCTCAACCGTTTATAAAATATTTCACAGTTATGATTTGCTATATGAAGATTGATTAAGATGACATGGAAATGAAAATGGTAAGTAATGTTTCATGACCCACGCAATGTGTTTCTCTATAATAAGCTGTGCTTTGACGAATTGCATTAATAATTGCACGCAGCGCATAATCCATTCAAAACCTGCATAGTATATTGCTCTTGTATTATATTCCATATTGTATTAACGATTAACGATTGCACAATACAATCAGAAAATTCAGTGTTTCGGCCTTTCCCTTGGCAACAAATCCATAGTAATATTCATATTCTCATTCTCGTTATAGTCAAAGTGGAGCTGAAACATTTTATGATGGATTTTAATCGTGTCTGAATAACATGATGATGATACTTTTTATATTGTATCATCATGTTATCATGCTTACGCATTAGTTCAACTCACAACAACTTTTAAAAGGTGCAGGTTGAAATGAATAAAAATACTTATTGTGTTGAAGCCAAACATTGTACGATTAAAAACAATATGCGGTTATATTGAGTACACCCATATGAAAATAGTGCCAAAAAATGGTATTTTGTTGGGACACTTTTAAAAGTCAAGCAAGAGTCAAGTTTAAGAGATTGGAGCGATGTTCAAGCTTGCAAGCAAGCTATGATTTCTATCTTGCGTAAATATCTATTTTAAGCGGTAAGTTAAGTACTATGAATCTCATAAATACATGCTGCCATGAAGGCCATGAACTATTAGACAATAATTATTATCGTCAACTGAATGATAAAGTGTGCACCGTTCAAAAAGCGATGACATGATATGCTACACAGATACAAGCTAAGGACCATTTTAGTCAGTTATACTTCATTTTTAATCTTATGATTGGGATGAAAAAATGACAGCTTCATCAAAGCTATTTTTTACACTATACTTTAATCACTTTGGTTTACACATGGAAAATTACAAGTATGATCCTACCATATCTCATTTGAAAGGAATTTTTGATGCATTCATTGTAAATTCATGCAGCAGCTCTTATAACTTCATTCCCAGAATGTGGGCTGGTACTGGTGATCAATTCATTTCATACGACGATGAATTGGTGGCAGTCCTATCTTTTACATTTGACACTTGACCTGCAGCTTGAATTCCTAGGAAGTCTAACAGTCGCATGTAAAACTTGAGATAGTATGCAAAAACCACCATAACTATTATATAGCTAACTACTACAGCATGTCATGAGGTCTCGTCCCAACATATTGATCTGAGTATAATCACATAAGCAAAAGCTTTTACACCATTTACGCGAAAAAATCGTACCTTTACGTAACGTTTTCCAAGGTTCCATTTCATGCATGTTATAGAACCTTCGCGTCGATAGTCAGGAATAGGAATATGTGATCCCAATTCTAACCTACAAATCCATGAGCGCAACTTGAATATTTCAAACGTCTTTTTATTATTTGTGCCAATAACTTGGGGAAAATGGTTCCTATAAGGCTGACGACCTTCAAAAGTCACTGCTACCACTACTGGCAGTCAGTTGGGATATCAGAATCACAATAAGCTGCAGAAAAACACAACCAAAGAATCATATATCCCCAGCTTATATAGATTCTCAAGGTTTGAGTAAACCCAAGCCGTTGTTTCAGGCATACAACCCGAGAACATGACCCTACGTGAGAACCGCACGTGATGCAATAGCCACTATTGACCATCCACCAAATACATATACAGTAGGCAAACCAAAATATAAAGTTCCTAATGGACCTATATTGAACTAGTGTACAAACATGTGGTTGAAAGTGAGACTGCCTATTTAACAGATGTCACATAAATGCGTAATTAACGGGAATATGCTGCAGTTAGAGTGCGGAGCTTTCTGCGTACGTGAGCATGGACTGAAAACTAAAACTTGTGCTTGGTTGAGTGAGCTTATAAGTTAGTATACAAACATAAACACATGCATTATATGCGTTCACATATGTAGGTACATTAGTTTAGTAGAAAACGTATCGAGTTTTTTCATCTCTCCCTAGTGTAGAGGGAACACATCTTGTGTTATGTTCTTGGAGAAAGCATATATAATGTGAACAGTTCACTTTCGTAAACAAACAAGGAACGGGAAGTAAGTAGTCAAGTGAAGAATGATGTGAAAGAAAACTTTTGCTAAACTATTATATTAATCGGCACATTTAATTTGTAGTGAATAAGTGATTCGAACGTAAAATATCACATTCCCATCATTGAACATTACCAATTGGTCAACGGTTGAAAACTTTGTTGATGATTCAAAGTTTGGAAGCAACGCATATTTTCATATTTTCTGGGAATAGTTGAAGGTATGTTCGATGGTTCATATATTTTTTAAATGATTTGTGTCTATTGGTTGTACTTAGCTAAATCTAAATGGCATAGCATAAAATGGTCTTGAACGGGACTCATAGTGTTTGAAATCTAGCTGCAGCAATGAAGTTAGGAGCCAGACCATATGTTATTGAATATAAATCAGGCTTGTATTGAAAGTGGTTTTTTCCAATAAGAATCAGTTTTATTTCATTGTTTACTGCACTGGTCATCCCGTGGTAATTTTAATTTTTTATCTATGAATGCATTGTTTGGAATATTTCCACCATCACTGCGATGAATTCATTAGATTTGCTTTATCAAGGGGGTTACAAACATTGTTCAGGATTTATTATTTGACTGATTGGCTCGTTGAAATGTTTGTTGACTGCATTTTTGTATCTAATCTATGTCAGATCGATCGGACATCATGTAGCCATGATCTAAATCCTTTCCATGATTACGATTTACAGGCTAAAGTTTTTCAAATAATGTTATGAACGTGATTGTGACAAAGTGCGGAGAGAATATTCAAGCATTTGTAGCTAATATGCATGATTTAGATGCTGATAAAATACTCTCCTAAAATCAATTTTGACTGCTCCTCATTCAGATCCCGGGATCTCAGATTATGAGAATATTATGGGAAAAGGATATAGCTTTTAGTATTTTGTATTATTTAGCTGGGTATTTCCAAAGCAATACGAATTTACGAATACCTCACCCATAGAAAAGCTAAGGCTTTGCATTGCATTGCGAAAAAGCGTTGGTCAAATATTTACATACTACTTCATGCTGGAACGTAAATGACTCTGCCTATGGTGATTAATTTCATCACTTTGATACGCAATTTACAGTTGGTAAATAGCATAAAGGCTTCAAGCCTAGTCGCCGAAATCATCAGGATGAAATCAAACGACGCATAGACAGCACGTTTTTAATGTATAAATAAATATACAGCTCTCAAGCTGCTCTTAATTAGTCTTTCCTACTTTTGTCGAAATGCATATAGCAAACTTGTGTACTTTCCTTACAGTGACAGTGACGAAGCACATTGCATTAATGAAAAAGTCTCCATAAACGATTAACAGATTTTGTAGAAAGCACTTAATTTAATTAATCCGCAAAAGTTATAACGTACGAAACGCACTGAAACTATTAATTATATACATCTTCCCATTTGTTTCTTTCCAGATACTTTAATCAAAAAATCGATAACGGTGTCTAACTGGGTTCAGCACAGCGATTGTGTAGGTAGTGAATCTGTGTATTGAGTTGTGGAACACCGATTTGCTGTACTGTCTACTGTCTAACTAGCTTAAACAAGACAGACATTTGGCTGGCTGTTAAACAAAGGAAATCGCCATATTAAACTGTGCATAGCACGTATAGTGTACTGAAACAACATGGCCTTTATGATGCCAGTGATGAAAAACGAATACTCCCTGTACGGAAAGGGGAACAATCGACAAAGAAAAACCTCAGGCCCAGCTGGAAGCAATAATAATCATTCAATCTGTGACGACACTCCGGACCGGAGGAAATTAAGTGCACCTGTGGGCAATACAATGAGAACTTCGGCATCAGCAGCTGGAGCGTTGGCACCAACAAGACGAAAAGTTCGATCCGAAGGACCAAGTTTGTGCACTTCCCCTAGGCATATTGTTACAAACAATCGGAATGCTCATGTTCCACATATGTCCTGTGCCTTGGAAAGCCAAACGGATGGAAGTCATCCAGTTCCTATTATCAGACGGGTCCGTGGCTCTGCGCCAGCTTTAGGAATCCATCCTGCTGCATCTCCGTTGCATCGGCAAATGTAAGCTGGCGCCTGTTGTAAATGTGTAAAACCAGAGCCAGACTAATATAAATTGTTCTCATCTGTATTGGGGCTATACCGACAGGTTCCTATGCATGTTATAAACAACACACTGTTCTTCATTTAGTGGATTGAATGAATATGTAGCTTGTCAACTTAAACTACTCCAAAATGAATGTTTTTTCGTCCTCAAGTATATTGTTTCAACTCATGACAGACTTGACTGTCATTTTTAAACAACACTATACTTTTTCAAGTTCTAACATATGTTTGATTTCGATTTGACATGGAATAACACCACTTCAGAAGTAATACATACAGTTTGTGCGAATGGTATTTTTATACCTGTTAGAGACTATATTTACGTGTTTTTCAAGCCTTTTTAATTTACTGTCACCTAGATTTGTAAAAACTGAGATTCCTAATGTTTTTTTCTCACATTGTTTGCAGAAGTCTGCAAACAGGCCCACATCCCAAAATTGCAACCAGTGAATCAAAAGACCTATCTAGGTCAGGTAGCTCATCTTCCGAGTCTTCCGAAACGGATCGACATCACAGTGGAAAATTCCACAGTAAACTATTGTCGAGATTGAAAAAATCCCTTCGATTCAGTAGTAGCAGCAGTACAAGTAGTAGTAAAGATTCGACCACGTCAACAACTGCAACCCCAAATCAAGTTGCTGCATAGTATAAGCAAAGCTCAGTTTCTGTAGCTAGTATTTTTTTTAGATGTATGTGATGCATTTTATTTTATACCTGATATTTAATTGTGTATGCTAAGACAAATATAGACTATAGATGTCCACTATATAGCAAACCGAACAACGGAATTACAAACAATATTGTGTTACAGTCATGCGCAAATAATACTGTTGCAATCAAAGGTTGTGGATTATATTTTTATTACATGTTGCATACTATACTGTGAATAGACAATTTGTTTGTGGATGTTACCGTCTGTCTAACTAAAAATGAATGTTACAACAATAGCCAGTTTGCATTATTATGTGCTTCACATTTTAAAAGAATCGGAATAGTTTCTAAATAACTAAACTATATAAAGTTTTGGCTCTCATAAAATGAGATGCTATTTATGTTGGAACTATAACTGTATGTTTTGTGTGAGAACTTTTAGCTTGTCGACAAAGTATTGCTTCTTCCAATAAGACTGACAATAATAATTTGCTAACAGATTATACTAGTTAAGAATGACTCTGAATGTTTGTATGGATCAACCTTTATGTTATGTACTTATGCAACCTATTATATTTTTGGTGTCGCTGTTTGTAGAAAAAATCACGTTTCATGTCTACGAACGATACATCTTATTGACATGATACACCATTTTTGGTGTGTATTGAGAAAGAAAAGCGTGTTAATATCAGGACTGGAAAAGAATAAGGAACCTGTTTGATATGTGATTTAAAACGTTTCTTGTCAGTAACTAACTGGGGTGCATCATTGATAAAAAATATTTTTACCTGTATACTTATCCAAGTCAAGTAATGTGCTGCAATAGTAGTGTGTATATAATGTAGTTTGTCAATCGGTGTATTACATGTAATGTACCTAATGTATATAAGTTGTATTTCTATTTCTTTAGACATTGACGTTGCATTTTTAAATGTTCAGTTTCTATATGTCATGTGTAAAATATTTGGCTTTCATTGTAATCAAGTTTATGATTTTATTAGTTTTTGAAATAATTTTCTTGTGAATGTGTATGTTTTGAATGCATTCTATGGTAAAAACGCTTTAATGCATAAATTTGCCTTTGCATCTTCGGGATAGAGTGTTCATATCTAAAGAGTTAACTTCGACTTGACAGCATGTCAGCAATGGTTTATGTTGTCATTTGAGTATAGTCTTTGAAATGTTCATCGAATTCTGGTGTTCTCAACAATAATAGTAATTTGTAAAACTAAAAAAAAATCAGACTTACGTTGTGCTTTTCGCAAATAATTGGAGTACATAATAAAACCTCATATAGTCTTGTACAAAATAACTTTTCTAGCATCATTCGTTTCCAATGCTGCCTTTCAGGGTTGAAATCATATAAACTACTACAGGGTAGTAAGAGCAAGTCATGAGTAAGTCAAATTCGAACATTGTGACGCGACATTGATAAGACATTTTATTCAGTTTGTTCATTTTACTAATGTTCACTTACTTTTTGTCGACTTTTCCGACAGTATTTTTGATAAAACTACGTTATTCCAGTGTATTCCAGACTGGAACCATAGAATTTCCTTCCCAAGGCGTTGCGTCACTCACTTAATGTGCGAAATAACTACTCACCATCTGACTTATCGGCTCATCCCATTGATTATAGTCGTTAGTCGCCTACACTCTACTGCATTTCAATTACTGTGAGTGATTTCCTTCTTCTTTGATTTCCTGCTGACATGAAATGTAGAGTTTGACAATGAGCCTCAATTCTTACCCGCACCACTATCCATTCCATACCCCTATAGAGTTTGTGATGGAGAATTGAAATTATGAAAGCTAAAAACGGACTAAAAGTAAAAAAAAAGCATTTTTTGATGGAGTAAATAACTACGCCAAGTAAACTAAAAAATATGAGCCGTGGAAATGATGGCTGGTACGCATAATGCGTGTTTTATGGCATTTTTTTGGACATGTATCTTTTGATGGTTAATATTTTTCCGTATCTGGGGTTTCCGGACGGAAAAAACACAATAGGTTTCAAATTACCTAGAAATTAAAGAAATTGGTTGCTAACCAATTTTTGTGATTTTTTTTCATTTTTCCAGGAGAATTTTTTTGTGCTCGTGTACTCATTCTGTAGTTAACTCAAGTTCAATTTTCTTTTCTGATGCTGTGGGATATTAAGCAAGTAAGTAAGTCATCTCTTTTGCAGTGCAGCAACCATTTTTGAAATCGCAATCAATAATGCCCTATAGAATACATATGCAATAAACTCCATATCTTTCATCTCATCATAATGTTAGATGACGATTTTCCAATTTTCGCACCCTATGCACTATAGAGTTGTGTGCGTCGTGCTTGGGTGTGAATATGACCGATAATGAAATGTTGTGCTGACTGAGCACACGTATTAATTTAGGGTAAAGTATTTATTTTTCGTAATTTTCGTTGAGTTGCGACTTAAATTCATTTCATTTATACCACCGTATGCATCTACAAAATGGTAGCTTAAAGCTTAACTTATCGATTTATATAATGCAATGATTTCTTAACGAATGGAATCCATATGGATCTCAAACTCTTTAATTTCTCACCCTGACCAATCATCATCTAAAACGTACAAACTTTAGCGACCGAACAAATTTGCAAATAATCCTTGCAAAGCGATATTTGGTTGTTGCATTTGACCTGGGTTTCCACTACTGCTACTGTACGAGTAACTGCTTCCTGAAGAACTGGATGTACCAGTACTCATGCCTGGGCCAAAAGAGTTAATTAATAAACATAAGTTTGCATTCTTTTAATTTGCTCACTTGTGTAGAGAGAAAGAGAAAACTTACCGTAAACCGATCTGCCATCAGCACATTTCCAAACTGGGCAACAACCATTATCCCTCCCATATTGAGGATTGCATTGGACTCCTGGAGGAGCAGGGGTACAAGTAGTTCCCGGACATTTGGATCCATCATTAGCATTGCAGGAAGCAATGAATGCACCAAGAATACAGAAGAGGAAGGTAAGACTTAATTTGACCATCTAAAAAAACAAATGATTCATGAATGCGAAATGTCAATCAAAATTAAATTAATCCTATGTATGATGGAAAATTACCTTAAAGTTTGGAAATATTTTACTGACTTGAAAATAAGGAATGAATGTAGCACAAAATCAATTAAATCCAATGACTGAGTATTTGAAGGATACGATAAAAAATTGTAGCTACTTTCACAAACTTATAGTAAAACTTTGCTTTGCATTATCGCATGTGGGTATTCAGTGCTGTATTCACGAATGATTAGAACAATAGATTTGCGTGTCAGTTGACCTCCGATTTATGGACTTTTGGAACGATGGAAAATCGCAACTCGAGTTAATTAGCAGACAGGGTTTACTTATGGCTGCTGTCTGACGCGAATGTGCTTTTTATATGAAAGCAGAAAAAGACCAATGCTATAAAACAAGCACAAGCAACTGCCATGTTAAGTTCTTACAGCTTCATACACGCGATGGTACAGCGAATCTGATTTTATGCGAGAATGCAACAGCAGTCACCATATTCATGTTTCTGAAAATAAGTCGGGTTACATGGAAAACTATTGTGAACACGGATTTTATTGAATCGTTTGACGAAGTTATAGTGTCATTCTAATTGTCATTCGCCGAAGGATCGTTACGCATGGAATTGCATTCTAATAATGCTCATAATCCCAGACAAGTGTGACTGCATTAAGTGTAAGTCATCTAATTAATTCAAAATGGATGAGTTTGGGATTCTTCCTTTGATGCAGTTTTTTATGGTGTTTTATGTTTCTAATGAAAAATGCTTTAAGAATGGATTATTCCAAAGCTAGAGATTTTTCACATCACATGACACATGACGGAGTATAGATAACTTGAAAATCCTAATCCGTAAGAAGGGGAACATTGAAACTGTGAAAGAGTCAAAGAAAAATTCCAATATAATTTTGATTTGGATTTTTATTCCAATGACTAATGACCCACGCTATTTTTAGTGTATATACGTTTAGAAGTGTTTATAGTTAAAATATGTTGACAAAAAATGATAAAACCAGAATGAGCAATCATCAATTCTTCTGTTATGAGAAACGCGTCGTAAAACGTTGAAAAATAGCACTCCTATTATTATGTTATGTCAAAAACAACTGTGAATTGTTATTGCTAATGAACCTACGACTTACTTTAGGATAAAAATTAAAATAAGCGTTTTAATTTAGCACATGAAAACTTTATTCCAAAATTGCATTGCATGGGGCAAGATGAACTATCATTTAACTTTAATGTTCCTGCATTCCAGGAAATTTAATACGGTATTTAGAACAAATTGTTACCAAATAAATTTATTATTGCTTCTTCATATCATTCATTCCTTTCTGCTCACTCCCTTTTCCCATGGATGAATTTTCGGTACTACTGGCACTCATCATATCGTCCATTTTCTTGCCCATTTTATTTTGTTGGTCATCATTGCTCCCTCTTTTCATTCTATCCGATTGCCCTCCAGCTTTGGATCCAGGCATTTGATCTCTCAAAGAGTCACCTTTGCCACTCATTTGGCTCCCACTATTATTGTCATCCATTCTGTCATTTTCACTGCTACCACTACTACTACTAGAATTGTTGTAGCTCATTTCATCTCGTCCTTTCATTTGGTCTCTGTTACTATTGCCACCAGAGGAATTTCTATTATTGGAGCTATCTGATTTCCCTGGACTGCGTTTTCGTCTGTTGCTATTTTCGTCACTTGAACCTTCAGTAGTTGATATCATATCCTCTACACTTTTCTTTGCAGAATCCAGTGGCTTGTCGTCAGTGGCGTTTTTTACATATGTTGCGGCTTTGTTAATTCCTTTACGAACTGTTGACAGTATTTAAGACTATTTTACAAATTTAATAGAAATAAAATGAATTAATATACTATATTTATAATGCTTACCAGTATTTCCTACACCAGAAGCAGCGGATTTAATGCTGTCAGCCGCATCTCCCAATCCCGATTTAATTTTGTCACCAACTATATAAAAAGTGTTATTCATAATTCATAAGCATTTCAAGTTTTGATTAATTTATTAGATATACATGGAAATTTATAGTTTTAGTATTCCAGTAACCTGACGCTTCAGTAGCTTCTGGCTCCGCAGCTCCTGAATCTTCACTAGCATCATTTTCTCCTTGAGAAGCTTCCATTGTATTCATTGTAGTTGCAGGGTCATCCCCCATAGTACTTTCAAGCTTCACATTTCGCCGAAATCGTGAAACCAACTCAGAAGATAATGGAGATGCTAATGTTGACACTGATGAAACATTACAGAGACAGATTGTGGATAAAACACAAGCAAGGAAAAAGTTTCTGGAATACATGTTTTTGCAGGGATTATATTTGAAATTGCACAATATTGCTTAACAATGTTTGTGATGAACTGACTGAATAATGAAGATGATAGCTATATTTATACATCCAGGAGAAAAAACATATAATAACTAATGAGATACCGAAACAAAAATAATACAATTCCAGGTAAAAGTGAACAAAAGGAATACATCCGCCACTGTTGTTCTCACGCAAGTTGTATGAATGATGATCAGATGAAAAAAGTTATACAACCTAACATAATAAATTGAGATTTTAAAGGTTAATAGGAAACTGAAAACAGTGTTGGGGCATTATGCGGTGAATATGATCAGTCTACCTTTGACGCAAAAGGGATGGTTTGTTTTATGACTTTTCATGGACAGGACAACAGAAGTACATAATGAATTGGTCTTTTCCGTGATTATTGTTATTAAGCTTATTTGTGATGCCAAATGTCAGGCAAAACTGACATAAATTTAATGAACCGGTCCGTAGAACAGTTAAATCTGTTATTTTTTTAGCCATAATACCAGCGGATAAAAATTGCATCCAACCAATATAGTTTTTCTGGCTTTACTCCAGATTTAACTCAATCTCATTAGACATCTTATGTATCCATGTGTGGCATCTTCTCATTGCTGCAGGATGGCATGATAAACATCTAAAGACTTTTGTTCCCAACACCAAAAATCGAATGAAATCAAGTAGCATGCATGCAATGCATAAAAAAATTGAATTTAAACCTCACTTGCCTCTTACCTCCCACAAAAACCAAGTAACTCCCATTTTCGATTATATGAATGCAAAAATTATATGGCTGTTATTATTATACTTTCCATTTCCATATGTTACATTATATTCATTAACCTTTGCATAGGTTTGGGGGTTTTAGGTATAGTAGTTTTATTAAATATCCAACTAGAGAGTTGTCTACTTTTAGATTCCGAAGAAGAAAAAAAGTTTGAATTGAGTTATAAACTTAGATAACTACATTACATAATAAGAAAATTTAGCAAAAAATTTCAAAATAATGGCCCGTACAGGGCTCGAACCTGTGACATCCGCGTTATTAGCACGGCGCTCTAACCAACTGAGCTAACGGGCCTTACTTATATTTCCAACGAAAAAAGATGGACTTGATTGGTCTACACAACTCTCAAGTGGTTTTGTTACCTACTCGCCATAAACTGTTTCAAAGAGAGGGAAACCGTTTTGAAAAGATTCTAAATAAAAATCAAAGAATTTTAAGTTTAGTTCGTTTTATGTTTTATTTTTTATTTAAAAAGAGCGAAACCGAAAGTTGAATGCCACTAAAACCAACCAGGACTCACGTTGGTTGGTGAGGCTACTGAATTTATTTCGCAGTAAGTATATTTCTAATCAAAATAATTTTGTTAGTATGGTTGATTGTTTGGGCGTATTGTTTTTTTTTGCTGGAGATGAAAGTCTTTTATTGAGAGATTCTGCTTCTATTCTTTATTAGAATAATAACTTATGAGGCTAAGCTAAAGCTGGTAATTTTTTTAGGTTTACAGATTTTATTTAGAAGCTCATCTTTCAAGGAATTAGTTTGTACTAAACTATTTGAGGTTCTGGATTACTTTCCTATATCAAATCTGATATTTGCGGTGAGTTTCATACGATAAAATTTACTGTTGCTTCTTTTGTAGCTCGTATAGCTGTGTCTGGCTCTGTTGTATAGTGTATCTAATGCTAACTGAAATGTCACTAGCTGTTTAATGGGACATGCATTAAATGAAAGTATGGTAATTATTTTGCCGGCTAGTACCAGTATGTTTAATTTGCCTCTGCTCTAACCAAATGTCAACAAATTCGGTTGTGAGAATTGTTTTATGCACATTTTACATAACTCTGCACTGCAAAAATCATAAAGGTGTCGGAAATGGCTGAAAAAAAGAACCAAATGACATCCTATTATTGTATAAATTGTGGGTTGGAGTCTCCACAAATGTATAAAACGTACGCTCAAGGGAACTTAATTAAACTTTTGGAATGTGTAAGTCGTCATTAAAGGAAACATATGTATTAAAGATTCATATGGACCGATAACTAAATTATCGTTTTTCTGCATTAGAAAAATTGCAAGAACTTGGTGGACAAGTACGTGGAATATGATCTCATTATTGTTGTAATGAATCTTGTGCTCCAAAATAAGATCGCATTCCGTCACTTGCTTTTAAACGAAAAGTTTGAGGTATTTTTTAAAAATTCAAAATCAAACTTATTTTGTTGGTTTGTATATTGAAATGTACAAATTTTAAAAACATGCATTTCTTTACATTTATTGACAGGGCTTTTGGAAACTTGGTGTCCTATTTTTATTTTGTGAAGCATATTGTTTTTGGTGTTTCCAAAAAGGAATAGAATCTGAGACACACATCGCGGATTTTTATGAGCTAGAAATCAATTTTTATCGAGTTTTATTACGGACATTTGTCAGTACTGCTGGATTCCACTCATTGATGATGGCAAGTTGCAAATTTCGCTACAATGTCTTTGGAGAGTCCCCACCATCTCAGTTTTCATACTTAACACTATGGAAAGGGTTATGTTTAAGTAGTTTTGCTGAAGTATTTGAATTGGTGGCTTTGATATGGGCTTACAGTCATAATCAATCCAGGATTTTATTTGTCACTGGATTATTTATTCTCTCCAATATTCGAAGTTATGAGGGTACGTGGATATGATCAAATCCAGCATTTAGAAAAAATACTGGTTTTAGCTTTTCTAAAATTGAGTTTTTTTAATGCGTTTTCAGTTGTTACGAATTCATCCTCAGCTGTCTCATCCCTACTGGTCATCCTGTGCTTTTTGATTTGCAAGACTGGCTTATATTTTTATGATATTTATATTCCTAGTTGAATCAATGCTGTCAAGTAATGGATTAGAAAAACGCTTGTCACCATGTATTTATTTGTTATAAATCATAGCATTGTGTTCAATGAAAGTTCTCTGTAATTTAATTTTGATTATATGGGATCAGTTAAAGTTGAAAGTACTGTGGTGCGGTAGGGTTAAAAAATAATAATGTATCGTTTTTGCTGAATTCATATAAATAAATTTTTACTGCGTATTTGCTTACACAACAACTGAAAGCTCAATTATTGCTGCATTTCAAAAGCGCATCGTATCATTGTAACAGATGCATCCGGAAAAAAGTGTACAATTTTATTTTTATATGGCAGAAAAAACACTTACCAGAAAAAAATGGAAGGAGAGATTCCCGTTTTGCTGAAACCAATTTCGTGGATAATTGGAACGTGGGAATGTAAAAATGCCTCGGGAAGATTTCCTACAATTCAGGACTTTTCATACAATGAAGTCTTAGAGTTTCGACTTTGCGGACAACAACCGCTATTAGCTTATAGCAGTTGGTCTTCCCACCCTGTGAAAAACAACCCTATGCATTTGGAATCCGGATTTTTGCGTGCCACTGGAGATGGAAAAATGTCTTTCATGGTTGCTCACAACTTTGGTATGCACACATTGTCTTCCTATATAAGCAAACCACTCACAATTTGGTAAAATAATTTAAATGTTGTTGTCTTTTAGGCCTCACATCCGTTGAAGAAGGTTTGGTTCAAGATAAAGAAATTGGACTCAGAACTGTTCATATTGGCAGAATGACACCTCCCAAGGAAACTGTTCAAGTTTTAGAGGTAATATATTTTAGAAACATTTTTGGATCCTGAGAGATAGAGGGCTTAAGTGATCATCGTGTCTGTCTGTCCCGTTTTCTTGTGTACACTATTGTACCTGAATTCATAAAGCGATTGCCATTGCGCACGTTTGTCTTTTGTGAATGTCACGAACCCTATGAAAATGTAGCTATGTCGGACAATGCCTAAGGGGTGCACCTTGTCCACGGAAATTAAGATGTTTGAACGCAATCACATTTAAAGCACTGAAGTACTCTTCATCAGTACGAGAGATAAGAGAGTTTTTTGTATTTAGCAAAAGTAGTCGACGTCAGCTTCTACAAACTATTACGCATGATTCACGGTCATTTGAGAAATCAATTGTATTTCAGGGTATAAAACTCTGGAATGCACTGCCCGTGGATCTTCGTGATATAAATTTAACTCTGCCTGCCTTTCAATGTAAGCTAGGAAATCTATTAAGAGAGTCTAGAGATGATATTTATGTAATTTAATGTAATTTTTGTCGACCTATTTAAATTCTATACTATATAATTTTCAAATTGACCATGCTATTGTAGTGCGTAGTTGAGTAATTTATAATGTCCGTGTTACTGGAGGAAGACCAGTTATATATGTACTGATCCAGAAATAACACAATAATAAAGAGCTCAAATCAAATCAAATCAAAAATCAAATGACCAATGACCGATCGTTTTGAAATTTTGCGCATATACGTATTTTGCCAATTTAATGGTTTCAATTAAATTTTGAATATGTCTAGTGGTCGTACCGTACCATAGTCAAGGAATTTAGGATTTTGACGATATTATTGTAAATATTGTCGTATACTTGTATTTCAGTTCGAAAGAAAATTGACGTTGACTGGCGAAAACAAGTTGAGGCAAATGCTATGGATGAGTACATCTAAAACGCCTACCTTGACAGAACACCTTCGTGCAGACTACATTAAAAAGTCCTAAATTATGCATATTATTCTGTGATTAATCAGTTTCATTCAATAATCCAAATACAAAGCACACACCGCGTCAAATCAGGAGGTGATTTAAAACTGATTTCCGCATTTACTGCTTCATTAAAATCTTTCTTTTCTGTTTAATTTTTTTGTGTGAAAGACTGATTCCTTTTTTCGTCAATGAAAACGATGCCAATTTAAATTTTACGAAAATGGTGGATAAATACTTTGCTTTAAGATTTCTTGGTGTTCGATCCTTCTAAATCTTTTATCGTGTTCGTGTTGTGAGGTCTATATATTTTCTTTGCTTGTTTTTAGCATCACTTGCAATAAAAACTACTATTCATTGAAGTTTGTTTTGTCATTGAAGACTGAATTTTTTTTTGTAAAATATCAAGTTTAAAAAATCTAACATGGCAGCTATTCTCGATCAGTATAGCATAGTAGCCGCATTTATCAATGACTCATAACAACGCGGGAATTTCTCATGGTTTAAATGCGTACATAAGAATTGATTTTTGTTTTATTTTGGTTTGGCTTTGGCCCATTCGGCGAAAAAAAGAACCGGTTTTTCAACTCACCACTCTCAGTTTAGTTTAATCCACTCAGATTATGATGATTTAGTTGCAAAAACTGTACCTACTTCATCATTCTAGTCAGTTTGCTGTTTGTACAAAATATTGGTGTTATCTGTGGTCCTATGGCCTAGTTGTCCTCGTTTCGCGTGAGAGAATTAAAAATCATTTTGACGAGAATTAAAAATCACTCACTCATTTGAGTAATATATAGCTAAGCGTTATCTTTTGTAACTTGTGAGGATCTATTATGAAATACCATTTGAGTATATTACGTTTGTTTAATAAATATCCATTATAATTATTAAGTAATGTTGCTGATACTTTTGTTTTTAGATTAACAATTAAAGCTGAGCTTGGATATTTACAATCACCAATATGATCGAAGATATTCTTGGAGACCGGAAAGCCAATAATAATGACTTTAAATGGGCCTCCAGATCATGGAAATCTTCGGAATACTTCACCCGTGGATCTCAAAAAGAAACAAGGGAAATTTTAGCTTTGGTGATGTCAAGTTCACGAGTCAAATCTGCAATACATGAGGTATTTATTTATTTGCTAAAAAGTCTCGTTATTGAGCTCTCCAGAGAGAAATTATGGTGAGACTGGAATGGTATATTATTTATGTTTGTCGAAATCTTGTAGTTAAGTATTAAGGAAAACAAAGATGAAAAAGAAGTACAAAGAGAAGCAAAAGCTATTTTGGAGGAAATGGCTCACAATTTCCAAATGTATGCAGTCAGATGGTTTGGATTAGTTTTGTCAAAGCTTTCAAAAAAGCTGTATTCCAATATATACGTTAATACATCAAAATTTCAACAGGTTAGTTACAAAATTTGCCCAAAAATTATTTTCCAAGTTTTAACATTGCCTGGGTCTGTTTCACGTCAATTTTACTTTGCATTGTCCTTTGGATTTCAGCTGCGAATGGAAGCTAAACATTTCCCGATTGTTGTTTTACCAACTCACAGAAGCTATGTGGATTTTCTTCTAGTTTCGTATATATGTTTCCATTATGAACTTCCATTACCTATCATTGCAGCTGGGATGGGTAACTAGAGAAATATTAGTTAATTTGTGAAAATAGAAATAGTTTATATGCAAGGTGTTTCATTTTAGATTTTATGGGAATGTCTGGAGTTGCTGAAATGCTTCGAAAATCTGGAGCGTTTTTCATTCGACGTAGATTTGGCGGAGATACTTTATATTGGGCATTGATTACTGAATATCTCCACAAATGTGTCTGCTTCGGTGGCCATCCTTTGGAAATGTTTGTTGAAGGTACCAGAAGTCGCTCAGGGAAATCACTGCCACCAAAAATTGGTATAAATGACATGAGAGTTTTTTTCTGTCTTTCTGTGCTCTGTTCTATTTATATGGCAATGTTAAGGTTGGTATTTCTAACAAAAATTAAAAATGTTTATCAGGCCTCTTGTCCATAGTTATGGACCTCTTTCAATCTGGAGAAGTACCGGATGTGTTAATTTTGCCGATAAGTGTTAGTTATGATCGAACTTTGGAGGAAAAATTGTATGCTCATGAATTGTTGGGCCAGCCAAAACCCAAAGAAACTACAAATGTCAGTTGTAGATCAAACAAAATCACTATATTTTCTGGATTTAGTGATTAAACGAATAATCAATGATAACTTTTTTGCTTTTCAGGGTCTAATGAAAGCAATAAGATGGCTTGGATCACAGTGTTACGGCAGTATTTATGTTAACTTTGGAGACTTGATCTCTGTTCGCGACTTTCTGCATCCGCCCATACCGAAAGCCGAATTGAAACTTCAAACAGCTCATTTGGCAACTCATGTGATCATGTGTCACACAAAAAATATTGTTCTACCGCTTTTCAGTGCTGTAGCTACAGTTTATATATCTAAAGTTTGTATTAATTTAATTTATGCTGAAAATTTTTTAAGACTAATACACTACAGCTACTATAATGCATTTCCTTTCTGCGCAGATTTCGAGAGGAAACACACAAATAACATTTTTAGAGTTGTCACGATGCGTACGACGTTTTCAAATCTTACTAACAGCTCGAAACTCGGGATTTGGCTACTCTTTAATGAACCACAGCCTTGAAGAAAATGTGTTCTTTATCTTGGACGTACATTCGTCATTCATCCTATTTCCTCATCCAAAAGTGAAAAATCAGATTAATTTTAGAATTGGACCAGACGACGCCATTGAGATGATGAAATTGCAGCATTATTCGAATCAAATTCTTCAACTTTTGATTCCTTTCTCAATTTTAAGCTTGCTTTCGGAAAAATCCAATGATTCGGAAATATGTTTAACTCCGACTGTTGTTCAAAATTATGTCTTTCTCCGGCAATTGTTTTCTGATGATTTTGTGTACCCGAGAAATTCAGAAGTTGAAGTAAGCAACTTTGTAGCATAGTGTTATATTTTCGATATTATTTTCTGTTTCTCTCTGTTGGCCACTATTCAAATTGTTTGTATTACTGATCATTTAAGGAAGCAGAATGGGCGAAGAATATCCTCACATTAATGCAACGGTCCGATTCGCTGGCTGAATCTGATGAAAATATGAATGGCAATGATTTTGACGAACTTTTGGAAATCCTATCGCTATCAATTGAACCATACCTAGTTGCCTACTTAGGCGTACTCCGAACCCTTCTGCAGGTAATAAAATGCCTTACAGAATATTATCCATCCAATATTTCATTTAGCCACTGTATTGTACACAAAATCCCAATGTGTGTGACCCATTACTTTTTCCATCACTTATTCAGATGAGGGACAGATTGCAATCACCTATAGAAGTGAAATCATTGGGCAAGCTGTGCCAAGAATATTTACGACAGGAATTCAATGATGGAACTCTCCCGAAGCAGCAAGGTGCCCTTTCTCTGGACACAGTATCAAATGCAGTCTCATCCCTTGCTCAACACCAGGCACTCAGTCGAGCTAAAATGTGAGTATAGTATGCTATGCCTCTCTTGTATGCTAAATGAATGCGAGCTACACGTACGTATCCCAAAAGAAGTCTACGTAGCAATAAAATTCTTCTTTTGAATTATTATATGATGATGGCTGTAGTAATATTCTCTCGCAATAAGCACAAAAGAAACCAAAGGTATAAGGTTCTCTCTCTGTGAAGACGTTTTTTCTTCATCTTTTCTTGCCGTTCCTTTGTGTTCTCACTCGTCTTCAGCTTGTTCTTCTCATTATTGTTATTATCATTGCTTTTTCCTTTACAACAAGTGCTTCACACAGACTTTGGCTGGCAAAGTGAGTGACTCTGCAGGAACTTTGGTTAGTTATGAATATGAAGTTGTTAAGAATAACCATTTTAACTATGCGAAATGTTAGTGAGTCTTTCTCTTCTCTGGTATGCAGAATGTAAAAGCATTTGTACTAACACTTTGGTAATGTAGCAACGGATTCAGTCACAATGGACAAAAGGAATAAACGTGTAGGTATTTATTTAGTTCTTCCATGTAATATAGAGAGGTGGAATTCGAATCAACGAAAGTATATTAATGATCAAATTGATTGTTATGCATTTTAATTTCAGTTTGCGCCTTACGCGGAATGTGCTTTACAGTTCAAGTAATGTGATAATTTTTTTGTATTCCTATGTTTTTTTCCGTTGGGAAAATGCGTTTGCTTTGCATTTTTAACGTGTTACTTTTTTCTCTGGATTTCGTTTACTTAGCTGCATTGTTGTATGTGTTCGGGTTGTTTGAGATAGGAAAACTTCCGTCATCACTTGGCATGTTTAAATAGAAGTGTGAGTTTTGATAAGTGTATGGTAATGGGATGGGATGGAATGGTTGTCAAAATTACTATATTATGAAGTTCTGTAGTTTGTTTTTGTATTCTCATTTTTCAGGTACGGCTGAGTTAGTTAGTTGTTAGAAATCTTCATTCCTTCTGTACAAATACTAATGCTTTCTAATAATAATCTTGCTTTTTATTAGAAAATGCATTTGAAAATATTTTAAACTTTTAGGAGGACAACAATAGCATAGTTGACCAGTTAGTATGGATAGGCTTTGTTTCCACGTACGTATCATGCAGAGTTAGATAAGGATCAAAATTCCCATGTGAGCTACGTCAGTCAGTCAGATTCAAGTCTGCGTGCTTATCCTAACCCTTTTAACTACGCATTCTCATTATTCATGTTATGGCTTATAAATCACATTTTATGTCTGACAATTGTGAGTATTGTTAGCCTTTCACTGCATTTAATTTCTTACGAGTTTTACTGATGCTTGCCAACATTGTTTTGATCTAGTTTTCTCACCCCTTACTTTGAACTCAAAGATGTAGAAGTTGATCGAAGATGAATATGCTACTACTATGAATTTATGTAATCACAGTTTCAAGCATAACTGAGCTATATCCAACTTTTGAAACTTGTTCTTTACAGGGAAAATGGAGCATTCGGAGTAACTATCAAGGACAGTGGTCGACTATCGGAATATTTACATCGTATCGGTATGTCCTGAATGGATTTCAAAAAAATCATCCTTGCTTTTGTTCTATGCATAAGAATCTTAATGGAATTCGACGAAAACATGCCTTTGAAAAAGAAGGGATACTTATTTTGCCGACTAGACTCGTCATTACCATCTTGACATTTCAAAATATCATTGTCACTCAGCAATGATGGAATGCATAGATTTGCATATGATTTTTCTCCTCCCCACGCGTTGTTACCTGCCTTCGTCAATAATGACTTTTAGAATGCATTCAAATTTTTACTTTCAACAAGCCCACTATACCATGAGATTGACTGTGGTGCGCTTTTCTTTGTTCCTACACCCTTTTTCCATCTGGTTGGATCGTATAACAGTGTACGTCAGCTAAGAAGAATGCTGCTATGGCATTTATTCCATTTAAAATGGCTCGCACTTTGTTCGCTCCATCAAACTGACTAGACTCAAGGAGTTCACTATACCATTGCTTTCTATCTATCTACGGAGGAAGAAAAGAGCACGTTAAGTTTTTTAGGATTTAAACCGATCGTATCTAGTTTATGTGCTCACTTGGTTATGCTACAACCTCGCTTGCACAGTGTGTGTACACTCTCTTGGGCACATCCATATCCTTTGGTTCTCTCTATATTTTCCAAAGCGCCAGTTGTAGTACATCATAAAGGCTTCTTTGATTAACACAGTGCTTGCTAGCAGTGCTTAAATTCTGCTATAAAAGTAAGTTTAGACCCACACCCTAAAAAGTGAACCAACTAACTAACGAACGAACAAACTAACTAAGGTTCCCTGCCTTTTCCACACGCACTGA
>Ga0210040_10001884_pt1 | contig 30657 bp, 31 predicted proteins | sample CryGeyCG12114_NA_FD_185462 | JGI IMG/M metagenome (GOLD analysis project Ga0210040, IMG submission 185462) | Groundwater microbial communities from aquifer - Crystal Geyser CG19_WC_8/21/14_NA (SPAdes) (version 2) | ecosystem: Environmental > Aquatic > Deep subsurface > Groundwater | place: USA...
TTTTTTTAAGTGCAAAAGTATTAGCTCCTTCAGGTAAACTTTGTTGAACGTGTTATATACATCACGTGCATTACCATTACTACACATTATGTACAATGCCTCCCTGCCTAACATGGGAAAATGACTGGTTACTAATGCAAATTTTTCTTGGACAAATTTTCTTTTCATTGCCACAGTTTACTCAGTTTTACTCCAGCTCCCGTCTGTGGAGCTATTATTCTGTTGCTATTTAGTTTGATTAAGAAACTAAAAGCTAATTATTTTGATTGATTTTTTTAAGTTCATCAACCATTGTCTTTTGTTTGTGTCATTCCAATTATCTAAACCACTGAATGTTTTTGATCACAGGACAGAGTGATACGGCCTTTTAGGAACGGCCCTATCATGGCCGATTTTTTAGGCTCACTTCAAATGCCTTCAGCCTTTCGTTATTCACCAAATTCACCATGGATCTCTTTAATTTCTTTATATTGTCTTCTGGGGTGCGTGGTTGCCATTCCATCAAATCAAGTAAGTACACACTACATTATTAACCAGAATCAAATTATTGAGAAAAATTTCTCCGCTAATGTTTATTTTACCGACCGGTGAAGAAACTTTTCACTGGTGTTTTATGAAACTTAATCTTGATTATTGATTTGATTTGCAGATTCACCATTTAATGAATGAACAAGAACTTCAGCAAACTTTTCATGTAGATAGTCATCACAAAGGTAAGTCTTTTTACGTTGCGTACTCTAGTTAGTTAGTTCCTAAAGTCAAAAAAACACGAGTCATGTCGTCCATACTAACTAAATGCAAAAAGTCAGGATCAAAGTTTTGAATGTCCCAACTTTTCCCATCTTGTATTCCAAACTGTATGCAGCTGATAAAGTAACCATTATTGTCTATGCCAACTGGGGATAGTTTTTTAACAATGCAGAGCTAGTTATGTATACTTTGTTAAATTTCTGTAACAAGAAGAGAGTCACGAATTTGCAAATGAATGATGAGCACGACCTGGTAAATCTAGTGGCCGTCCAAAACAGTATCGTTAAAGTCACATTCTGTGTATTTAGGAATGCATTTAAGAAATAAACTTATCAATACCAATGATCGCTCGTTACTTTAATAAATCGTGGCTACAGAATTTGCATTTTCGAAAGTAACTCTTCTGAAGAAGTCATTGATTTGAGAAAGTCATTTTGTTTCAATTTTATACTTGACCAAATACAAATGAGCTAGTCCCTTCTCCACTTTGTTTCAAAATCCGCTACAAGGGAAATGAAAAGTTGTTGTGAAGGCAGCACTAACTATAAAAATGTTGATATCTTTTAGTCATCAATTTTTGGGTGCTATTAGTTTGTTTATTTTACGAGTCCTTCAAAATGTAGTTAGTTATTTATAGGCTCATGCATGCATGCTGAGAAACTGGTTATTTTTGAGTTTTGTTCTTCCGGACAAATAACTTTTACTTTCGTTCAAGGGCTTGTGTACAATATTTAGGGTTTTAGGTAAACAAATAATTGGTTGAGAATATCATATGAGACAAATGTAGGTACGTCAAAGTTTAAGATTTACTGACACTGCAATATTTCTCTGCTGGTTATTAGCCTCGGGATGGGAGTTCAAAATTTCCAGTTCCACTCTGCAAATATGTCCATTATATTTACTTTTTGGCTCCATGAAAAAGTCATCAACTTTATAGTATAAGAATAAACTAATGTTAGAACAAAGATATATTGCAAAATGTGTGTGTGAAGGGAATTTTCCGAGCAGGTGCTGCATTTCAAGTGCTAAAATTGCATACAACGTGTATTTTGCGAATGTCATAATTAGCTTGTATTTACTTTCCTTGGAGTTTATTTTAACATACTCATTATTTTTGTATGTGCATTGGTCATTAGCTCATGCATACTATGCACGTCAAATTGGTCAAATATTTGGTGTCGAGTTAATCGAGTTAGTGTACATATACTTTGATAATCCTGAGATTTTTACTATACAAGTGCTATATTGATTGAATGATTTCAGTGCCAGAATATGAAGTCGTGTCAATACGCTCACTAAACAAGAGGTCAATAGAAGGAGAGAGGTTAGTTTCTTTCAATGCATTTGGAAAGGATTTGCGGTTGCAACTGCAAAAGAATCCTCATCTGGTCAAGGAGTCACTTCCTATGTTCATTGCTGAGCAAGACCCTTCGACTGGAGTGCACTACAAAGAAATTCGACAGGTATGTTTCTCAATCACACCTTTTTTTCGGACTGGGTTCTTCAATTCAACTTTGAAATTCATTGCATGAATACAACATACTCCCGTTTGTATTGGACAGTAGTCGCCTCTATTGAGGATCATTCAGAACTCTTTATGTAAAAATAGATAGGAAATACAATACGACATACAAGTTTAAAATGAATTGTAAGGGTATTTAGTGTTGCCCGTGAACTTTGAAAAGGTTTTGTAGAATGTTTTTTTGGAGTGGCATCAAATTTTATGTACTACACTCTACAATAGCCAAATGTACCAATCGCTAGTTAGTTCTCATTGAATTAACTTATATGCAAACCATATGTTTCTCATGAATTCAGATTACTAAACCCAGAAAAGTGCAAATTGCATACTCATCCCTTGCTCACAATGTCTCAACACTGTTTATTTATGCCACACTGTTGGTTCATTACAAATGAATTCATCATCATGAAGCCCTTGCTTGCAAATTTCAAGAGTATCCAATACCGTAATATTAATATATCACAGGCATAATATTTGCACCCTTCACATTGTAATTGTAACTAAAAGTAACTAAAATTAACATTCCCATAGATAGCTATACAGTTTTCAATAGAGTGTTAACTCGCACCTAGCTAACTAACCGTGGAAAAGGGGTTCTCCTTCGTCTAATTGAATTCCTAATTCATTCCATGCATAAATCTATTTATTTCTTCACAACGTTGCGCTCAATAGGTGCTCATTATCGCTAACCAAATAATTAATGGCAACCTGTGTGGATTTATTCGGCACATCCCACCGCAACTGCTCCCATATAAATCCCATTAGACTCATCTTCATGATCACTCATACTCCCACAAATTAATGGCTGCACGACAACCAACAACTGATAGGATGCTCGTAATAAATGCATTTTCTCTTTCGTTCGCATAATAATGACTTGTAACTTGTAGGCAGTCACAAGATCATATTACTCTCAAAATCACAAAAGTGGAATATGTCATGATATCTAACTTTCAAAGATAGCTAACAATAAATACTGACACTGACATGGGCCAAAAAGCTGCCACAAAGGGAACAACAACTCATTTGTTTCATTATAGCATTGGTTTCATATGGTTATTTGTACACAAAACTGCTAACAAAAAACATGAGATGTTCAACGGAGCTATTAGTTGGTAACCTTAGCCTGGAAAAATCCACGAAATCTCGCATCTACAAACTAACTAACTGCACATTCAAAACTTCACTTTTCTTTTTCATTTAATTTATTGTTAGTTAGTAGCTAGTGTCTATTGAATGAATGAGTCCCAGCATGCGATCGTAATGAAGCATTGACACCACGCTCGTAGAATGAAATTCGGTGTCATAAAAAATTAGTGACCTCATGTCATTAATGTAAAATTAGTTGTTGGCTACTTACAAGTAACTAACTACTTTCAGTTTAGTTAGTTAGTTACTACTACGTGCTGTGCCTGTCAAAAGGAAAAGGAGCAAACGTATGTCAATTTCTCACCTCTTTTTTTCGCTAACGAACTTTTAGTAACCCTTTAATTGAATTGAGCTCCTATCCTAGTAAGTTATACTGAATAGCTAAAGTTCATCCCTGTTGCGCAATGTAGGACAGCACTGCAGTGCTAATCATGTTGACTGTGTAGACTGCATGTTCAATGAGTGCCATTTTTAGTCAACATGAGCTGTAGATGTATAGCTAACACGAAATGAATTGGTAAAGTCAAATACAGTGTTTTTTGCATGGGACGCTTTACATTTAGGAAATCGGAGTCAAGGCCATTTCCTTCCGATTCATTGTTTTATTATGGCTACCAAAGGTAGCTAGCTAGTTAGATTAGTAGCACTGATAAATGCTATAATACGCTACCCTTTAAATTCATGATGATGACTCGTCCGAGCGTTTGACATGGATATATGGCTTATCTCAGGTTGCGAATCTCGCCGTTAAAAAAGTAACCCATATAAAGGTTACTGACTAACTAGCTGACTGAGTAAGTAATTAGCATTTGTGTACACAATATGCTAATATCACCTGTTAAAAAATTCATGAAATCAAACGAATGGTTCCATATCGTGGATACTGTAGTATCAAGCTGCAATGCACTTTTTGCGTAATGGATAGTTCCCACCTGAGTTGTTGTTCATTATTTAACCGTTGTGTGTGTGCACAATTCCATAACAGGCTTGCTATAGTATGTGCTTTTAGTTTTAGTTAATGGTTGTTCGCATTGCATCGTTTCTTAGTTCGAAGTTAGTTAGTGACTAGTCTAACATTGTTGCCGATACAATAATAACCACAAACACTGCTATATAATATTCGCTCTACTGCTCCACTCTCTCTTTCTATGTTGTTGGGTAAAGGTCATTCTAATTTTAGGGCAGTTCATGCGTGCATCCATTATATTATGCTTTTGTCTGGGCCCATACCAATATGGACTTGAGATAGAGTTAGTTGGTTGGTGGGATTCTAGTATAACTCTTTTTTGAATATATTAGGTTTTGGTTGACGAAAGTGGTGCATGCATTTTCCAAGTAGTGTTTGTTGCATAGTGTGGGATTGTGGGAAGGAGGCTTGGAATTTTAATGTGCGTTCAAGGAAACTGTATCATGTACCATATTTGACCTTTGACATATTGTTAACAAAATAAATACAGGACCAGCTGTGGTGCATTGTATTATGTGAATGCTGACTGAGTATTTTCAATACTTTGTTGGTTAGTGACGACTGGGTATCATTATAGGGAGAGCTGCGGAGGCGTTACATGAAAAGCCTAGTATAGAAAGGAAAAATTGACAACCGTCAAGTTTTATGGTGTATTATTAGATGTATTTTTTCAAGGTTTTGATCTTCAATTGAGCTGGTTTGAAATGATTTTAGTGGGCTGACTGACTGCACCTATAAAAGTGTGAGATGGATTGATGACTAGTTGAAGTGCCAATACGTTGTCAATCATTGTTGCCTAAAAAGGGAATTTGTATGTTGTTTGCATGATCTACCATGATGATGGGGGTAGGTAATATAATAATCTTTCATTTCGCAAATGAAAAGGGAAAAAGAATGGCGATTGTTTGATTTGTGGTGCTCCATAAAAAAAAAATAATTGATTGTATAATGTTTTGTAATGGGTAAATTTGGTTATAGACAAGACACTACAATTAGAAATGGATGCGTAGTTAGTTTTGCCCTTTTTTCTTTGCATTCATGTAGTCAATCATTATTTTTGCGCGGAGATTGACTGAGATGAATAATTTTTTGCGTGCTTGTTAATGCCTGCAGTTGTTTTAATTAAGGGATCCTGGTGCAGGTGCTATTATTAGATGAAGTAACCTTCAGAAAATGCGTTGAGTTATGGAATAGAGAGCAAAAACGCCTGGAAAAGTTGTGCATTGGATAACGTGTTCATTTTTAGTTGCGTATTAATCAATTGAAAATCGTGAGTTTTGAAGCATTGACTTTTTTCACTTTTATATAACATTGCTTTTTGCTTTATTAGTCGTAGATGCGATATTTTTGTTCATTTGCATTTTTGGATACGTTTTCTTTGTCCTTTTGAGTGGCTCTTCGAATTAGTTAAATAACTTTTCAGATTGTTTTTTATGGACTAAAAGTGTTTTTCTCCAATGTATGTGCAATCAATCTGTTACATTCAATGCATTTATTATGCCCAATTTTCATTATTGAGATGGTTTACTGCCTAACTTGTTTATTATTTGTCAACACTGATCCTAAAATATTCCATCCAATTTTTAATTACTAAACTATCACCACTTGATCTATTAAAATCTTAGACGGTCACTCTATGAAAAAAAACAAGTTTAATAAAATATTTTGGATGCACATTTTGCATGCAATTTTGTAGTGTTTAAAGTAGGTTGGGACCGGTTGGGACCACTTTCTTCCCTTTTGCACTGTATTTAGTTAGTTATGCAAGATTTCATAACAAGCTCACCAATTTCTATCATATTTAAGGGCAGCTATTATAACTGAAGCTGGCATATTAAATAAGAAGATAATAGCATTATGTCACCCTATCATTTTGCCATCTTAAGCATTGAAACATGCTGTTATTATTGCTAGCAGCAGTTGACGACCTTAATTGTCCACATTAGTGTTTTTGTCTCATTATAATCATCCCATAGTTTGTTGTCTTTATGCAAGCCTTTCTTATGAATCATTCACATTTATAAGCATGAAAGATACTTTAGAGCAAATGATGACTGATGACAATGAGATTATGACAATGTGTCTTTGTGACACCTTTTAAACTCTTTGAAATATAGGTAAATCTATCATCTATGTAAATCTGCTATGTTGAAGGTTATTCTCGCTGAACCCTGTCAGTTTGCTTGTGCGGTGTGTGATGAGCTTTGAGCTTTGTTGTAGTACCCTCGCTGTGTTTAATATCACTCTTGTCAGTTTGTTACGGTTACGATTACTGGGTTATAATAATCTCTCATCGTCATTTTTTATGTTCTATCTTTTAGTTAGTTAGCCAAATGTTTTATAAATACTCCACCCTTCCTTCCTTTCACCTCCATAAATTGGGTCAGCCAGGATTAAACCTCATTAGTGAATTTACATCATCATGTTTTTGCGCATACTTTTACAATACTGGCGAAAATAACAATGGTACATGAATTTGCTGTATTGGAAACTATATAATATACATAGTTGTCACGATGACTATTTTCCCATTAAAATGTCTTGATGGTGTAAAACTTGTATTGGGTTGATTTATCAACTAGAACTCGTGTGATTCTCCTACCTGTGTGTTAAATCATAGTTTACCTACTTGAGTAACTGGCTAACTAACTAACTTGTATACTAAAAGAGGAAGAAAGGTCGAATATTAGTTAAAATAATGCAAAAAGCCTGTAGTCAGTGTAAGTAAGTGAGTTATGTCAATCAAGCAGTTTGAAATATAGGATGTCATTCTTGAGACTTACAAGGAATTTCACCTTGCTCTTTGAAATGTAAATGGTGACTTATGGCCAGTAGCTGTAAATTGGTAGAGAGGTCTAATTGGCCCTGTCATACATTGTATGCATAAGATGAACACAGTGAATGGGAACTATAAGAATGGTTGTGTGTACAAAGTTGGAAGGACCTATTCACGAGAAACCAAAAAACCACACACATCTGTCATAACCATATTTTGTACGTTATTCTCATCATTATTCTGATGATTTTATTCTTATGTAACCAGGAAGCGGAAGAAGATATTGGAGAGGCGTACCAAGATGAAATCAACCAAGCGGCTCTTCTAATACACCATGACAAGAATGACGGATCTTTGTTGCTGGTAAGGATCCCTAAAATTACATAACATGAGCATTGGATTTTTTAATAGTGGTCAAGATTTTGAAAATGTCTACGATATGCCGAATCTTGAGAATCATTTGTAATTTAGCAAAAAAATTACAAGCCGCCCTATAAACGCTGGTAAGGAAGAAGGAAAAATTGCAAACTGCATGCAGGTGCACAGACTATAAAGGATCCTAAATATATGTTATTCTAATATACCTTGTAATACGACTATGCACCTTTTCTCATTACAATGTTTCCAGTTTTTGTTAAAAGCTGAAGCCACTTGCAATTTTCTGATATCAGGTGACAAGTAAACTATCCAGCAAATTAAGTGGTCAAGTCACTAAAACCACGTAAAAAGTTATATCTATGAAACAAGTTGACAGACCAGAATTTGTAGAATGCATCTGGCCATACATTATAAGTGCAAAATGTTGCTTTTCCTACTGATTTTTCTTAATATTTATCCAATCCTGGATACGATGCAGCTGACCACATTATAAAAATCTAACTACCTTGTCTTATGAAAGTTCGCTGACTTGATTTCACCACCTGGACTTGAATTTAAGTTTATCTACAATGCCCTGGCAAAAAAAAAACACGTGCAAAATTTCTTTAAAAAATAAATCATCACTTGTTCTTAAAAAAGTGATCCATTGAACAAGTTTTAGCTGTAAAAAAAGTGTTTGGCGTTGTTCAATATACTCACAGGTGCAATGTAAATGGCTCTTCTTGTAACTGAACAATATGTGATGTTTTTCAGGATGGCTTAGTCGGTGAAACTATTGTAGTGAAGCCAGTCCCATCAAAATTGCGAACCACACTGAGGAATACAAAATCCCATAGGGATGACGACGAAGCTTTTTTAGATGAAGAACTTGGAGACGAATGGACCGTAAAAGATGGTTTTCCCAATATTAATGGCTCTGTACCCATGTCCCACAATAGCAGTCATTTGGGGGACAATAACCATGTGAATACAAACAAAAGTAGTAACCATTTCAAAAAGAAATCACACACGTTGGGAATGCATATTGTGTACCAAACGAAGCCAACTCCTTCACATTCTGACTATGTGCTCATGGAGCCCGATCAGAATCCATTTGTTAGTGGAATCCGTACAAAACGTCATGCAGATCGGACCAAACGAGATGCACCATATGTGATTTACCCTGAGATTTTAGTAATTGTCGATTATGACGGCTACCGGTTACATGGTGGGGATAATCTTCAAGTCAAGAGATATTTTGTATCCTTTTGGAATGGAGTTGACCTCCGATATAAGGTTTTGAAACGACCTAGGGTTCGTGTTTCCATTGCCGGAATCATCATTTCAAGGGTGAGTTGCTTAAATTCAAGAATTCGGAAACATTTTTTCAGAGGTATTTTGTGGTTTTTGGAGGGAATTCGAATGATTTTTTCGTCTTGTTTTAGGGGAGAGATGCAACACCATACTTGGAAAGAAATCGTGTAGGACGAGATGCTCTGGATTCTGCAAAGGCCCTGACGGATCTTGGCAAATATTTATTCCTCGAGAGACGTCTACCAGTCTACGATATCGCTGTAGTCGTCACCAAGTGAGTTAATAACATTATTTAATACACAGAAATTATAATGAGCACACGTTTATTTACATAATAAGTGCACACTATGTTTTTTAGTTCACCACAAACACAGAATGTGATACTAACTACTAACATGTCATAGCTTATGAATAATAATTTACCTTAGTTTGTTGGTTAGTTTCTTACGATTGATAGTCATGCAGGTATACAATTTGAATTTTGTGTAGTTTGTTGGTTAGTTTTGTTTGTTTGAGGTTAGTTGGATATTACTACATGGATTTTATTAGATGCGTACATTACGTAATAGAGCGACAGGGCCCATGTAAAGGCGTGGTTGTGGTGATATCGCATTTCTGACGCGAAAACATTAATTTCATAATTTGTTGGTACCGTGTAAGTCTCCTGGGTCACTGTCAAGTACAAGAAAAAGTAGGTTGTTCTATGTTATTAAAGAAGGCTATGTAGTTAGTTTAGCTAGTTAAATGAATTTCACTATTATTACTGTGTTGGCCAAAATGTATAGACGTTAAAATTCCAGGTACGACATGTGCCGTCGACGTGATGGCCAAAGATGCAGCCGTGGCACTGCTGGTAAAAATACAACTAGTCTACATTTACATACAGTAACGGGGTTTTGTGCAAAAAGTTGCTAAATACTTTTCCTACTTTTGCGCTCTTGCGATCCTTGATTTACGCCTTTGTTAACATTTGCCAACTCCGTTTGATTGAACAATGTACAAAACTTGGAGGGATGTGGATCTGTGAAACCATAGATGACTAACCAAAGTCTACGAAAGGATAAGCCATAACAAAGAAACTAACTGATTGTAAAAAAACGCTAGCCGATAACTTACCATTTTTGCAATCATTGTTACATAAGCTTGGTTCTCGAAATGATGCTCCTTAAATTGTATGCATTAATTTATTCCCAATGGTGTGCTCCTGTACTAAAATGACGTGTTAAAATTAGGTTAAGTTATAGTCTAAGGGTCTGCACAATACTGTAAGACCTGACCTGGCACATAACTTCCTTAGGCCTAGATTTGCTGTCATTGTTATATGACAAGCAAAAATCTCATTCTATTTTCAGATTAGACATGTGTCGACGACAGTTTGATAAAGATGTTTGCAACCGTGGTACTGCAGGTAAACTTATGCTATTTAGAGGAAAATGAAATCCTTATTTTTTGTATTGCACCAACATTTCCACGCAATTCCTATATTGTTTGTTAGATGAATGCACGTAGTCAAATGCATGGATGAAATATTTTTGTTGCAGTCATTGCAATTTTGTACTTGTGCTGTAGCAATGAAAAATTTAAAAATTTAGTAGTTCACATTTCATAGTCAATTGAGCACTAGAATGCAAGTGGCCTCCTTTTGTTGTCCTTTAGATCCGTGTTGATTGATTTTAATTATTGTCAGTAGCAAGACTTTGATATTAGAGTGACAAACTGACTTGTTGTAAATATTGACCTTTGTACGTATTTGCATGTGTAATATATTTAATCAATCATAAGTTGACACTCCATTTGTAATTGGACTAGTAGTGGGCGGGAATATATAATTAAATGCTTTTTTAAGGGGATTGACTAAAAGATGGCTGTGTATATTGTTGGTTGTTGGTTTCGATATTTATATCTGCTTGGCTTTATTATCATTTTTCCCTTGCCTACTTACGAAATATTTATTTTCTTGTCCACTTTGAAACCGCAAGTTAATCATTCATTTGAAAATATAGGATTTGCCTATGTGGGTGGAGCTTGCGTTGTGAATAAACGATTAGAAAAAGTTAATTCCGTGGCAATTGTTGAAGATACTGGTGGATTTTCTGGAATTATTGTTGCTGCCCATGAACTTGGTCATTTGTAAGTTTGTTAGCATAACTGAATGTACTTCTATCTTTCTACTCTAGTTTTTTTTTGGTCCGGGTTCAGTATGTGGGGCAAAAATAGGTGCGCTGAGCTTCTTTCCCAGTTAGGTTAGGTTTTCCAGCCACGAGCGTAGCATTTACACTCTGTGGTGAACTTTGAATTTTTTTCTTGCCCCACATACTGAACTCGGACCTTTTTTTTAGTTTAATAAAACAATAACTTTTGGAACTTTTAGACTGGGATGTGTTCATGATGGTTCTCCAGCTCCAAGTTATTTGGGCGGCCCAGGGGCTCAGAAATGCCGATGGGAAGATGGTTATATTATGAGTGATCTCCGTCATACCGAGAGGGGTTTCCGATGGTCCGCTTGTTCAATTTCCCAGTTCCATCATTTTCTTAAGTAAGGCTTCATTTTCTTTCAAGGTTTCTGTCGTTCTACAAAATTAGGATTGTTTCGAAACTAATTTGTCTTTTTTTCTTTTTCTAGTGGAGACACTGCTACTTGCTTATACAATTCACCACACGAAGATGGTTCCTTACCTAGGGTTTTACCAGGAAAATTACTTAGTCTAGATGCTCAGTGCCGTAAAGACAGGGGGACGTCAGCTTGTTTTGTGAGTACTGTTTGATTGCATTTTACGATCGGATCGATACAGATTTTTAAAGATTTTTACAAGCTTGTTAACTAAATAGATTAACTAAACTGTATTTTATTAACCCTCCGATTGCAGAAAGATGATCGAGTTTGCGCCCAATTGTTTTGTTTTGATGCCACATCGGGCTACTGTGTGGCATACCGACCTGCTGCTGAAGGATCTCCATGTGGAGATGGCCATGTATGATTTTTGGACTACAACTTTGATTTTGTCACATATTTCCTGAGTGTTTAGTATACAATATTATTTTTTACTGTTCATTTATATGCAGCAACATTGTCTGAGTGGTCAATGCGTTGTTGAACATGAAAACATCATTCCAGACTATTCTCATATTACCCCTTCTGTTGTAAGAAGTGACTCTGCGTTAACAAGAGCCTCATCTTTTACATTCCCAACTTCATCGTAAGTTCAGAGGACAGTTCGTGATAAACCTTGTGTTGTGCATGTCTTCTTTCGGTAATAAGAAAACCAACTTACTAACCAATATTTTTTACAACTTTTGATTGAATTAATACTGTGTCATTCATTGCACGTCGAATTGTGGTATTAGTGTCCATGTACATAGCTTGCAAATTCCACATTTTGCTTTGCACGCCTTGCTCTCACTCATTTTCTTCTGCATACCAATTTCCATATGTTCCCGAAAATCTGAAAGGTAGATTAGCAAAGTCTTTAGTTTAGCACTTAGATCAAAGCATGCATTGTATTGTGAATTCTCTGCATGTTTAAAATACACTACACTACAAACAGGAATGTTTTTTTTACTTTCAGTCTAAAGTTTTGTTATTATTTATCTTTCTCACTTTGTTGAATTTTTGCATGTAAATTAAAAAAGTGATTTCCTTTGATGAATTTTTCAAACTTTCAAGTACAGTTAAAGGATTTTGCCAATTGTACAGATTTAACACGACGGCTAGACCGTATTACAGCAACAACTGGAATATTAGTGATACCCATTATTCGACTACTGAACGAGCAATCCAAGAGTATGGAAGTTCCCCTTCTGAAACTTTGACTAGAGTGTCAGATTCCCCGCACCAATTCAGTAGACTGGCACAGGGCAGGGATGAGATCACGAATAGACCAAATGAGTTTCAAAACTTCGTTAGACATCAAAGTACAGCTCCATCTATATGCTGAATCTATTTAAATTGTAGATTTTATGAGGAGCTCTGATTTGCTGTAGTTTTTTAAATAGTTTCGTAAAGAAGTTATGTTTACAATTTACTATTTATTTATTTGCTTTAGGTAATTAGGGTTAGAAGTTATTATTTATTTATTGTGGGTCCTTTGGACGTTAAGGTTTGTCGTATTCTTAATTTTAAAAGAGTAAATGGACTGAAAATCCTAAAGCAATTTGCCCATTCAATCAATTACCTCCAATTTACCCTCCCTTCCATTTTAATTGATCGTACTATAGTTTGGTGAAGCGCGCTTTTAAATACAGAGTCGCATTGTCATGAGTCGAGTCGAGTCTCTAGCCAGTTATACCGTTTTTTGTTGCTTTTGCTTGATTTATGGCAATTTTTTTACCAGTTCACTATATTGTAACAATTTACGAAAAAATCCGCAGTTCTTAACCATGGTTTTACTGTCACCAGCTTGTAGAATAGGTCGCCCTATTAACTTTTTGATTGCTCCATCAGAGATTTATTAGCATGAAGTAATCGTTTTTTGCTTTTAAATTTTTCAAAATTTGTATGTTAATCCACATGTTATTTTTGTACATCAGGAGAAGACAGTAGCAGCTGTACTGAAGACCGAATCAATCGAATTGGAGGAGGATTTACATGCAGGCAGTTCCTCACCCAATTTTCCCTCAAGTACTGCTCATCCCCCTATATCCAGCAGAATTGTTGCTTATCCCACAAATCCATTTGTTTATAGCTTATTATATTCATGATAGCGGTAAATAAGCTATATTTATGTACCAAGCTACCTTACATTACCTACACCCGAATGTTTGTGACTTAGTTGACTGAACTTGAGTGACCAAAAGTGTGCCTGAAACTTATTACTTCTAAGGATCCTAATTATACTGATAATGACGATAATAATAAAAAGAGGAAAAAATTAACATGTCGGACCTTGTTTTTATGCGTGCGTGTCTTTTGTGTATACACTTTATTCGAATTCTCATTATCCTATAGCTTTACTCAACATTAGGCCAACGTTTTAACAAGTACAAAATATTTTCGTAGTACAATATTCTGGATTGGTTTGTTATGAGTTTAGTCAAACATGCCTGGAATTTCTTTCCGATTAGCTCTAGAAGTTGTTGTCGTTGTACGAACAACAATTTTCTTCAACTTTGGCTTCAATGTTTTCCTATTTGCGAAACAAATACCAACACATGCCAAAATTATGAGAAGAAGAATACTCCCAGCTACAGCATACAGTTCCCACCGTTGACCCCATTTATTGAAGAAAGACGGGCTAGGTTTTTTGTTCTTGTGGTACCATCCCTTCCCCACAATCCCTGATGGAGGCTCTGCAAATCGGTCGTCAATGTTATCATTGCTAATAGTTTCTTGTCTATTCATCAAGTCTTCTCGGTTTGCCATGTTCAGATTTCTGAGTCTTTCGTTTTCATCTCGCATCACTTCTGCCCTGCTTTTGTATATTGATGGATAAGGCTGGCTGTGATCAAGTGTTTGCTGGAGAGGATGATTATCAGGCAAATCCAAAGACTCCAAGTTTACTTCCTCCTTTTGTTTATATCGGTTACCATTGTTGTTGTCGTATCCTCTGTACTGATCGCTGTCCCATTGAGAATTCAGATCTTTGGGATATCCTTTGTATTGATCCCCTATTGGTTGAACCTCTGGAGCCTCATAGTCTTTAATAAAATCAAAATGCATAAAATCACTTGAATTAAAAATTGTTGACTACTTTTTATTTTGTTTAAGATTCAAGCACACAAGATAAATTATACCATACCTTTGTTGTCTTCAGTAAAGATCCAACTATTTTTGGGTTTTTCCTTCACTTCGGGCTCTTTAGGTTTTGTGTCCACTTTCTCCTCATACATCTGTGGACGGGGATTGAAATCCATGTATCCACCGGCAGGCTGTTGGTGAGCATAAAAACTATCTTCAAGGTTTTGATCAAAATAGCTGTTCTTTGGAGGTGGAAATGATTCAGGTTGTTTGAAATCTGGAAAACAATAGAAAAGGATATTGCACACAACGATATTTACTTCAATTTCAACCGAACCACGTAGCTCCATCTAGTACTATTTAGTTTCATCCATATCCATAGATGATGAACAAAACTTGAGCTAACTAAAAAATACCATCTTGAGCAGTATTAAAATCCGCTTGACCCAGAAGCCATTCATTTGGCCTATGTTTTTTGGCAGGCTCCGGTTTTAATGTAGTAGTAGTAGTTGTAGTAGTCTTTTCCTGATGAAAATATACTGGATTTCTAACTTGAGGTGGTGGATTAAAAAATCCATACTCCTGATTTTGGTTCGGCTTCTCATACGGGACAAATTGTTTCGGCAGCTCATGCGGCGCAATTGGATTTGGTCGCTCATACGGAACAATTGGTGCGTTCTGTCTATCTGATTTTGAATCATCATTTACTGCACCCATTAACCATTCATTAGCAGCACTTTTCTTTTTCATCGGTCGTTTAGTTGTGGTGGTTACCGGTCTCTGGAAAGGTCCTCTTACTCGCTGATTTTCTTGGAAACCACGAAACCAATCGTTTGTATTTTTCTGATTTTTTGGTCTTTCACGTTCGTACGGTATTACAAGTTTCTGTTCCAAATCTGCATCCGAATTCCCAAGTCCCAACCATTGGTTAACATTTGACTTTTTTGATGGTCGCTTAGTAGTAGTCTTAGTAGTAGGGACATCCCGTTCATTTTGGAATATATGAGCAGGACGCCGATGTTGAAATCGATCATCTTGTCGCTTGTTAACTGGTTCGTTTGGTTGGGTATGAGTAATTGGTGCTTTGTGTTGTAACACATGCGCATCTTGTCTATCTTGTTTTCCAAACAAAGGCTACAATGTATGTATTTAAAAAACTCCCTGCTAACTTACAATAAATCATCATTGTGTACTTACCATAACGTTTATCCTCAGGCTTTGATTCATCTCCATTTAACCAGGAATTAACTTTATTGGATTTCTGCGTAGGTCTCTGTTGCCGGTCATTGTTTAATCCTTGATTTCTGGATGGCTCTGCATGATTTTGTTTTGAAACAATGAATATCTGTAACCTTTAAAGGAGGTGGATGTGGATTTTAACGGTATTTATTTACCTTCTCTTCGAGACGGAGGTTGATTTGGTGGCCACCTATCCGGTCCGTTATTAAATGGAGGAAAAAATTCTTGCCGTTGGTCTCTTTCCCAGTGTCTTGGGGGATTATCTCTGCTACCAGGAGGTGGACCTCGTGCTTGGTGATTAGGCCGTCTTTCTGAGGTAAATAGCGAATCAATTACAAGTTGTTCCAGAATATTGTTACAAGGGCTTGTGACTGACTAGCTTACCTTGATGTCGACTTGAACGGTCTTCATATTGCGTGTTCACACTTTCCATGAGTACATCTCCTTTGCTGGGTTTTTCTGGTTCCGTTTCTCCTTTGAGCCAGCTCAACCCACCGCCTCCTTCAACGGTTGGACAACATAAGAATGAAACAAATACGATCCAAAATGCAAGCAAAGTAGTCCAGGGAAAGTACATAATTGATTGTATGAATGAATATGTGGACTACATGATAGGATTCAAAATAGCTGTGGCATTCTGAAAGTACGTTTGTCTAGAAAGTCGTTTCATGTTTCTCATGAAAGTTTTGAAGAAAGTTGTCATGGTCATCTTTGTGCCTGGAATACGAAGAATTGGGAATATTCGCTTGCTCCAAGCGGAAGTCAATTTAGTATTCAGCAAAATAATGGCATTTCAAAATCTGGAAAAAAACAAAATCCACAAAATTCTGGATTCCCAAGAAATGTGGAACATGGATTCATTTCTCTATCCAAGCAACATGAGTAAAATCAAAATCAGTTGATTTGCAATCGAAAGATGATCATGCAAGTCAATTAATTAAGGGAAGCCATATGAGTTCATTTGTGTTTAAGAAGTTATTTGAACAAAGCCTTTATGCTCAAATGAATTCAACGATTATGATATACGAACAAATATAATACTCCATCAACAAATTGGCTTTTGTATCCTGATGAAGGAAACAAAAAAATAAATGCTTACTTTATGAAAATGTGAATCCGTTCCTATTTGATATTTGTATGGCTTTTAGTGCTGTCAAACATGAAGAGGTGAGTTTAGTACATAATCAAGAAATCACGGGGACGGGGACGGGACAAGCCTCAGGTGAGCGAAAACATTTTGTTAAAATGCTATCTGCGTTGCAATGAAGCATGTTCAATTAGTTCAATACTGTAAATATTTGACAGTCTACGTGTATTTTGGGGAAAATCGTATTTATCGTAATCGTATGTATGAAATGCAGCGTATGCATGCAGTTCCACTCCATCGTTGATATCTAATCTTGCCTTGGTTGAACTTCTGTGTGTAATCTGTGAAATAGTTCCTTGATATGAGACCAGTACAGAATGAATAAAAACGAAATTTAATGCCCTAAATATTAGTGCATAGTTCAAAAATACAAAAAAAAATATTTTAAAATTTAGCATATGCCGAGCAAAAATTAACGCCATTTGAAAATATACACTAAAACAACTTGAACAACGAAACAACTAGAATTTTTTTGATTTCTAGTCTGCATGCTGTTTGCAATTCAGGAGTTTCCATTTTCCAACACAATGATATTGAGATTGTGACATATAATTGTCACTTTAAAGCCACTCACAGGATTATGGAAATGCAATAAAAAATCCTGGGCCATAGTGCGAGCAGGGTACTCTTATATTATGCGTAGAAAAAACAAGTGAAGCCATTGTTTAATATCATTTGGTCATTAACTGCTAAAAGCATCCATCTGTCTCAGTCAGTGTTACAAATTAAGTATTTTTATTACCGCCGCTGTTCTTCATCCTTTCAAAAATGGGGAATTTTAAAGTGTTGACTGTAATGTTGGTCCTCTGTTTGGCTACTGGCCAAATTTTGGGACAAAATCCTGCCGATACCGTTCCTTCTGACCAAATTTCTGGTCTGGATGATATTTTGGTCGATTCTGAAGTGACCACAATGAAAGTGTCCCCTTCTACTCCTACTACAATGAATCTTACAACTGAGGTCTCAACAGCTACTCCTTCGAAACCATCCACCACTTCTGAGGATCCGGCAACCACAACTGCAGAGACTACCTCTACCACTCCAGCACCAACTACAACTGCAGAGACTACCTCTACCACTCCAGAGCCAACTAGCACTGAAGAACCAGTAACGACAAATTCACTTCCAGCCCCCAAACCTGAACCATTCCCAAAGAATGTTGGCACTTGGGCTGTTGGGTCGGCAGATAAACCATGTATTATGTTGAAAGGAGCTATGCAAGTTAGCACCACCAAAATAAAACCTACAGAGGGTGGAGGTGATGAAACACATTATGAATTTGATGTCCCCACTGAAGCCATTGTTGGAGGAACTTGCAATTCATCTCAATGGATTGCATTAAACTGGACAATGGTGGAACAAAATGTCATGTATAATCTTTCCCTTGTCATGATGTTTGAGGAAAAGGAGGACCAAAAGTATGGAATAAGTGGTGCCACCTTTTTCTTCTCCAACGGGAAACGTAAGATAAACAGAAAAGTACTAATGCTATATTATTACGATCCAAATGGTAAAGGTTATTAATTGAGACTGAAATATTTACTGTACAGAAAATGTCACCTACACCAATAAATACGAGACTACGAATCCTGCTGCTGTTGAAATTGGAACATCTTTCAAGTGCAAAGCCCTTATTGAACTCCAAGGTGAATTCATTTTGAAGTTGCAGGATTTCCAAATGGAAGCATATCACACTGGAAAGAATGAGTTTAGCAAAGCCACAGTTTGTCCTCAAGATGGCGTGCCGAACAACACAGGAACAAAAGTTGCTATTGGTGTGGGCGCTGGATTGGCACTCCTGACGGTTATGGTTTTAATCATTTTTATTGTGAAGAAAAAGAATTTGTGCAGGCGAAATTCCGGCTATGAACGTTTGGATTCTGACTAGATTCAAAGGATATTATGATTAGTTTTCGTTTTCGTTAATATTTCTGTGATTGATTCCTTCCATTTACATACTCTAAGCATTAATACGAGTTATTCCTGTTTTTAGAAATTCACTAACAATTTAGCCTATATTTTAGCTTCTATCCATCAACTTATGTTTTAGACTAATATAGCAGTAAGTAGACGATTTTTTAAACATGTCCGTTTCGAACATGACGCTGGCTAGAAGGCTTAGTTAGTGTGTCCATGGGAATGATGCTATCTTAAAATATTTTTAAGCTCATACAATAAACTCTCAAAATCACCAATACTTTTTGTGCCTTTTCAATTCCTTATGCACTAGTCCCTAAATTTTCTGTATTAATCAAATTAATATGGCGTAATCGCAACATTATGTGACTCTACCTCCATCGCGCATACAACAAAGACTTTCACTTTTGCCAACATGAACAGTTTGACACCAAGTACAATTGAAAGTCAAACACCCGAAATAAAAGAGAGCTATGTGAATATTATTTCTTCCATCTGGGAATGTCTACCAACACAAGTACAGCATATAATTTACTTAAATCTCTATAGGAATATACGAGGCTCAGCTTTAGATGCTAGTATTTTAACTAGTGTTGGCTAGTTGGCTTGTATTCATGCTTATGTAATAAACTCTATAGGTATTTCGCTACCTTTTCTCATGCTTGGACGACGCTACAAAAAAAATTGCTCGCCAAGTGTGCACCAACTGGAGAGATGAGATGGACCTAGAGTACGGTTTGAAACTCAAAATCGATGACCGTGAGCCAGATACTGTTGACTTTGCAAAAAAGGTTAAAGTCCTACAAGCACGAGTTCTCCAGCTGGAAGATAGAAACAGTCTACTGAGCAATCACATCAGTGATATCCAAAGATTAATTCTAGTCGGGCCCGTCTCTGTAGAGTGGTTCAATGAGGAAATCTCAAAATTCAAACATCTCACCAAGCTGGTTCTTCGTGGGAAATTCTTACATTCAAATGACCTTTGTCCCCGCGGCTTGGAGTTTAAAACGTCATTTTATCTGCCAAGTCTAAAATCTTTGGAACTCATCATAAATGAAACGAGCCTGCCACTTCCTCTACCTTTATCTATCAGACTTGGCAATCCCTCTAGAAACGCCATTCATGAAGAACGTCACATGGAAAAAGTACTAGTGGGCTCCAAAAATATGTGTTACATACTCATGTATCTTCAGAGTCCAAAACTATCACAAGTGCAACTCCATGCTTATCAAAGGCCAGGATTTGTTCTGCCCTTTGTATGTAATTGGAAGAATGTGCCTCTAGAGACATTTTTAGAAACTCATAATGATTCTATAAGAGAGCTCTATCTGCCTGAATTCGATGGAAAAAATTCCATGGATCATGAACCTGGGCGCACAGTACCAAAAAAAGTGAAAAAATTACTTCTTGATTTGAGTCGACTGGTAGGCGGCAGAGATGAGCACAATATACAAAATGTGGAATACTGGACAGAGCTTTTGGTCAGTCAGGAACAACTAAAGCATTTGAAATTGAGTCTAAGCAATGTCACAAATCATTGGTTAGGGGATATTCTGGGCCCAATGAATCGATCCAACAAAGCTACTCTCAAACACGTGGACCTGTCCATCCAATCCGATGATTTGATTGAAGTTAATGGGGAAGACTTTCAACAATGCCAAGTCCTGGAAGTTTTGCAACTTTCATGTTCTGAGAATGAAGTTCGATTCCATAATTTCAATTTGCTACCACCATGCTTGAAGAAAATCAAGTTTTCAGGCGTTTTAGTAGATCTCATGGATGGGCAATCAGCTCATAACCATTTTACAGACTTGATCATGTTGGATTTAAATATGCTATCGGTGGACACGATTAACCATGATGCAACTCTGGACACTGTTAGAGGACTCATCTCAATTCGAACCCTCAATTATTTCAATCTAGTTTTCAATGAGAGTGTCGAGAGAAATGAGTCGCTGAAACACATTGTGGACCAGTTTGCCCATCTATGGGACCCTAGGTTTCCTTATCGTGGCATGAAAGTCAATTTGGACTATGAACTGGATGAAGGTTGGGATGATGATGTTTTTGAAGAAGAGTACAATGATCGCCATTATTTCAATCAACAGGAACCAGAAGAAATGTCCAACTGGGCATCTAGAGCTCGGTATGATGAGGATGGATCCGAATTCCCCGAATATTTCTTCACAATTATACCATTCATATCTTTGGATGACAGAGATGATGATGATGATGATAGGGATGACGAAACTACTCCTTCCACTCCTTCTAGTGATGATTATTGAACAAATAATATGATGATAGAAAATCCATCATTGAAATTTTACGCAATAAATTTGAAGTTAATTGTTGTAATTAGCACTAAGAGGGAAGAAAATCTATAATCAATGAAATAATTACATTCGATTCCACTATTAGTAGGAAATGATATATTATAAAGTCAGTTTTCGTTGTAAGATGTTCCAAATTAAGCATAACAAATCCAAGCAATTATACATAGGTAAGCAATAGTTTGTGCTGTCATGCACTATATTTGGAAGAACATGCAGATAGAAGATGAAAGGTCGAAGTTTACTTTTTTCTGTAGTGTTAGGTTAATAATGATAAGACTTTTTTCCAAGCTCCAGTAACTTGTTCGTCATAAAAACTATGATAAAACATTATTTTGAGTAGAGAGCTTATGCGTACACATGAGGTTGCTATAAGACTGCAATCAAAGGTAAGGACTGGATGCGTGCATGCATAATTCATTAAATGCCATAATCCATAGATTATTCTAACTAGTTCAAATGATAAAAATCTTGTCGGCTTTACAGTTTTCTACATATGCGGTGGCATTCTAGATACTACGAAAGTGAGTGTATGTACATAATGTACATATGTGATTTGGACTTGAATCTCTGTCAATGTCCATGTGCATTCCTGTAGGGCATGCATGGAGTATGGAGTCATTACATTCAGAGGAAGATTCACTTATATGGGTTTAAAAAATGTAGCGGCCATTAGTTTCATTTTCTAATCTCAGTAGTTCAGTTTGACTTTTCCAGAGTGGTTGTGTTGTTTTCACGTGTTAAGGAATAGTTTTCAGATTGCGTCTTTTTTTCAGTCCGGGTTAATAAATTCACCATGAGTATTACGGAGTTGGAAAAGACGGTGAAATATTTGGAAAGGGCTGCTGCAGCTAAATTCACTTTACAGGAGGGAGCAGAAAAGTTCTTCCAAAATGCTGTTGCCACTTTGACTAAATGGAGTGAAGAAGCAGGTTAGTTACATTATTTATGTTTTAATTAGGCTTTCGTGTGGTTGAGTGGTTCTACGTGGTTTTTCATGAACATCATGCATGACTGAAAGTCAACGATTATTTATACGGATTTCTTTCTATTTTTTATGTGCCAAACTTTCAGTAACAAATAGTTAGCATCAGCAGGGCTTACTGACTGATAGAAATTACGCAAAAAATTGCAATGCACACGTTGACAAAGAATTGTGTAACCTTAGGTTAAGTTAGTATTATTGTCCGTTTCAATGAAATACGGAGTAACTTTTTTCAATGGTTACCTGGCAGAGTTTGTTTATCATTGAGCAAAAAATAAATAATAATAAATTCGTCTTAATCTCATCATGGGGACTTGAAATCTAGAACATATTTTGGTTGCCCAGGCAATTTTTACGATATTTGCCTTTTTCACGGTGATCATCCAACAAGCCTAGATAGCCAATTTAACATTAGGAACTCCGTATTTCATTGAAACGGACAGTAGTAACTTTCGTTTTTAAAATTATTTCGAAATTTAAGGAAAGTTCGACATTTTATTCCAAGTAGTCTTGGAATTTGAACTTGAAAGTAGTTGCGAGGCATGAGGTGCTGATTGTGCGAAAAAGCTCGACTTGAACTTTGAAAGTTAACAAACAAGCCATTCATGTTTTAAGTAAAAGTGATGTCATCTGCTTAAACCGTTACTTAATGTCGGCTAATGTGGGATTGAAGGCAATGTAGAAAGAAAAGCCTTGAACCTACTTTGGTAGATAATCAGAAAGTGAACTTGATTATAACTGGAAATGTATAGATTCATAATATTGCAAGAAATCAGAAATAGTAAGAAATCTAATGCATAGTTAAGACTTTAAGACTTATATACATTGTACGTTGCACCGTTCCTTTATACTCTTGCAGTGTGTAGGAAAAGCTTTACTGAATGAGGTTTTTTATATAGTTAGTAAATAAAGGAAGATTAACATAATTTACATATTTACCCCTCAAATTCAATAATAAATTGAACAGACTCTCTATTCAATAAGTTTTCCATCTAGTTTTTGGATTTTTTTCTTTCAAGACTAAAATCTTGTACGCACAAAAACTAGTTGCAGATTTTCCAGTTCAAGCGAATGCTTTTCAAGATATCAAGCTGTATTTAATGATCAGCTTATTATACTCACTGAGGTTTTATACTTCAGCTTTAAAAACATAGTTTCCGTAATTCTCAATTTGAATACTTCATGAAGAACAAACGATGGAAATGACCGTAAATATGGGAGCGAAATCATGCAATAAACCTGTGTGCTTCAAGTTAATATTGTTATATCCTGAAATATGCCAATTAAAAACTACTTTTTTTCCTATTCGTATGGATTCCAGGAAGAGTATATAGTTATAGTTAGTATTATTATTATAGTTAAATTTAGTTGACCATAATTTAATCTGCTCGCATCTATGTAAAATACACCGTATAAGTATCCTTATGCATACAAACCTCTTTTCTTTTCTTTGGAAATAGTCTATTCTTAATAGATCATTGATGTCTTCACTCATGATATTATACTAAAACGACTAATGCTTACTACTTTTATGATAGCACAATACATGATCATACCAAAACTACAACTACTCTTTGAATTGAACTATCCCTATTTAACAGCTGTAAAGTTGCTGATTACTTTATTGCACAAAAATACAGATGTATTCTGCTCTCAAAAAAGTCTGACAATTGTTTAGCTCCTTTGGCCCTATACAACAAATATTTTCTCATAGTCCAATTAACACGTTTTCTTGCATCTTGCATTCGACTACACCATCAAACTCAGAATATTACTCTACACATGCTCAAGCTGACTGCCCCAATACATTTTATAAGAAGTGTAATAATGCCACACTCATCATATCCCTACTCCGTACAACTAATGAACAAAAACTTGATTTCCTTGTTGCCTCTTGCATTTTTCATATTTCATTGCATACATATTCCTTCATTCCATTTATTTTGCTAAGCCCTCAAAAAACTACACAATGTGCAATCTAGTACTTCCTACAAATGACACGCTATGTAGCACATCCCAAAAATTTCTATTCTGCAAATTGACTTACCTGAAAAAAATGCAGTCATAATGTAGCTACAACTAAAATAATACGTGTAGTACTTTATCGTGGATACGATAATGGAACATTAGCACTTTGCTGCTGAAATCTAAATGTTCTCATAATAAGCTGCAGTTAATAACAGGATGAGCTTCTGTTGCGAGACCGTTTTAAGATTTTTACTTTCTTGCAGGTAAACACGATTCTATTTTTTAAATATCTCATGCACATATGGTGCACAATATACAGCCAAAAGGTACATAGCAGTGAAAAGTCCTTTAAGCTTGACGAAGGGCAAAGCTACATGATGCTGCATCCGTAGTAAGGTTCAGTGCACAAGATTTTAAGCACATGTAATACTAACTAACTAACTAACTAACTAACTAACTAACTTGACTAAATAAATTCATCACATCACTGTAAAGTGTACTATGGTACTCTATATAGATAATCACAAGAACCTGTATGTATATGCATCCTACATATAAAAGGAGCATTCAAGAATTCAGCTACTTACAATATAGAGAATACATGCATGGGAAGCATATTTGGTGGAGAACTTTAAAACTATATTCACCATACAAAGATGTAGTACAAAAGTCACATCAAAGTATTTCACGTTGTCTTCATTCCCTCACATAAACTATAACCATCACCTAACGAAGCTTGAGTTAGTTTATTATCGGGATCGCGTTTTTAACAGTACAATTTATGGTGGAACTAGTGGTTGGTTACGTTTTTACTCTTCTCTGGGAATGAATAATATTTTATCATTTTGGTACAGTAGTACAGTGATTGACAATCAGCTGATTTGAAGTTGAAGCATAAATATAGTTATTATAATTGTGAGTGAAGTTCCAAAATACGTTTTATAATAATAAAATAAGTCCTCGAGTTTTGGTCCATACAAGAATATGTGCCAACCAAAGCGGTCTAGAAGCATTATTGATGTTGTGGGTTCCAGTATGAATACAATTCGGGATCTAGGAGGGTGGGAAACCGGGTATTTTGAGCAGCAAGTTCGCAGTCGCGTACAACAATTCGGTTAGTTTGTGTCTGCGTTTTTTCTAGGTCTTCGTATCAAATCTGTATAAGTCATATGTAATGGAGAGAAAAAAATTTACCACCTCATTACGTTATTTAATATAATGCCTAACACGGAACTTTTGCATAATATTAGTCTCCAGCTCCAGTAGTTGTATATTCCAGTGCATTTTCATTTTTACTGTTCAACGTTAAAATAATGTGCATCACTAGACAGCGTAATAAAAATGGTTTGTCTTAAAATTTAATTGTGTTATTAGATTTATTTGAATCGATTTGTAGTATTATAATATGCAATCGATTTATCCGTCATAACGTAGATATTTAGATACACAAAATGTGAGTTATTTTTACTTATGGATATTTCACAAGATTGGTGGTGAAGGACTCAGTCAGTCAGACAATTGAATTGACTTTTAGCTAACATTACGTGCTTAATTCATTTGATATTTGATTTCATAGAGAATTATTTCTATTACTTGAGTTATAATTTACAATTCGATTAGTGTATATCTTCAGTCAGTATTTCACTTCAGTCCAGTCATACAAAACTGGCAAGTTCCGCTGGCAACTTTTTGCATTATTTTAAATCGATACAATCTCGAGTCCAATGTCATTAAAAATTTTGAACATAGGACGCAGAATGTCAACAATTCAAGTGCCACCTGCGGTCAACCGGGTTATGGAGTCGGGTAAAAACTACGCCAAGGAGAATCCCATGATGACCCTAACAGTTGTTGCTGTTGCCTTGACCTGTGCGATTCCCATTTTGATTTTCCTCTCTTTTGCCGTGGCTACATTACTTATCACATTCATCGGATTCCTTTTTGTGGAGGGTATGTAATCAGTAATTACAGCCATTTTTTGTAACTTGCAAACTAATGCCGAATACTTTTTTTAGGAACCGTATTGACAGTCGCTACCGTTTTTCTTGGCGGTGTTTTGCTCTTTGTTGGTTTTTTCACATTGGCCATTGTTGCCGGTGGTTTGCTCGTGTACTTGGTTGCAGCAAAATTGTACACGTTCATTACTGGAGATACTGATCCAAACAAGTTTTTCAGAACTTTGCCAGTTATCGGACCAATTTTTGCCAACTTTGATCACGCTGGTACAAATGGAGAGGCTGTAAAAATTCCCACAGAACAAGAACAAGACGAAGCTGCTAACAATGAGAGCGTCGCAAATACTGACTAGAATTAATGTAAATGAATCAATCATATTATGCATCTATCATACAAATAATATAGTAGTAATAATAATTATGACAAAGTACGTAAAAAAAGACCAAAATAGTAAGCTAGTTTAGCAAATACAATGTACATATTATTTTGTTGACATAATGTTACCGCTGTACAAGAACGATAATAATTATTCGTTTTGAAATGTTTGGGATTTGGATTCACTGTGTTGTGCGTAATAATTTTGATTAGGCATTCTGTTTTGCCATTGGCATTTGTCATTCTAAGTTTGTTCAACTAAAAGTTTGCATGAAAACACTTTACTGGAATTTATACAGCTGGAACAATCCAAAAATGTAGTGATTATAATACTCATTATTATACCGGTAGTTATGCTGTGGTCATAATAGCAATGAATAAGTTATTTAGATTATTTTTCATCTCATTCCTTACTTTACTTAATTTGTTTAAGTTAGTTATTAACTTTGAGTTACAATTATTAGGTGTTTCCTAAATAAAATATATTGTACTGTTACCGCCTGGAAAATTGTTTTCAAATACTTTTGCATTGCTCTAATGTGCATAATTGTATGCCATGTATTTCAATTTTATTTGTCGATTTACATTTTCTACTTTGTATTGTAGAACACATTTTCAACAATTATTGTGTCCCTTTTTTCTAAGAAGGGTATTTTAAACAGAAGATAGATGCTCAAGCAAACCAGGGTGGTTTTTCTCTCTCTTTATCCACGAGTCATTACATCGTATACTTTCCACTGCTAAAAGTACAGCTCTTTCAGTCCCAGGAAACTCAATAGATTTAAAAAATTCTGTCACTTCCACTGCCTTGTCTTCAGATGCAAAATCCTCAACTATTGCCTTGACTAGCTTGGAACCCAATATTCCTCCCTAAATAAAATCTCTTAATTCTGTCTCAAAAACCTTTGGATAAGTCAATGTCACGTAACCAATCCTCACATTCACTTACATATCTGTTTTTGAAGACAACCCAGTTTTCTTGAAAAAAGGCCCAAGCCATTTGTCTTCCAATTTTATGTTTGCTCAGAGAACACATAATGAAAATCGCGTCTCTTTTCCTAACCTCATCTGATATTGTGAAATCCAACACAGTCTTTATCATATTCGGTTGTCGGACAGAGCCTAAAGAGTGACAAATTCGATCCCGTTCATCACTATTAGACGTGTCTTTGTACAGCTAGAAAAAAATTTATAAAACACAGAAAAATTTTGACATTAACGAAAAAATTGTACCATCTATGAATTATTTATGCTTCATTATTGCATGTATGTACCCTCAAAAAAATGTCCACTATGTCGTCATCTCCTTTGTATAAAACAGCACTGTATACAGCATATCGTAGATCAGCAGACACATCTCCTTCTCCATGCAATTGCAGATCAAACAGTTCGGCAGCTTGTGCAGTTACTTCTTTATTGTCAAATTTTGTCATCATACGAATAACTAGTCCTCTCAGTAATGTTACTTGTTCATCTATATTTTAAGAAAAAGCGCATTGGAACTATACTACTATACTGCTATAATAGTTTGAAATCAATATGCAACCTTCGTTGGGATCTCTGGTCCATCTTAATTTATCATAAATGTGCTCATAAATAAACCGACCAAAGCGCATTACTAGCTCGTCCAAGCCCATGTATGAAAAGACTTTTAAAATCTTATCAAACAAGGTACTAATTGTGATCCATACGGTGAAATCCTCTTCGTCTGCATATCCCTCCAATAGTGTCAGAATCTAGCAATTTTAGTTATAGCAACACATGTACAATCAGTTTAATATTCCTCTGGTGAGTGCATCATTTTTATAATGACAGTAACCACTATGCAGGAATGAACCGTACTTCTGTAGTTTGGCCCATCCCAGTCTGCAGTAATGCAAACTGATCATCAAGCAGGGAAAGTCTATCAACTGCGCTGATTGTTTTCTCTCGAATTGGACGAACAAATGTGGAGAGCATTTCCAATGGATATTTGACTCGATAAAATCCAACATAGCCAGGATTCACCTATATGATGCACATAAGAATAAATTATTCAGGTCCAAATCAGTTAGCTATAGTTATAGTAGTAAATAAAGTAGTGTGGAGATTTTTTGGAAATTTTAATCTTGCCTTGATCCACTGTTGCTTAGAAATATCAGGAATCATTATAGTTTGTGTTCTAGAGTCCATTAGACCTTCATAAGCCACACCATCTGGATTATCGCCAGTTGTGATAATCAATGGAATCACCCAAATAGGGGAATTCAGAGCATTTCTTTGCTCTTTCCCAGATGGGTCATTTACAAAGCGCTCTTGGGAAAGCTTTAGAATTCGATTTTTGCCAATTTGTCTGGATTCTATTTTGATTGCTGGATATCCTTTAAATCTGGACCAACAATTCATCATAGCAGCCACAGGTCTGGAGCTAGCTTCTTCAAAGCATTTCCAAAAATCTTCTGTTGTAGCGTTTTTGTACTGGTATTTTTCCATGTAAATAGCTAAGCCCTTGTGAAAATTTTTGTCGCCCAAATAACGATTCAGCATTCTCAAAATTGCTGCACCTTTTCTTGCTGTGACGTCATCGAATGCTTCCTCAATTTCCGCAGGATTGAATACATACATTTCTACTGGGTGTGTAAATTTCAAGGAATCTACTTTTAGAGCACGAAGGACCACATTTGTTACAAAATTGGTCCAGATATCAAACCCCTGTGAGCCCATGGCTTCCATGCTGAAGAATTTGGCAAAGATTCCAAACCCTTCTTTTAACCATACATGGGTCCACCATTCCATTGTTACTAAGTTCCCAATCCATTGTTTGGCGAGTTCACATCCGATTTGCATAGCTACAAATTGCCGTTCGTTCAGAGAATTATCTTCGTCAAGAAGTAGCTCAAGTTCCGTGAATAAAATTAGTCCCCAGCACTCCATAGCATCAACTGCAGGTTAAAAAGTTTCCGTTTTGAAACGAATGCAAAATTGAAGGAACTGCAAGACAATATGATACCTATGGGAAAATCCGATATGGCCATCAAATCCAACTTTGGCAAAGGATATTTGGCTCCATAATACTTTGTGTAATATGGTAACAATTTGGCAGCATGTTGCAATGCAAACCTTCCCCTCTCGCTTTTTCCTTTGCAAGTGAAAACGCGAATCAATGTATTTTCTCCTGGCAGTTTAGTCTCAATGCAATCAAAATCTCCAACTACAAAACCCAATGTATAGGTTGACATAGGAGGAGTTCGTTCAAATTCTACAATCTTCAGTTCAGGATTCCTTTTGTGGGGATAAGTCAGTTTTACTGGCTTCGTTTCATACAGACAAAAACATAAACAAAATCTTTTGTTTCATTTTGATTCTCCATCTTACTTTACATTCAAAGTTGAACCGCTTGCTCACCATATTGCCTAAAACTGTCTTTGATTTTGGTATGACGAGTATGAAATCAAACGTCGTTTTAAAATATGGGTCATCCCAACAGGGGAAGCAATTGCGAGCTTCTGTTGGCTCAAACATGGCGACCATATTGTAACCAGATGAAGCACGTGCCCTGTACCGATAGAAGCCAGCTAATTTTTTGTCATTGATTCTTCCTTTAAAATTTAGTCGCAAAGTTCCTTTTTGAGGAATGAGAAAAGGATCAAAGTTTAGAGTCACTACTCCTTGTCCTTTGTCCCTTTCATTTATACCAACTGGCTCTTGCTTATTCCCAGTTGCATCTTCTTCCCATACGGCTTTTGTTATGATGAGATCCGAGGAATTCAGTTTTATTGTTGTGGTGTTAACGTAGAGCTATGCCAAAGATTTATAAAACTTATTCTTGTTTACTTACCCCCAAGTTGTGCTATACTAAGTGCCATATTTAGCATGTAATGTTAGTAAACAAATGTACTGTAATATTGATGGCTTCTGATCCCTCAAAATATAGCTCCTCCAAAATAGGTTTGAAGCATACAGTGAAGTGAGTTGGGACGCTTGTACATTTTCCTAAACGTTGATTTTTTTCGGCTAGCTCAGCAGCTTTTCGAGCTGTAATTCCTCGTTTCGAGGTTAAAATTGATAACATATTTTACTGTTGATTTTTTATGGGGTTCATCAAAAATAAGATTTTGCTGAATTATTATTCAATATTTTCATTAGCGGATATCTGATTGTTTGAAACTGTTCATGCAAGAATGATGATTCTAAGATAATGCAAAAAAATATTGACAACTTTGTTTCCCCGTCAACTAAGCCATAATGCAGG
>Ga0210040_10001885_pt1 | contig 30619 bp, 1 predicted proteins | sample CryGeyCG12114_NA_FD_185462 | JGI IMG/M metagenome (GOLD analysis project Ga0210040, IMG submission 185462) | Groundwater microbial communities from aquifer - Crystal Geyser CG19_WC_8/21/14_NA (SPAdes) (version 2) | ecosystem: Environmental > Aquatic > Deep subsurface > Groundwater | place: USA...
CATGTGTATATCCCAAAACAAGAAAAAAACGCCCATCAATGCAACGCATGCAATGCAACCTTCTATGCCCACCAACTCAATTTTTCTCTAAAACTGCACCTGAAACCTCGGACTCGTCCGTATCCTCTCCCCATAATACAAAAAGAACACCGGCACCGGAATAAACGCCAGCGAAATGAATCCCAGCAGACTATTCCCCCACCCCAGGCCCAGCGCATCGTACATGCTCAGCCCAGACAGCGGCAGCACGGCGCCGAAAACCGAGCGCAGGACGGTGTTGGCGGCGATAGCGGACGCGGCGTGGATGGTGAAGGCGTCGACGAGGTATGTCTGGATAGTCATCATGGCCGTCAAGTTGCCCAGACCGATCAGGGAAGTGGCGATGATGGGTACAATCCAATGTACTCTGTAGTAAACAGTCCAGCCGTAGATGAAGACGCCGATTGGGAGTCCAATCGCGCCGGGGAGTGTCAAGATAAGCGGGAGACGGTGCTCGGGCTTCACGTCCCCTTTGGCTTGTTGCTGCTTGATGATCTTGTCGCTCATGACGCCCAGAATAGCCATGCCGACTATCATGCCGACGCCCACGCCGATGTAACTCAGGCCCACGGCGCCGGAGGAGAAGTGGTACTGGCCCTCGAACACGAACGTCACGGTCGTGAAGAACAGATACAAGATGCCGTAGTTGATAGCAATGTATAGCGCCATCATGCCCACAATAGGGCTGAGGAAGAGCATTTTCATCGGTCTGGAGATGGCTCGGATGAAGATCTCGCGCGGTGGAATGTCTTTTGCGAGTTTGGAGCGGAACGCTGGGTTCCCAGTTTCCTTGCGCAGGGCCGCGGCTTTGCGTTCGAGGAGGATGGGCGCGTATGTCTCGCGGCCTACGACGAGGAGGAGCAGTCCGAATGCACCACCGAAGATGGCGAGGATCCAGAACACCCAGGTCCAGGACTTGTTTTCGACGAGGAAGCCACCGCATACAGGGCCAATGACGGGCCCGAGCAAAGGGCCCATACTCCAAATCGCCATTGCGCCGGCGCGCTGCTCGGGCGGAAACATATCTGCGATCGTGCCGCCGCCGAGTGTTAGGGGTGCAGATCCAGCGCAGCCGGCCAGGAGACGGAAAGCGATGAGCATGCCCATTGAGTTTGAGAGCGCGCAGGCGACGTTGAAGATTACGAAGAGGACGTTGCAAATGTTGTACAGGAGATTGCGGCCGTAGAGTTCTGACATTGGCGCGATGATCAAGGGACCTATGGCAAACCCAAGGATGTATACTGATACGACGAAGGAGGCGATGACGTTCGAGGTCTCGTTGAAGGCGCGCAGGACTTGTGGCACACCTGGTGCAAAGAAGGACGAAGCCAGAGGGGTGATGAGTGTGACGGCAGCCAGACATCCTATAATCCCCCACTTCCTCTTGGGTTGCCAGTTCTGGGGGTTCTCAGGATCGTCTGGGCCTTCCCAGTCGACAATATGTGGATCTTGTGGCTCCTCGTGTGCATCTGGGAGTGCGTCGCCTGATAGTGTCCGCTCATCGGTGTGTGTGGAATGTGCTCGGCTTTGTGCGCCCTTTTCAACGTCTTTCGAGAATGAGTCGACATCGTGACCTTGTTGATATGCATCCTTGACTTTCTCATTGTGAAGGTCTTGGGTTTCCCGCGTGGGGTCCGATAACGATGCGGGTGTTGCCATTGCGGAGGCGGTATGTGTGGAGAACTGGGGACGCCATTGTTAGTGTGGTTCGAGATGGTTTACACTTGAGTGTACGAGTGTCAACACGGCGATAGCATGCTGACGGGCGCAGTGGAAACTGTAAGACTTACCGGGCCGAATGCGACAATTCAACGGGAGTAGCCGTGTATGCTGACGGTTCGTAGATGTCGTTGTCCAGTGGCACTCAATGATCAAAGGTGTGTTGAGCAGAGCACCAGCTGTTGAATAGTAGGAGGAGAGCCTGGCGAAGCCAAAGGTGCAGCAAGACACAGTAAGTAGCGGGGGCAGTCACGACCCTCCGCGAGCGTCGCGCAAACGCAGGCTTTTGAGACGGACGGTCGCAGCCGTATACAGCGTATACCCCTCCTATTCCCATGATCCTTGGATTTAACTCCGCGAGCGGCGCAACGACTCAGAGGAGCTGAGTCGAATCTCGACGCGGCAAGGCGTGCGACATGTCAAATTTATGAGCCAACCAGAAATATAGAAAAACGCCAAAAGCGTGCAAGGAAAGCTTGTTTGGTGGCAGGAGCGAGCTTGGTAGTGCGCAAGCATGCAGCCAAGTTGGGAAGGAGCTTCGGACGGAGGATCGGAGGGTCACCGTGCCATCATTTACCACCAGAGTTATTGCGTTATTTCTAGCAGCCTATCGTTAATTTTAGCACGTTAGTATAGTTATTAATTTTAAAGAAAGTAATATAAATAATACTATATATAATAGTATTAGACTAGCTATAAGTTAAGGTATATAGAATAGAGTATAGCTTAGAAAATCTAATATTAAAATTAGATCTACTTATATATATATATAGTTTATTTATATATTTAGAGCTTTATATATATAGTATATCTATATATTTAAAGCCTTATATATATAGTCTAGCTTAGTATTTAAAACCTTATATATATAGTTAATTCTAGTATTTAGAGCTTTATATATATAGTTAATTATAGTATTTAAAGCTTTATATATATAGTTAATTATAGTATTTAGAGCTTTATATATATAGTTAAGCTTAGTATTTAGAGCTTTATATATATAGTTAAGCCTAGTATTTAAAACTTTATATTAAATTATACGCCTTTACTTTAGTAATATATAGCTATTTATCTTTATAAATATTCTTTTTTTTTAATTTTATATATCTACTAGCCTTTTATATATACTTCTCTTATATTATATACTAGCTATTATTTAAGTATTATAGTCTACTCTAGTTACTTAACTATTAAATATATCTAAGTTAACTTAAGAGTATATATTACTTTATAGCTAGTAAAAGTATATTAAGCTTTATATATTACTTTTAGACTATATATACTATAACTTATAGTTACTTTAAAGTACTAGTTACTAGCTAAGCTAACTATAGTAATACTTTTATAATAGTTTAAAATACTTTATATACTAGTTATTAGTAGTAGAGCTTAGTATATATAGTTATAAAAGTATCTAAGAGCTTAATCTTAAGTAAGTTTACAAATATAATTATAATTATAATAGTAGTAGTAGTAGTAGAGAGATAGTAAACTATAATAGTAGTAGTAGTAGTAGTAGAGAGATAGTAAACTATAATATATTATCTACTCTTAGCTCTAGTAGTATTAGATTAATAGATAGTTTATTTTTAAGTAATAGCTTATAGTCTTTATTATACTAATTAGTAATATAGTAGTACTCTATATCTTTAAAGTCTATCTCTACTAGTAATAACTAGTTATACTAATTTAATTTAGCTATAAGTTAAATAAAATTATTAGTAAAAATAAGTTTAGCTAAGACTTAGTAGACTTTATAAGTAGCCTCTTTTATTATAGTAGTATTAATATCTTTTTATATTAAAGCTAGTATTAATTTAGTAATAAGATAGTAGTACTTATTACTTTAATTATTAAGCTATTTATATTATTAAAAAAGGGCTTTAAAGTAAAACTACTAGTAAGTATCTTTTATAATATAGTTATAATCTAGTATTTTTAAGTTTATAAATATATAAACTTATAAAGGTTATAGATTTTAAGTAAGTTAGGATAGTTAAATTAAAACTTATATAGTAAGTAACTACGTTAAGGCGCAGTTATAAGAAGCTAAAGAAACTAAAGTACGTAATATAATTATCTACTAGCGTAGCGCTAGTAGCTAGGTAGGCTTAGTAGCTAAAGATCTATTATACTACTCTCTCTTCTAAAAAAAGTAGTTCTATTACTCTTAAATAGTAATAAAAGAAAGATAAAAAAAAGATAAAAGAAATAGGAAAGCTATTCTTTTTATATCTCCTCTATATCCTCTTACTAGTATTATTATAAGATTATAGCTATATCTTATACTTATATTCTCTATTAGTATACTAGAGCTTAGTTATTATAGCTTACGTAGTAGAAGCTTTAATTAATTATTTACTCTTAATAGAGGTTATTAGTATATATATAAGTAATAACTTAATCTACTCTATAAAGTTAGTTAGCTATAGGTATAGTATATAGTAGTTATTAAGTGTATATTATATAATAAGCGTAATAGTATCTTTATATAGTATTATTAATATAGTATAGCTATAGCTCCTTATTAACTTAGTATTAATAAGTGTAATAAAGTCTCTATATAGCTTATATTATAATTTATATATTATACTATAAAACTATAGTATAAGTTAAAGCTATTATACTAGATTTATAGTTTATATTTTATATATACTAAGATAGCTAGTAAAGACGCTCTACTTATATATATAAGAGACTTATTATAGTAAGGTATAATATAAGCACTTACTAAGTAACTATTTATTATAAATTATATTTATAGGTTTAGTATAACGCTTTAAGTCTTATTATAAGTAGTACTTATTTACTTATTAGTATACTAAACTTCTTATATAGTTTTAGATATTTAGAGTAAGCTTTATAGAATTTATAGATAATATTAGTAGCCTTAACTAGATTTATATAAGGCTTTTATAATAGATTATTAGGTCTCTTTAGATAGTTAGCCTATTATACTAAGTACTATAAGAGTTTTTTATATTACTTATCTCTTTTTTTTATATTAATATATACGTTTTTAATAGCTTCTATAACGTAGTTAGTAGAGTTATCTATATTTAGGTTTATTACGTTAATTAGCTATTCTTTATTATACACTTATCTTAGTAATAGCTTACTATTAATAAGATATAGTAGCTATAAGTAGAAGATATTATAAATATATATACTAGTAAGTAGCTTTAGCTTATATACTATATTATTAATAATATATATAACTTTAAATAGGCTTTAGTTTTTAAAGTTAAGTAATTAGTTTAGCTAAGAAGTCTTAATATTATAGAAGTTAAGTATAATAAAGTTACTTTTATAAAATTTAGAAGCTAGAAGTTAATTTTAGTTAGTATACTTAGTTTACTTAGCTTATACTTATTATAGCTATAGTCTTAATTACTTATAAAGCTCTTATAGCTTCTCTACTTATTTATCTATATTAATATAGTCTTATTATACTAGTATAGTAAGATTCTTATCTATAGGCTACGCTAGCTCTAGTCCTAACTTTAGTTTATAGCTTTTTATTACTATAAATAGTATAATTTTAGTAAAGGTAATAGAGGAGTTAGCTTTAAATTCTACTATAGATAGAAAGAGAGTCTAGTTATTCTACTTAAAGTTAACGTAAGCGCGTAAGTACTACTTAAGCTAGGTATTAGTATTCTCTATTTATCTATTACTCTTTAGATAAAATACTATAGATAGCTTTAGCTTAGTCTTTAGTTTTTAGTAAAAGTATCTTTAAAAATAGAAAGTAAATTAAGGTCTTTTATTAAATATAATACTTTCTAAGTAGCTTTTTTCTTACTATACGTATTTAATAAAAGCTTTTATAAGTATATCTATAGTTAGGTCTATAATAGAGATAAACTTCTTCTTCTTACTAAGGTAGTCTATAATTATAAGAATATTTTTATATATATAACTATTATTTATATAGTAAAATAGATAAGTAATATAGTTTATTAAGATTAACCTCTAGTAGTAATTAAGTATAGGTAATAGGTATAAGAGTTTATACTTACTATCTTAGAATAGCTTTATCTATTAATAAGTAAGATAGGCTTTTATATAATAGGCTATATTATCTATTATATATAGTTAGTAGTACTACTTTACTATTTTTATATAACTTTTATATTTACTACTATATTTACTACTTAAGATTTAATATACTTAGTCTAATACTTAAGTGTATATACTATAAGTATTAGGTATATAGATTTTACTATATATATATAAGAGGTTATTATAGAGAGTATATTTACTAAGCTCTATATAAAGCTATTATCTATATATAAGCTTATATAGAATATAGTAAGTACTTAATTTCTTAGTAGTAATAATAGCTTATAATATTTTATTATTTAGATAAGCCTTCTTAATAAAGTCTATAATATTACTAAGGTTTATAGAGATCTTTTAGATTTCTATATCTCTTAGGCCTCTTACGTAGTAGCTTATTATATATTATTTTATTATTAGGTTTATTTTACTAAGTTAGTATATTATCTATATAATCTTAATAGAAGTATATTATAAGTAGTTAACTTAGTTATCTTTAACTAAATAGTAAGCTAAGTATATTATATAGTAGCTTCTATAGTTAGGTTAGATTATAAGAGTAGTAACTTAAGTAGTAGAGTTAACCTAGTCTAGCTTAATAACTACTTACTATTAATATTACTTACGCGCGTTATCTATATCTAAGAGTAAGTTATTTAACTATTTTATAAGTATATCTAGCTTTATACCTTATTTACTAGGCCTATACTTAATATAGAAGTTAAATTTAGATAAGTATTTAGCTTAGCGCGCTTATTAGTAGTTTAGGTACTTACTTATTATAAACTATTATAGAGCTTAGTAGTTAGAGAGTATTTATACTAGATTAAGCGTGCTTATAAGCTTAAATCTCTATTCTTTAAAGGCCTTAATAATTATAAGAAGCTTTTTATTATATACTTTATAGTTATATTTAGCTAGTATTATTTTATAAGAAAAGAAAGTAATAAATCTTAATATACTATTATATATCTAGAATAAGATAGCTATAGTAATAAAGTTAGAAGTATCTATTTTAAGCTATATCTTAAGGTTTAAGTTATAGTATATAAGTATACTAGCTTCTTAAAATAATACTTTTAGGCACTAAAAGGCTTTTAATACTACTAAATCTAGTACTAGAAGAAAGTACTTATAACTTTTATCTTTCTTTATAAGCGTAGTAAGAGCCTAAGCTATTATTAAGAAGCTTTTAATAAACTACTTATAGAAATTAGTAAATCTAAAGAATACTTAGATATTATAAACGTTCTTAAGTATAAGCTAGTCCTTAACTATAGCTAGTTTAGCTAGATTTATCTTAATACTATTAGTAGTAAGTATAAGTTTTAAGTACTTTACTTATTTAACTTTAAACTTATACTTTATAGAGTTTAAGTATATACTAGTATCTTAGAGCTTATAGAGAACTTAAAGTATATACTTCTTATAGTCCTCTTCTTATTTACTATAGATAAGGATATTATCTATATATACTAAATATATTATATTAAAGTACTTACGTAACGTCTTATTAATAAATATCTAGAATATTCTAAGAGCGTTATATAAGCTAAAAGGTATAATAATATACTTATAGAGGCTATAGTAGGTAAGAAATACTATTTTCTTTTTATCTCTTTCCTTTATTTAAATAGTATTAAAAGTAGTAATAACGTTTATAATAGATATAATCTATATCTTAGCTATATATATAAGCGTCTTTTTAATAGTAAGTAGTATACTATAGTTCTTATAAGTAATTATATTAAGTTACTAATAGTCTATATATACGTAGAGCTTACTACCTAGCTTCTTTATAATAAGTACTAGTAAAGTATATAGTAATATACTAAGTTATATAAAACTTTTACTTAATATATTTTCTAAGTACTTCTTAACTAATTTAGTCTCTATTTATATTAAGCTATAGACTTAGAGATAGAGTATACTAGAACTAGGCTCTATAGCTATTATATAGTTAACTCTTTTATATTAGGGTAGTAACGCGTTAGCTATCTTAAGATTAAAGAGATTAGAGAGTATAGAATATATAAAATTAAGAACTAAAGCCTTAATTTCTACTTCTATTATAAGTAGTTAATCTATTTTATTTATATACTTCTTAAAGTTAGCTTACGTAATAGTAGATAGGTAAGTAAATACGTTTTTAAAAGCGTTTAATATATAATTACTATTCTTAAGATCTAGAAGTCTACTAAGATAGTCTTAGTAATATAGTTCTATCTATATAATCTATTTTAAGTAGTATAAAGTACTTAGTATAGCTACTTTTATACTAATTATCTAAATATAGCTTATAAGAGTATTATAATATATTTTACTATTAGATAGTCTATTATTATAGATAGTTTCTAGTAAGCTATCCTTAAGGTAGTTTACTTTATAATTAGTATACTTAAACTTTATAAATTATATATTACTAAATCTAAAATATAGTTTATAGTAGTCTAGCTAGTTTATACTTAAGATAATATTATATTTCTTAATATCTATTATATAGGCTATAATAATACTAGTATAAGTACTATATTAGACCTATATATCTACTACTTAAGTAATCTAAGTAACCTCTTTACTATTAGTAAAGGTAAGTTAGATAAGTTTATTAATTTTATATAAATAATAGTATTATTACTTTACTTAATAACTACTTATAAAGTAAGTACTTACTCTAGTATTTACTAGAGTTATTATCTTTTATTAGGCTCTAGAAAGGAGCTTAATAGCTTTTAAGAACTTAAGCTAGTATATAAAACTTAACGTAGGCTACTTTTCTAATAAAGTAGCTAATATATAGTAATACTAAGTTATAAGGCTTATAAAAGCGTCTAGCTTAAGAGCTATAATTTCTAGTTATTTTTAGTATTACGTTATCTTCTATAACTTCTTATATACTTTATACTATTATTACTCTTACTTATATATTTTAGTAAAAGTATTTAGTTTCTTAAGATATTATTAAAAAACTTATTATTTTTATTTTTATTATCTATAAAGTTATTATATATATTCTCTTTATTATTATTATTATTTCTAAAGGCTATAGTATTAAAAAGTAAGATATCTAATAAAAGCGTAATAGGCTTACTATAGTAGGGCGTATCTAGCGCTTACTACTAGTATCTAAGTTTACTATATTTAAAGTAGGCGTCCTTAAGCTAGAGCTTTATTTACTCTTCTACTATCTTTATATCTTTAATATATTACTCTATATATTAGTTTAATTCTTACTTATAAGCTATACTTTAATTATTTAGTAAGCGCTATTAAGGCTTTAATATTATTATAGATTATAAATTTAAAGTTTCTTATACTAGTTAGAAGTTAGAGTCTATATACTAATAGTTAACTCTATAAGTACGCTTAAGGAAGTTACCTAAGCTCTTACTATAGATTACTTAATTTATAAGAGCTATTATAAAGTTAGAGTTTATATTATAATAAGTGTACTTAATTATAGTACTTACTAGTTACTTAAAGATATTTACTACGCCTAAGAAGTAAGCTTACTATATAATAAATAACTTACTTAGCTTCTACTTAACTTTACTATATATAAGTTTATTTTCTACTTTATTAATTTTATTATATAATAAGTATATATTATCTAGGGTATTAATAAGGTCTATATAATACGTAAACTTTAATTCTTAAATTAACTTCTAAGTAGTATCCTTAATATATTACTTTAAGTAAATAATTTTAAAAGACTTATTATTAAGTAGAGTAGTGTATTTTACTATAGCTATTCTCTTTTATTAGTTATAGTCTTTATCTATATTACTTTTAAAAGTCTTAATATCTAAAGATTTATAATTACTTATTAAGTAGTCGCTAGAAGCTCTTATAAATAAAGTAAGATATAGTTTACTAGTAAAAGCTAAAGTACTTCTATTTAGTAAGAATAAAGTAGTACCTAAAGGCTTAGTATATAAGTTATTTTATATAAGTATTACTTAATATAAGCGCTAGTATAAGTTCTTAAAGTAAGTACTAGTACTAAAGTAAGAGTTTAAGTTATTATATAAATTACGTTAAAGAGATAGGTTACGCTACTTTTAGTAAAGAGATAAGTTTTATAGCTTTTACTTATACTAGAAAAATAAGTATAGATAGTATATAAGTTTATACTTTAAAATCTTATTATATAAAATCTTAGCTTTTTACTAGGCGTCTTATATATATAAGATAGCTTATTAAGCTTTCTTCTCTATCTAGCTAGCTAAGTTATTTTTAGCTCTTAGCTACTCTTCTACTTTTTTTAGTTTATTATAGAAGTAGTCTACTTTTTATTTCTTATACTAATACTTCTACTCCTAATCTTTTAACTTCTCTTACTATATATTATAATAATTAGACTCTTAGTTATACTTATTATATATAATTTTAACTAATTTACGTACGTCTTTAAAAGACTTATTAAGGTTAGTAACTTTAAGGTATAACTTATTATATTCTTTAAGAAAAGTATTATACTTTTAGCTAATAGCTTTAAAGGCTAAGTATTCTATAAAATTAGTATAATCTTACTTCTTTAGCTTAGTTATCTCTAATTATAGTTAGAGAAGTTCTTTTTTACTATTTTAATACTTAGCTTTTTAAGTAAGCGTATAGTTATTAAAGTTATATTTTATAGTAGTAGCGTTATAAATAATATAAAGTAGACTAATTAAGTAGTTATACTACTTATCTAGTTTAGTAGTTACTTACTTTATAAGGTTTACTATATTTATAAATTCTAAGTCTTTAATAGAGTATTTAATAGCTCTATTATTATTAGTATAATCTTTACTTACTTAAATAGTATAGTTATAGTTTTTATCTACTTTAAGCTTCTTATATTCTTATAGTTTAACTTAGCTATATATTAATAATAGGCTAAATTAGAATATAATATAGAAGTATACTAACTTATTAATAAGTAGCTTAATATATAATTCTTTAAAGTTAATATCTATATATTTATAACTATTCTTTAGGATTATAAGCTTTTATATTAAGTTACTAACTAGAACTAATAGTATTAAGTAAGTAACTAAGAAGCTACTTTTTTAGCGTTACTCTTAATATAGCGCTAGAGGTAGTAGTAGCTTTATTTAGTTATTTCTAATAGTTTATTAGGTATTAGGTATAGTAGTAGAAGAATCTTACGTTTCTTTAAAGGCGCTTAGTACTATACTAGAGCTAATACTAAAGCTTATTTTAGTATTATTAAGTAGTATTAATATAATAAGAGAAAGTATACTTTTATAACTTTAAGGAAGTAGATTAATTATTATACTACGTCTACTTACTACTTTTATAATACTTTTATAAGAGGAGCTAATCTCTTTACTAGTATTATAACTTAACGCTTCTAGTTAACTAGGCCTAATAGTCTTAACGTTTCTATTAACTAAGCCTAGCTATTATACTTATATAGGCTTTTTAACTAATACTTACTTAACTTTATTATTATAGCCTAACCTATTATATTTATATTAATTACTATTACTTATAGGCGCTCTTATTCTATAGTTTTACGCTTTATATAGTAGCTGCGAAAGGAGCTATACTATTATAGTCTATTAATAACTATAGTCCTTTAATAATAGAGCCTACTAGGAGTATTATAGGTAGAAGTAAGGTTTTAAATATAGTTAAGTATAAAAGTCGTAGATCTTAAGTAAGTTAGGATAGTTAAATTAAAACTTATATAGTAAGTAACTATATTAAAGTATAGTTATAAAAAGCTAAAGAAACTAAGGTATATAATATAATCGTCTACTAGCGTAGCGCTAGTAGCTAAGTAGGCTTAGTAGCTAAAAATCTATTATAAACTATCTTATTAGTATAGTTAGTACTTATATAAAAGTAAAAATAGTTTTAAATAAAGTTTATAGTAGAAAAAGATTACTCTAATAGTACTAAGTTTACTAGTATTAATAGTAGTTATTTTACTATTTAATATAGTACTAAAGCTTTAGTACTAATAGTATACTAAAAGTTCTTTATATTATCTTTCTATACTTATAAGTTACTTTTTAATAGTATAAATATACTTTTTTATTTATAGAAATAGTAAAGACTATTTTTAAATACTAACTACTTATATACTAGTATATAGTTTTTAAAGAAACTCTTAACTTTTTACTTTTTACTATACAAGAATAATAAGATAGCGCTAGTAGTAGATAAGTTAAGTACTTTAGTAGCTTAGTATATAGTAGTTATCTACTTATTAAAGTATTAGTTAAATACTTAGAGAAGTATAGTATTATTATAGTTATACTCTTTAGAGAAAGATATAAACTAGGCGTAGATACTTTACTATCTATTTATAATACTACTAATAGTAGTACTATTACTCTTATTTTAAATTTAAGTATAATAGACTAGTTAAAAAAGATATTTAAGCTATTTAACTTAGAGCTAGAATACTTAAGAGTTAAGATATATAAAAGTAGACTTTATAAGCTTTAATACTTTAAGTAAAACTACTTTTAGTATATAGACTTCTATATAACTAGTATACTATTTTAGTACTTTTATAGCGTAGAGAATACTTTTAATAATACTATAGTATAACTTTTATTAGGTAATATAAGTAAGTATAAAGCTAGATTATTTACTAATATTATCTATATAGTCTTATAGTATACTAAGAGTATACTTTACTCTCTTAAAGTATACTATAATAGTATTTACTTACTTTATTATATTTACTTAGTATAGTATTATTAAGACGTCTTTAATAAGTAGTTAAAAGCTATAGCTATTATATAGTATAAAGAAAGTACTTTTAAAGCTTAGTATAGCTTTAAGCTTCTAATAAAGTAATTATATAGTCTTATATATATCTATAGCTAATAAGTTTATCTATAGTAGATAAGTAGTAATAGCTATATCTTTATTAACTTAGTTTACTACTATAAATATCTTATCTTTTATAATTATTATTAGATTATCTATAGTTACTACTACCTCTTTAAGTAATAGAGTATAAATATAATAGCTCTTTTAAGCTATAAGATTTATAAATAAGTTATATACTTAGTTACTATTATTTATAGTTAATTTATTATATATAAAGTTTAGGAGTAGCTAAGTAGTAAAGTATTACTTAACTTATATTAAGATATATATATATATATTATTAAGTAAGTAAGCTATAACATATTAGTAACTAAGTATATAGTATACTAGGTTAAGTATAGAGATAAACTCTATAAAGGCTAAGTAATATATATAGTTAAATATATTAAAAAAGAAGCTAGAGAATACTATTACTTTAGTTACTATTATATTAAGTTACTTCTTCTTAATAAGAAGTATAAGTAGTATAGAACTAGGCGCTAGTAAAGTATTATATACTATTTTACGCGTTTAGTACTTTATATTAGACTAGTAAATAGGTTAGAGGTACTTAGAGCTAGGTATAAGTAAAGATAAAGTTATATAGACCTTAGAAGAAAGTAAAGTTAAAGCTAAATTAGTATAAGTAAGAGTAAAAGTTAAGTTAGCTTAGCGTAAGTAAAGGTTAAGCTAGATAGTATAGGCCTTAAGTATAAGTAAGGTTAGAAGTACTTAGTAGAGTATATATCTTTTATATAGTATATAGACTTTCTATAAAGCTTTATTATATATTATTATTATATAGTAGTACTTATTTAAGAGTATTTAGCTTATTTAAGGCCTTATATATATAAAATTTAAAATTAATTATTATTATAGCTATTTATTATATATACTTATCTTTATAGTTATATAGAAGTAGTATATACTTCTATACTAGTTACTATAGTAGATACTTAATAAACTTAGATATATATACTATTTAATAACTTATAAGACTATAAAGATTAAAGTAAAGTATATCTAAAAAAGCTACTTATTAAGAGTATTATACTCTTTAGTAGTACTAAAAGTAAGTATTATAAAAATATCTTACTAAGAGTTCTTCTTACTTACTATAGTTATTAAGTTACTACTAAATAGTAAATTTTTACTATACTAACTTTTCTTAAATAGTTTTATAAACTAGTTAAGTATATTAAACTAGAAAGTCTTAAAGTATTATATAGTCTCTATTAAGTCTATACTAATCTCTTACTTTACTAAGTAAATAAGATAGTATATACTATATAGCTAGTAGTAGACTTATACTAAACTAAAAAATAGCTTATTAGTCTTACGTACTAGAGTATCTAAAGTACTATTCTTATTACTATAACTATATAGCTAGTAGTAGACTTATACTAAACTAAAAAATAGCTTATTAGTTTTATATACTAGAGTATCTAAAGTACTATTCTTACTACTATAACTATACTTAAAAGTTATTAACTTATTATTAATCTTTTTCTCTTTAATATTAAAAGTAAGAGTATATTACTAGTTAAGATAAGTATAAAAATAGAGTATTAATACGTATAGGCTTAAGAGTACTAAAACTTAGACTTAATAAAATAACTAAACTATATTATATTACTAACGCTTTAGTCTCTATATCTAAGTAGTTCTAAAGCTTAAATATAGCTACTTTTAGTAAGCTATTAGTATATAATTAAGTTACTTATACTAAAATAACTAGAACTTAGAACTTAAAAAGAAGTAGAAAGTAAGTACTAAATAGTTATAGTAATATAAAGCGCTTTATAGTAAAAAATAGAAATACACTTTATAAAGAACTCTTTTTAGTTAATACTTTTACTTACTATACTTTTACTTTTTTTTTCTTTACTTTTTATTTATTTTACTTTTTTATTTAAACTTTTTATTACTTAATAAAAGCTAGTAAAGAGCTTATAAGTTCTAGAAGATAATAAAGTATACTTTACTAAGAAAGTAAGAATACTTAAAATAGCTATAACTATATTCTAGTACTATTAAGTACTTTTACTTTAGCTATAAAAATAGTTATAACTATATTTAAGTACTACTAAACGTCTTTAAGCTTTAAGATATAATAAGCCTTTAATATACTTATAGATAGCTAGTAGCTAGAAGAAGTATATAAGTAAAATAAGTTTTTAGCTTAAGTATAGTAAAGCTCTATATCTATATAGTAGACTTTAAGTAGAAAACTATAATATAAATATTATTATAGTTTTTTATTATATACTATTATCTAAATACTAGTATAAAAGCATTATATATCTTTATAGTAGTTACTACTTTATAACTTAATTATCTAGTATACTATTAGTACTAATATACTTAAAATCTTCTAAGTTTACTTTACTTTATAACTTAATTATTAAGCTTACTATTAGCGCTAACGTACTTAAAATCTTCTAAGTTTACTCTACTTTATAACTTATTAATATTAAATTACTAAAGCTATATAGTAAAAAGATAAGCTAGCTACTTAGTCTACTTTTCTATTAGTACTACTAATAATATATTAAAGTTAACTATAACTATAATAAGTATAAGTAGCTAAAAATATAGAAGTAGTAGTAAGTACTTAAGCTTAAAGAGTAAGCTTTATAAGCCTATTAGTATAGGCTCTTATATTTTATCTATAGTTATAGAAATAACTTAAAAACTAAGTATTATACTTATTATTATATATCTAAAATAAAAAAAAGACTATAAAGAAAAAAAGATTATAACTTAATTATCTAGCTTACTATTAGTACTACTATACTTAAGATCTTTTAGGTTTATAAAAGCTTACTTTATAAGTCTTCTAAATTCTTTAAATATATAATAAAAAGTAAGTAAGCTAGTTAAAGAAAAGAACTTAATACTATTAATTTATTAAGTAATTATATAGATATAGTTCTACTTTATATTTAGTAGCTATATACTAAAGAGATCTAGCTTAAAGTATCTATACTAAGTAGTTATAGTAATATAAAGTACTCTATAGTAGCTAAGAAGATATAAGCCTTAAAAAATAATAAAGTATACTCTACTAAAGAAATAAAAAAGCTTAGCTTCTACTTATAAGCTTTAGAAAATAATAAAGTATACTTTACTAAAGAAATAGAGAAGCCTAGCTCTTACTTATAAGCTCTAAAAAATAATAAAGTAGGCTTTACTAAGAAGATAGAAAAGTCTAGCTTTTACTTATAAGCTTTAGAAGATAATAAAGCGTACTATACTAAAAAAGTAAAGATACTTAAATTACTATATATTTAGCTCTTATTAAGACTTATAGTATATTTTATTTAAGATTAAGCTATAGTATAATACTATATTATTTTACTACTTCTTAAAAAACTTAAATAGAGTATCTTTAGCTCTATTAGTAGCTATAAATAGTAGTTTAAGCTTAGTTTAAAAGTTCTTAAGTCTTTAATAGTCTTAAGTATAGCTTTATTATCTTTCTTTAGTACTTTATAGATTACTTTAAGTAGCTAGTATATATTAGTAATAGCTTTAGCTACTTAGAAAATCTAACTTAGTATTTTATTTAGTACTCTAATTAGTTTACTAATAACTAATTATAATAGTAATAGCTTTTAGCTTATAGCTTTATTTCCTTCTTAGTAAGTAAATAAACTAATATTAAATATTAATAATAACTAGTCTACGCCTCTTTATTATCTTATTATCCTATCTTCTCTATCTTATCTTACTCTACCTTACCTTTTACTAAACTAATAACTTAGTTACTTATTACTATAAGTTACTATAAAGTTAGTTAAGTATACCTTACGTTACTAATTTTAAGAATTATTACTATCTATACCCTACTTACTAGCTGCTATATATAGCTAAAGAAACGCTTCTCTTTATTACTTAGCTCTTTAGTAGCTATTTTTACTAATAAGCTCTTAAGTATAGCTTTTTACTTATTAAGTATAAAAATACTACTATATTAGTAGAGTATATAGTAGCTAAAGTAGTATATAGTAATAGCGTCTCTACTACTTATATAAGCTTTCTATTACTTAGTATTATTCTTAATAATAATAGTAAGAACTTAGTAGTTCTTAGCTATCTTATAGTACTATTTTAGACTAAGCGCTCTATCTTACTAAAACTACTTAGCTTCTTTATATATTATATTAATATTATTAGTAGAGGAGAGAACTACTAGAAGAGCTTAAAAGAACTAGCTAGAAAACTTTTTAGTTAAGTTAAGTATTTTAAAGTTAAGAGTTAATATCTTATAGTATAGCGTATACGTAATTAATTATTTATTCTAAGATTAAGTTAATATAGTAATATAGTATAGAGTATAAGTAAACTTACTAATAAAGAAGAGTAGTAGAGTTAGTAGTAGTAATAAGAGAAAAAATTATGTATAAATAAGAAAAATACTATACTTAAAAAATAAGTAGCTTTATAAGCTAGTATAATACTTATTCTTAAGTTATAGTACTAATAAAGTTACTAACTAAAGTTTTATAATAACTCTACTAAGCTTAGCTTAAGGCGATTTTATTATACTTTAAGTAAATTTTTAAAAAGTTAGATACTATATTAAAAACTTAAGGCTAGCGCTTAAGTCTCTTAGTACTATTATTATATATTTTAATTTTATTATATACGCCTTTATTTATCTAAGTAGAGGGATTTTACCTATTTAAACTCTTATTTTAAATACCCTAAGACTTTAATTTAACTATATAATACTATAAAAAAAAAAATTAGTAATAGTACTTAATACTATCTTAGAAGTCTTTATAGTATATTTATTAACTTTATTATTTTATATAATTATAAGCTTAGTATAGAGTACTTAAAATAGCTATAAAGATATCTAGCTATTATCTAACGCTATTATATATATCTTTATAGTCTAGTCTTTAGTCTAAAGTAAGATATTATAACTTAGCTATTATTATAGCTATTTATTATAGGCCTTAACTTATATAGTAGTATAATAGCTAAATCTTTTTTTATAGTAGTTAGTAATATAAAAGTATTATTAAAGTATTATTCTTACTCTCTATATATACTATCTCTTCTATATATACTATTTTATCTACTTACTTTATACTATTTAGTAGCTTAAGTAGATTAAGTATCTTATTAATAAGAGCTAGTAAGTCTACTAAGTTTATAAAAACGTTTTATATATAGAGAGCCTCTCTTAATATAAACTACTTTAAAATAATAATTTTCTTAATAATTATAGTAAAGAGGTTATATTATTAGTTACTAATTATATCTTTACTAATATTAAAAACGCACTTAATACCTACTTACGCTATAAGTATTATAAGTATATTCTTTATAACTTAAGTTAGGTATAAGTAGTTAGCTTTATTATCTTTCTACTACTATAGTAAGTTAAAGTTTTTATAGTTAATAACTAGAATAGATAAATAAGACTTTCTTTTACTTTACGTAGTATTATTATTAGTATTAATATTAGTAGAAAAGGAGGTATTTATAGAAAGCGTCTATAATCTACTTTTTTAAAACTATTTATTTCTAACTAGCTACTTTAGAGTTAAACTTAAAGTATATATAATATTTCTACTAAGTAGGCTATTATAGTATTAGAAGTAGTTATAATAGATTAGTTTCTATTTTATCTTTTAATATTCTATACTAAAGCTTAGTATACTACTAGTACTATACTAGCGCTAGGCTAGTATAGAGTAGCTTTCTACTTTATAAGTAAGCTCTATTATAGAGAGCTAATATAGTATCTTACTTATAAGCTAATTTAACTATTATCTTAACTTTAAGCTCTTATACTATACTACGTTTAATATTATACTTAAGATCTACTATAGTATAGATACTACTATACTAATAACTACTATAGAAGGTAAAGATAATTATATAATAGAGCGCACTTATAATTACTTATATAGAGCTAAGCTATAAGCTATAGAAATAATCTTTAGTTATATATTTAGAATAGCTATAATTATAGTTAAGCTTATAAGCGCGTTAAGATATAATTAGAGACTTAGGCTATTAAGCTAAGTAAGTATATTATACTAGATACTTATTATAAAATATATTAAGCTTTTAGATAATAGATAAGCTAGAAGACTATTATTATTAATAAAAGACGTTAAGCTATATTAGAAGATAGTAGATAGCTTACTTTTTAATAATAAGTAGTAGTATAATAGTAAATTAGCTCTATACTAAGTACTAAGTATAGTAAATATAGATCTCTTTCTTACTATAGCTAGGCTATATAGTCTAACTACTCTCTTAGCTCTATTAGGCGCCTAGCCTAGTATATTAGCTACTAGTAATAGTCTACTAGTAGATATATAAACTTAAAATACTTTAAAGACGCTAAGTTAAGAATAAGATATATATATATATATATATAGCACTCTATAGTAAACTAATAAAGTACTTTTAGATTTATTACCTTAGTTATAAATAGAGATCTTAATACTTTAAAAGTATCTAAGCCTATAATTTAGTATTATAATAGTATTAATATTTATAATATTAATATTTATAGTCTCTATATTTAAGTCTTTAATAAAGAGGACGCTAATTATATATAACTTACTTATAAGAATAAATAATAGATCTAGATCTTTAATACTAATACTATTAAAAGTAATAACTTAGATATAGATTTTATAATTTAAATAAGCTATAATCCTTCTAAAGAAGATATATAAGCGAAACTAGTAATCTAGCTAGTAGGTATAGAAATTAATACTAATATAAACTTTAATAAAGATATATACTACTACTTAAGTTAGTATTACTAGAACCTTACTTAAGTTATTATAATAATCTAAAACCTAGCCTTAGTATTACGTAAAGCTTTTACTAATAAGGATAAAAACTAAGAGATTAAGTAACTAAAGGCTTAGTATAATAAGCTACTTAAAAAGATTAAAAGTAAAGATCTTACGCCTCCTCTAACGCCTCTTTATAAGATTTCTAAATATATTACTTTAGTAATATAGCTATAGTAAGTTACTACTAATTAAGATAAACTATAGTAGCGCCTTAATCTTAATAAACTATATAAACTAGATAAGTATAAGTAATAGTATAAAAACTAGCTATATAAAAAAGTAGAAGTAGACTACTTTTTTAATAAGATAAAAGATCTAAAAGACTAAGTAGCTAAAGCTCTTAAGGAGGTAAAGATATAGAAAGCTAATACTAATTACTATTATATACTATATAAATAGTATAGTAAAGAGAATAAGGATATAAAGTATAAATTATAAAATACTAAAAAGAAAGTTAATTATACTAATAGAACGTATAAGATACTATAATGTAACTATAATAATCTAGTAAAGCGTTACTAATACTATATTCCTAACTTTTACCTTAATACTATTTAACGCTATAACTAAGATTATTTCTCTAGTAATAATAAAGAGACTTATACTAACTAAAATAACTTTTATAAATTACGCCTATAATAATAAGATTACTAAACTACTTTTTCTACTATTATACCTAGCTAATTATACTAAGATAACTAATATAATAACTAATATAATAACTATAATAATAATAATTACTCTTACTATAAAGGCTATAGCCTTCTCTAAGACTAATATAATAAATAAAATAGCTTTTACTTATAATATATTAACTATACTTAGTAGTAAAATACGCCTAGCGTAGTAATAAACGCTAGTAATAATACTTAAGTATACTTTAAGCTCCTAGAGCTAACTATATAGAAAAGTAATAATAAGGATATAACTTATAATAAGTAGTATTAAAAGGCTATTAATAAATATAAATTACTACTTAAAGATAAGTAAGTTAAGTACCTAGAGAGCTATATTAATAGTAACGCCTAGTTATATATTAAAAGAGAAAAGTTTTATAAGTACCTAGATATCTTAGAAGCTCTTAACTCCTACTATAGCTAATCTATATAAAAATAAGTATTAGAAGTTTAAGAAAAGCTCTCTAATAGTATACTAAAGTAGAAGAATAGTAAAAGTTTTATAGAATAGTAAAGTTACTTTATATACGTCTAGTAATTAGTTAAGCTCTTAGATAGTACTATACTAAGTTATATATATAAGCTTATACGTCCTATACTAGTAGACTATACCTTAATTAGCTTTAATAATAAGTAAGACTACGCTCTTATTAAGTTCTTAGATATAGCTTATAAAGTAAACTTTATATAAAAGTAGATTAGTTTAGGATATATAGAAGTATAAACTAGTAGAACTACTATAAATACTAGCGTAATAAGCTTAAATTTATTCTCTATAACTTAACTAAAATAACGTAACTCTTATAATAAAACTAGTAAGTTTATAAAGAATAAAGCTAAGAACTATTATATAGATAAGTAGAAAAAGTAGTTAGTAAAAGCTAAAGTATATTTTTACTATAGTAGTAAGTAATATTAGGCCTATAATTAAACTAGTTACTTATTACTACTTTAAGATAAAGTTAAACTATAGCTAAACGCTATAGAGGTAGAGTTTACTCTAGAAGATAATAAAGCGTTAATAGAAGAAGAAGAGTTAGATAATATAAGTAAACTACTAGCGTTTAATACTAAAGAAGATTTTTAGATACTTTTAAGTAAATTTATACTTAAAAGCTTATATAGCGTAAAGCTAAAGAAGAAGTCTAGTCTACTACTAATTACTACTAGTATCTTAAACTAGTAGCCTTTAAGCTCTATACTTATAAGAAGTAAATACTAGCTTTATACTAATAGCTCTATATTTCTACTACTACTATAGCTATTAGCTTATAGCTAACGCTATTATAATAACTTAAGTTTAACTCTACTACTAAAAATAACTTAAGCGCTTAGAAGAAGATAAGATTACTAGTTAATATAAGAGCTAGTATATACTTTATAAGCTATTACTAGGTAAAGTAGTAAGGCTTTAAAATAATTAAGACTAATAATTCTATAAAGCTTATACTTACTAATAAAGGAATTATTAATATACTATAAAACGCTATTAATCTACTTATTAGATATAGTACTTATACTAGTATAGTTATATACTATATAATAACTATTAGTAAGTATAATATTATCTTAGGTACTAACTAGCTAGACTATTATAAGCTTAAGATTAAGTTTAGCTCTAGATAGTCTATAATCTTTAACTTACTTAAGTACACTCTAAACTACTTATACTAGAGTATACTAGATATAGTATATAATAATAGTATACTACTCTATAGTACTACTTATAAAGTTACTACTATTAGTAAAATTTATATAGTTACTACTTAGGTAGTCTTTAAGATAGTAACCTCTAACCTAAATAATATTATATAGCTTAACTCTACTAATTTTAAGAAGCTAGAGTAGCTACTAGAATAAATAGATAACTATAACTTAGACTTATTTAAGTATAGCGTTACTAATCTAGTAGCTATTAGTTAATTAAATTTTAACTCTTATATATTAAAGATAGACTAACTAAAGTTATCTAATAAAGAGATTAAGAAGCTTATACTTAAATAGGTATATAAAAAGATAAAAAGTATTTTTAACTTTATTAACGCTAATAAACTACTACTTTAACGCCTTAAAGTAGACTACGCTATTAATATAGACCTTAGTTAAGTACTTAGACCTAAAGTCTATAGCTTAATATAATAAGAAATAGTAGCTATAAAAGTATATATTAATAAAATAATAAGTAAAAGCTTTATTTATCCTAGTATATTACTATATATAGTACTTATCCTAGTTATTAAGAAGCCTAAAAAGAGACTATAAATCTATATTAACTACTATGTACTTAATAATATTATAAAGAAGAACTATAATACGCTACTATCTATTAAAGAAACATTTACCTATATAGCTAAAGTTAAGATTATAAGTATTATTAATATAGTAGCTATATTTAATTCTATCTATATTAAAAATAGTAATAAAGAAAAAATAGTATTTCTTATACGCTATAGTCTCTATAAGTACCTAGTAATACTCTTTAAGTTATATAACGCTTTAAGTATATTTTAAACTTTTATTAATAAAATACTCTATAAATACCTAGATAACTTCTATACTACTTATATTAATAATATCCTTATCTATAGTAAGAATAAAAAGAATTATAAAGAATATATCTTTAAAGTTTTTAGTAAGCTACGTAATACTAGTATATACTTAGACTTTATAAAGTATAAGTTTAAAACAAAAAAAGTTAAGTATCTTAAGCTTATTCTTACTACTAATAGCCTTAAAATAGATCTAAAAAAAGTTACTATAGTACTTAAATAGTAATTACTTAGAAGTATTAAAGATATATAAGCTTTCTTTAAGTTTATAAACTTCTATTAGAGGTTTATTAAAAGCTTCTTATATATTACTAAAGCCTTTACTATACTTATAATAAAAGAGAAAGATATTAAGAACTAATAATATTAATTTCTATTAACTATAAACTTAGTAGTAGCTAAAGCCTTCTATAAGCTTAAAAACGCCTTCTAAATAGTAAGATTTTTTAAATACTTTAATTTTAATTAAGAAACCTAGCTAGAAACTAATGCGTCTAACTTTATTACTACTACTATTTTATTATAGAAAGATAAAGATAAAATCCTACGCCTAGTAGTATTTCTATTATATAAGATATTCTTAGCTAAATATAATTATAAAATCTATAATAAAGAGCTTCTTATAATTATTAAGATATTTAAAGAATAGAAGTTTAAGCTATTAGGTATAAAAGACTCTATACTTATATTATTAGATTACTAAGCTCTATAAACGTTTATAACTATAAAGTAACTTAATTATTAATAAATATAATAAGCTAAGTTCTTAGCTAAGTTTAACTTCTACGTTAAATATAGACTAGATAAGTAGAGTACTAAACTTAATATACTAATAAAGTAACTAGGTAATTTACTAGAAGACTAAAATAATATATAATAGTAATATTAGATATAAACTATCTTAACGCCTAACTATATTAACCTTAAAGCTTATATAGTAGTTATAATAATAAATAGCTAGTGTAATTATAGAACTTATTACGCTATATACCTTACTTAACTATACTATAGTAATATTATATACTTACTTATTACTCTTACTTAGATAATATACTAGCTTAGTAAAGAAGATAATATATTAGCTACTTACGTAAAGTACGCTCTAATATTAGTAGCTTTTACTAATAATATTAGCTTTAATAATAGTAATAACGCTTATAGTAAACCTAATATACGTAATATACTAGCCTTAGATAATTCTTCTATAACTACTTATATAATAACTAATAATCTTTTTAACTATATAAAGATAGTATATAAAAAAGATAAAATACTATAGGTAATTATATAAGTAAAGAAAGAGAATAAGTACTATATACTATTTAAACTTATATATAGTAAGTAACGTCTATACTTAGAGCTAAGTAATTATAAAATTAATAATAGTCTTCTCTATATTTATAGTAAAGTCTATATTCTAGTTAGTAAATTATAAACTAAAGTTATTACCTAGATATACTAGTTCCTCTATAAAAGATATAGTAAGAAGTATAAGTTTTATTTAAAACTAGCTTACTAGTACTACTAGCTTTATATAATAAATAATATAGCTTAGTATATTAAAAGCTACCTAGTATATAAATATATAAAGTCTTACTATAATAGTAAGTATAGTCTTCTTTACCTTTTACTTATTCTAAATTATTACTAGACTAGTATTTTAATAGACTTTATTACTTACCTCTTAATATACTAGTATAATAGTTAAGAGTTCTTTAATATTCTTATTATTATAGATTAACTTATAAAGAAGAAGAAGTTTATACTTATTAGAACTACAGCGTAGAGAGCGCTAGTTCTACTTATATAGTATAGAGTAGCCTTATACTATATAGGATAGACTTTCTACTACTTTCTTTAGTAGTAATTAGTCTATCTTTCTTAATAATTATATACTATCTTTATTTTATACTTATTTCTATATCTACCTTATAACTATATCTTAATATTCTAATTACTTTCTCTTAATATATAATAAGAAGAGTAAAGACACTAACTTAACTAAGAACTAGACTAAGCGCTATAAAAACTCTATAAGAGAGTTAAGGCTAACTAAGCTTTAATAATCTTCTAGAATTTTCTATTTTTAAAATTATTAAGGTTAAAGATAAAGATCTCTAAGATAAAGCTTATTAAAGTAAGTCTAATAATAATAAAAAGGTATAGCTAACCTCTAATAAGCTCTAGTAGTCTTCTACTAGACTATACTAGACTATAATAGCCTAACTTAAAGTAGAATATACTATATAACTTAAAGAGTTAGAAGCTTTATATATATAGAAGTAATAAGAGCTCTTCTAAGAAGAGCTAAATATACTAAAAATAATAAAAGCTTACTTTAATATAAGTAACTTTACTACTTTATATCTAGAGTATAGTAAGTAAGTAAGAAAAATAATTATATTAGCTAGACTATTATACTCTTTACTATATCTTAAAGCTCTTAAGAAGTTTACTTAATATAACTATACTAAGTTTAACTATTAGAAATATAACTATAAGCTATACTTTAAATACTTACTTATAAATTTCTCTATAGATAACTTAAAGATTAACTTTAGTATAATATATATATTAGAGCTACTAAAATCTCTTTAGAGTATATATACCTCTTTACTAAAGCTAGTACTTCTAACCTAGTATAAACTTAAGTAAGTTATACTTAATTCTCTTAAAATACTCTAAGAACACTAATAATATACTTATAAAGTATTATATACTACTTTATAGTATATAAATTAATTACTAATAGACTTATTAGACTATCTTTACCTATATTAGAAAGAACTTAGTTTATTATATAGTAAGATAATAAAAGTACTAGAGTTTATAGTAGTACTATAAGAAAATATTTATAAAGATCTTATAAAGCTTCTAGTAAAGTAATATAATATACTTACTTTACTAGAAGAAGCTACTAACTTTAGCTATTATTAAAACTATAAAATAAAAGAACTTTAAGATACTTTAGTAAAAAAGAGTAAGTACTAGCTTTATATAAATTTAAATAAGAAAAAGAGAATATAAAAATTTTTAAAAAAAGCTAAGTATACTACTCTAAGCTAAAATAGCCTAAGATAGCTTATAGTAAGTAGCGCTAATATAGACTACTTAAAGCTAACTTACTATAAGTATAAGGAAGTAAAGTATATTAAGCTAAACTATTTTAAGTTTAATAAGCTATAGTCTAGCTCTAGCTAATCCTCTATAAAAAAAAGTAAGAAGTAAAAAAACTAAAGGTCTACTTTACTACTTATATTATACTAAACTCTAAGAAGAAAGACTTTAGTACTCTTAAAGAGGCTCTATACTTAATACTATTATATTTTTTAATAGTAAAGCTATTAGTAAAATTAAGTACTTCTATAGATACTTTAATTAATAGAAGTTCTTAGCTTAATCTACTTTTAGTTAACCTAGCTAAAGAGCTAAACTTTCTAATTAATTCTTTCTTAAAGCTTATTACTAAAGGCGTAAATAAAAGTAATTTTTTAGTATATAGTATTACTACTATAGATATTACTATTACTAATTCTTATAGAAAGGTAGAGACCTTCTATATACTATTTATTATAGTAAAACTAGTAAAGTATAAAATATACTTTAGCCTACTTTAGATTAATATAGTTAACTTTAAGATAAGCTATACTAGCTAGTATATACTTTTTTATAGAATAAAGACTAAAGATATAGCCTAGTTCTAAAAAATAGCTAGTAAAGACGCTATTAAGTTTAAGAAAATTATATATAATCCTACTATAGATCTATATATATATCTTATTAACTTTATAGACTAAACTAGGCTAGAATAACCTAGTATAAGCTAAGTACTACTTAAGTATACTAAGTTTACTAATATAAGCTTAGAAGATAATTTTAAGATTTTTATTAAGTATAGTAAGTATAATCTAGCTATTAAACTAGTATTTAGAGCTATACTACTTTACTAACTCTTATATAACTTTTTACTAACTAAGTTAAAGATCTTAAGAAAGTACTTAGAGGAATATATAGTATAAAGATAGATTTAATAATCTAAATCTTTAGTAAAAGTACTTATACTCTTTACTAAAAAGAAAGATAAAAGCCTACGCCTTTATATAAACTATTAAGATTTAAATAAGATTACTATTAAGAACTAAAGTTCTCTTCCTTTAATTATAGAGTCTTTAGAGTATTTTACTTAAGCTAAGTAGTTTATAAAGCTTAATATTTAAGAAGTATACTATAAGCTTAGAATTAAAGAAGGTAATAAGTAGAAGACTACTTTTTATATAAAGTATAGTTATTTTAAGTATACTATTATACTTTTTAGTCTTATAAATACTTCTACTTAGTTTTAAGGCTTTATTAATAAGATATTAGCTAGCCTAATTAATATATCTTATATTATCTACTTAGATAATATCTTTATCTTTTTTAATACTAAAGAATAGTATATAGAGTATATTAAGGAGGTACTTATAAAATTACGCTATATAAAGCTATATATTAAGCTTAAAAAATATAAATAGTATATATAGCGTATAGAGTATCTTAGCTATATTATTATACTAAAAGGTATTAGTATTAACTTAGAAAAGGTTAAAACTATTTAGGAATAGCTACTACTATATATAGTTTATAATATCTAAGTATTTATAAGCTTTATAAACTACTACTACTAATTTATTACTAGTTTCTCTAAATTAGTATTACCTTTAACTATTTTAACTTAAAAGAGCTTAGGTATAGCTAGAGGTAGCTCTTAAATAAGAAGAGAAGAAAGTTAACGCCTAGATATTAGAGAGAAAGGTAAAGCTACTTTTTAAAGCTTTAAAGATATATTCTTAAAAGTTCTTATTTTAGCTTATTTTAAGTAGAGAAAAGAAATAAGAGTAGAAGTTAACGCCTCTAGTAGTACTATATATAGTATTTTAAGCTAATTAGTACTAAAAGAAAGTAAGAAGCTCTAGTAGTAGCCTATTAATTTTTTCTTATATAAGCTAATTATAGTAGAGTATAATTATAATATATATAATTAAGAACTACTTATAATTATTAAAAGCCTAGAATACTAGTAATAATACTTTAAAAGTATTTACTTTAAAATCTTAATAGATTATTAGAACTTAAAGTAGTTTATAGAAACTAAAACTTTTAATTACTACTAAGTATAGTTATACTTAGTATTAATATAATATAATTTTATACTTAGCTATTACTCTAAAGTTACTAACCCTATAAATAGCTTCTTAAAGTAGCCTAACTATATAGTAGAGGCCTAAAAGCTAGCTTAGAAGTATAATTAGGCATTTATATAACTACTATATAATATCTTATCTAAGTAAAAAAAAGATATACTTTTAGTAGTAGCTATTACTATATAAGCTTTAAAGTAGACTAAAAAATAGTTTAAGCTAAAGAGGGCTTTCTACTAGTTCTAAAAAGCTAAATAAATAATACTTAAAGAACTAAAAGCTATAGATAAAAGAAGTATACTAAAAGAGACCTCTAAAAGTATATCTAATAAATTATTAAAAAAAGTAGGCTAAACTAGCTTAAACTACTCTATAGTAAAGTATAATAGTATAAAGATACTTACTACTACTAAAGAGAAAGTAGAAGCTATAAGGCTATACTATAATAACTTAATAGTTAAGTATTTTAGTATATAATATATATTAGAGAAGCTCTAACGCTAATATACTTAGAAAAGAATATAAAAAAATATTACTAACTATTATTAAGCTTATATACTCTATTATAAAATAACTCTAGCTTAATATAAGCTATATAAGCTACTTACTCCTTTACTACTACTTTAGAGACTATAAAAAAATATTATAATAGATTTTATTATAGAACTCTCTCTAAATAAGTTCTCTAGTCTAGTATATAACGTAATACTTATAATAGTATACTACTTAACTAAAATAGTATACTATATACTAGCGCGAAGTAACTAAAATAGTACTAACTTAGCCTAAGTATAAATTAAAGAAGTTATCTATCTCTATAGCGTCTTAAAGAAAGTAATTTTAGATTATAGCTTTATTATAAATATAAAATACTAAAATATCTTTTAATATTACTTTAATTTAAAAAGAGTTCTCTTATTAGCTTTCTACCTATAAATAGATAAGTAGACTAAAAGGTAGAACTAAACTCTTAAATAGTACTTTTATTACTACTATACTCTTAAGTAAAATAATTAAGTATTATAGTTATTACTTATAGAGTTTATATATAATAATAGTATATACTTTACTATAAGTATAATACTATTTATAGCTAACTATAGTATAGGCCTAACTAGCCTAGAATAGCCTAATATACTTTTAGGTAAGAGAGAATTATATATAGTAAATATACTTACTATATAAGTACTTAAGACTATAGTAAAATACTATAAAAAGATCTTTATAGTAAACGCTTATTAGAAAGTATATACTAATAAAAAGAAATTACTTATTCTCTTTAAAGAAGAAGATAAAGTAATAGTTTTTATATATTATATATAGTCTATAAAGCTAAAATATAAGCTAGACTAAAAGTATATTAGTTTAGAAACTATTAAGACTAAGATTAGTCTATTAGCGTTTAAAGTAACGCTACCTAAGTTAAATAGCGTTTACCTAGTATTTTATACTTTATTACTAAAGCCCTTTAACTTAAAAGGACTTATTCTATACTTTAATATCCTAATTATAGATATACTCTATAATTTTAGAGATAACGTATATAAAGTAGATAGAATAGTTAATTAAAAGAAGAATAAAAATAACTAGTAAGAGTATCTAGTTAAATAGTATAGTTACTCTAATAAAGAGAACTTATAAGAACTAAAGCTAAATATTTTAAGAACTATAATTAAATAGTTCTAAAATAAAGTAGGCGTATAACTAAAATAGAAAGTAAAAGTAGTAAAGCTAGTAAAGTATTAAAGTTAACTACTAAAGAAAAGAAAAAGTAAAAGTAATAAAAATTAAGTTACTAGTAAACTAGAAGCCTTATTTTAAGCTATACTAATATAGATTAGACTAAAATAGCCTAATATAGAATAAGTAAGCCTATATAATCTTATAATTATAGATAATATATAATAATAAACTCTTAGAATACTACTATATTAAGCTTAAAGATAATTATAAAAGAACTTATATTAAGAAAAGAAGTAGTTATATAAGATTATTATAAGAAGAGAAGTAGAATTCTTATTAAGTATCTTAAAAGAAAGAAACTCCTTAGTAGGCTAAAGATAAACTCTTAGGTTATCTTAGCTTAACTACTTCTACTTAAGATAAAGTAGCTTAGTTTAAACTATATCTATATAAAATATTAAATAACGCCTAAGTAAAGCGCTTTTTAAAGTTACTTAACTTCTTTTTAGTAGTATTAATCTTCTTAGTAATCTAGCTCTTTATACTACTTAACTTACTTATAAAGTTATTTACTAAGTCTTAAATTATAGCTTTAAGATAATAAATCTTACTAGTAGTATTAATATAGTTACTACTAGTATACTTAGCTTAAGAGAAAGTTAGTATAGGCTAATATAAGCTAATATAAGCTTACTTACTATCTTCTTAAGAGTTCTACTATCTTTAAAGTACTTATAAGTATATTTAGTAGCTTTAGTATTTTAAAAAGAGTACTTAGCTATATTCTTAGTAGCTATATCTAGCTTAGAGCGCTTATAGCTTTTAAAAGTAATACCTAAATAAGAAGAGTTATTATCTTTAATAGTACTAGAGTAAGTACTAAGCTTACTTAAATAAAAGATATATAAGATACTATATAGTAGTTAGCTTTACTATACTTTATATAAAACTATAATAGCTTATACTAGCCTAAAGTAGTTACTACTAGTAGTACTAGTATTATAATACTTACTTTAAAGCTATCTAGCTACTCTTTA
>Ga0210040_10001886_pt1 | contig 30615 bp, 11 predicted proteins | sample CryGeyCG12114_NA_FD_185462 | JGI IMG/M metagenome (GOLD analysis project Ga0210040, IMG submission 185462) | Groundwater microbial communities from aquifer - Crystal Geyser CG19_WC_8/21/14_NA (SPAdes) (version 2) | ecosystem: Environmental > Aquatic > Deep subsurface > Groundwater | place: USA...
GCTGATGAGACTACCGAAAAACGATAAAAACCCCTAATTATTATTACTGGTTTTTTGTAATATTAATATAAATAATTCCTTATAACCAGGCTTCGTCGGTATACCCTCTTGCTGAGGTTTATTTCTCCACTATTTTTAATACTAGTATAGTATAGAGTGTACAACTAGTCTCGTTGGTTAGAATATACTTTGTTGTACAGCAAAGTTTGAATTTTTGTGGAGAGCAGATCTACCACCTTTATTGTGATGAGAATCGGTGAGTTGAGACGTTCCTAAGATAGTTTGTTCTAAAATAATAACAATAGGGAGAAGGCGAGCGGGGAAATGAAGTTGTTCAACTCTAATCGATTTATCATACGCGTCGTATAAGTTGTACACTGTATATAGAGCCCTGTAGGAATTTAAGTTTTGAAAGTGACGGTGACAACTTTAATGGATTATAGTGGCAAGGGAGCGATAATAATTTTTTAGTCGTGATTTTTCAATTTGTCTTGAAGAAAATTGTACAACTGAGAGCACTTGACAGGAATGCATCTGGGCTGAGTTCCAATTGTTTGTGAACAGAGAATATAGTGGTGCACTCAAGATTCATAGTTGAAAAGTTATGAATTTTGCTCAAGAAATGCATTTTTTTTCTTCTGTGACTCTCAGGGACAACTATGGTATCAATTTTTGGTGAGAAGTGAAGTGTCTACCGAACGCAATGTATTTTATGCCAACTTGGCACTTTATTAGTTTGGTTTCCGATGTGTGCAACTTCCCCCCCCCCTACTATGAACCAAAAGAAACTTATGTGATTCCAATAAGATATAAAAAGTTGAACACTCGAGTTCATTTTTGAGTTATAGTGTGAACTGAGAGTGAGAAACGTACTCACTCAATCAAAATGGTTGCGTCTAACTTTTACTACGGTACTGTGAATTAGGAAATAGAGGTTGTTGTGAAACTCATAGTTAAATATGCCCGCTGGGAGCTTTATGCCTATCAGACTGTGCTCATTTTTTGGCGTCTGGTCGTTATCAAAAATATGCCCTGTGTGTATACTATGTGCCAGCAGTATTCAAGATGGTTATTATTGATAAAAAAGCTACCCAAATCCTGGGTCACAGGTTGCATGTTCCACTCAACTGTGAATATATGGTCTTCATGGATTCGCAGCCGGGGAAGCGAAAAGTCCAAATCCCAATATTCCTTTTACTGACTGGCTGAGAGTCGATATGTATGGGATTAGTTAGTGAGTGGAGTGAGCTGGGAGTAGGACTCATGAATTCATTCATGATATGATGAAAGCAGATGAGTACGGTGTACGGACCATAATGCATTTCCCGCGTTTTGTCTATTTATTCCCTTGGTGAGCAAATTTCCCTGATTTTCATATCATAATATCCCATTCCTGTCCTGTGTTTAATCGCAAGTACTAACTAACTAACTAACTAGCTAGTCGCCTTATATGTAGATAGTTACTACGACGCTTAGTTTGTTAGTTCCTATAGATAGGCGATTGGTGTGTGAGACAGAATACATTATGTCGTTTTGGGACAGTTGCACACTTTCTGGGATTAAGGCTGGGACGTGTGCTTAAACCAAGTTTTGAGGTATGGTGAGAAATGGATAAATGTAAAAGAATTGTTGTAATATGTCTACTCATGATGATGAGAGTGGCTACAACTGCTACATCTCTGACAAATGGTATTGTAAACTGAATCATGATCATCATCATTCATATGTATGTATGACCTATCGTCAGAAAAAACTGTATTAATGAGCGCAAGAGGTTGCCCGTAAATTAGGAATTATAGTAAGTTGGACTGTAAAATGTATGGAAAATTGAGATACAAAAAAACCTTGGCTCGTTGAAAACTCTCAATGTGTGGGAAAGTGATTGGAGAAAAATGTATCTTTATTTTTATGCGATTTATTTTTTGAAGACACATTACTACACGCGTGTGGGAGTGAGAAAAATCAGGGTAGGCCTTTAAAAGGGCACAGATTTCATGAATGCACCGCCAAATCATATATCACAGTGGAAATAGCCATATATGTCAGCTTTTGTGCGTGCGTTATATAGATGTGCATTGTTGTATTGATTTCTGATGATTACTTGACGGCAATAATAATACAGAATGTTCTCCCCTCTTTCAGTGTGTTTGGCATTGCCGGAAATTCGGGAAAGTCTTCATCATTTCCCATATCTTCTCATGTTGGCTTCTATTGAGTGATAATATGGATAGTATAGTTACTTACCAATGATCATATATTTATCTACATTGCAGTATAAGTACTCATTTTCATGTAAATATCGTCAATAGGGAGCATTTTATTTTCGATCATATTGGTCTTATCAATGCATAACTAACTAACTAACTTGACATAGGACACATATATATATATATATTAGAGTTACCTAACCAATAGAATTTGAAATTGTGTAACTTTTTCCTGAGTTTGTGAAACAGAGTTTTCAGAAACTCTTGCTGAACTCTTGATAGATTTGAATCGCCTAACACGAGTCACACACATGCCAAAAGTAGCACAGATAACTTGCCTAGCATAGCGCGCTCTAAAAATCAATAGGATTCGATATACAGAGCCATGATGTCTTATTTACTGCATTTCGCCAATATTGTAGAAAAACTGCGACACAAAAGCCAAAACTGTTGAGAATGACTTGACTCTACTCTTTTTTCTTTGCTTAATGAATGCATAAATATATTACATATATCTAGATCGGGGCGTGCTCCATGTTACATAAAACTTTTTCTCAAATCCTTATGGGTTTTCATTGAAATGATTTACGCAACACGGAGCCTGGAACTTGGTTATTTATGAGAACTCTTGTAATCCTGCCCTTCTGTGTGAGAAGAATATGATTTGTACTGAAACTTTTTTTCTCCTGGTTGCCTCCACAAATGTAATCATATGGGGACAAGGCGACGACTTATGTCCTCTTTGATTCCCAAGATTTGGATATTCAGTCAGTCGTTGGCAAGATGAGTCGCATTCTTTTCTCATGTCTTTCTTCAATGGAACCTAATATCGGTAGTCAGTGGAATCCAAATTCATGAGACGAAATGATCCATTCAAATCCATAAATTGCATTTAGTCATATGTTGTAGTTACCTGTACTTATTGTAAGTTAGTTTGTACCCAATGAATTTTCGTTGCATAGGAATTTTGGGGGCAGGGGGGAGAACAAAACAACATTATTATTGGGCTGTAGTATACTAGGGATATTAAGCTTGTGAATGCGGGCATAAGTAAATAATAAGTAGTGGTACATGTGCATTATGTACTTTTTGGTATTCCTTCCTCATAATAATGCACATTGATCCAAGTCGGAAGTAGTGGGGATGAGAGGAAAAATTGAACTGTGCAACAAAAAGTGCTTGACGAATGTTATCAATGAAATGGGGGAAAATGATGATGATGATGACATTGCTCACTCATTCCCCTCTTTTTTTCTATTCTGCGACTCTCAAGTTCACCTGCCAAGTCAAGTCAATAATCCTTTGTAGAAAAAAGTAATTATAAGAGCCGTTAAAACGTGATATATTGGTACAGTTGATGAGTTTTAATGCTCCTATAATAACTATGCACCAAAGTTTTGGTATGAGCAAAGTAATGGCTGTTAGTTAGAATGATGTAGACTCCTGTTTTGCAATTTCCAAAGTTTAATTATATCTTCTTTTTGTTTTGTATAAAAAATGGAGTCTAATAAATGATATATACTTTTTTACGTCCAGACTTTTTCTGACTTGACTCCAGTTTTGCTACTGTTTTGGAAGGGTAATCTATATCTATTGAGACTATTTTAAAAACGGTACTTCACGTCAAGTTTTTCTTTAGTTTAGTTAGCAGAAGAAAATGTTAAGTTGGTTTTGGAACAAGTACATAATAAGGCGAAAAAAAGTTGTGTTACTCACATCACGTGTACACTTGTTTACAGTCGAGTGGATTTTGGGACTCGACGAGACACACGTGAAAGGAAAATTAGCACTCTCACTCTCCCGAGTATATTTTCACCAGTCTTGTATATCGTGTTTCGAAAATGAAAGTGATACTAAGGGTGACATCCTCGGCTAAATAAAAGTGTAGCAACTTTATGAAAACTTTGAAAAGAAAAACGCCCAAAAAGTTTCATCTCTTATGGACAGTTGAGGTTTCTTTTTGAATTTTGCGAATACTTATTATAACGTGCATAACTAAAAACAATATTTATTGTCGTTAAATTATAAATGCAAGCTATAAACAACTCCATTTGGATATTATAGCTAATAGCTCTTTAAATATGGTTTATTTTATCATCTAAAAATGCATCTTGTTGCACAGATGAGATTTCTATGTACCCGATATTTTAATGAGCTTTAGCAAGTTTTGCGCCTTATTACTGGTTGAAAAGGAAAATATTTTTTCCCCTGCTTTTTAAATCCGTCTAGTGTATGAAAATACAGAGCATTGGGCGTATAAAGTGTGTAGCTACAGCATGTTTATATGGTGGAACTGCTACCCACTTGACTGTAAATACTTGAGAAACAACTTTTCTATCTCATTTAAAGCATCCAACTTATTAGTTTAGTTAGTAACTAGTTACATTTAGTTAGTTAGCAAGTTTTTTTGGAGGAGTCTCATCACTATGTCTTCCAACTAACTAAAGAAGGGAAAAAAGGGAAAGCAAAGTTTACAGGCAGGGAGAGCAACTGTGTGTCTCTGTAGTATAGACCCATATGGCAAAGGTTTGTGAATCCTTACACAGACTATTGATAGCAAATAATGAAAATAAACTTTTCCAACTCTAGTCCCAAAAAATATATGAAATTGCAAACTTTTACTACCTTGAGTGGTTCTAGTTTGTAACATACAACTCATAGCTTTCTAAAGTGACTACTGTTGTAGTATACTAGAGTGAAGAAAACTTCACTTTCATTCAAAGACTAACAAAGATTTGCAAAATCCTTTTTTCTCTTCATGGTTCCTATGCTAACTAACCAACTAACTAACTGTGAGAAGGAGCAGAGCATTTTTTCAAAACATTTTATCCATCTATTCTACTCTCATTGGAAACTACCTACCATAGTTAGTTAGTTAGTTAGTCAGTTACTATCTAGCCAATTATTTTGGCAAACTCCAACCATCCTAATGTATTGCTTCAAACTGACTGAGTACACAACTTTTCACTGCTGCGAGTAGACAAAACAATAATAATTGTGGGCAAGTATTAATCCAACGTCTGCCCAAAAACTTTGCTCTACTTTCCTATTTGACATATGGAATCCTTAACGATCCCACTTGTCATTAATTGTTGTTTGAGGGAAACTTTGCTTTCTCTCACATTCTCTCACTATCCCCATTGTCATAGAAAAATTACAACGTTACATACGCACAATGTATAAAAAAATTCTCTCCCCCCCTTTTTATACAAAAGGGGTGATGGCCTGGCCATACACCAAACAATGATGGAGAAGGTGTCACCGATAATTATAATGATAATAATTGTAATGACTTTGTACTCACATGGTGGACGGACGCAGATGATAGATTACAATGTTACGCGTGTATTTTCCCTCTCCCCCTCTATAGTGTGTATAAAGTATAGTTAGTTTGTCACTTTCTCCCCCTCTGTGTCGTTAGCCAACTATTGTATATGAGTGCCATTCGTGATTATTATGGATACGGTTAGTTAGTTAGTCTGCTTGTACAGCTAACTACGTTGTAATTACAAGGTAGCCACTTTGGAAGTAAGTGGCAACGGGTTGACAATAGTATTTAAATCCGACTGAAGAATTTGTATGCACAGCATAATTTAGAATGTGGTTAGGAAAAAAAATCTTTCAATTTGGATGTGTCTGAATGAACTTGACTTGAGTTTAGTATAGTGGGAACGTAGTGTGTATAAAAGTAATTTGTTGTTAGTACAAGGATCCAAGCCGTTGTGAATAATAAACTCGCTGGTTGGATTTGAAATAAGACAGTGGTAGATTTGTGCTTGTCATTTACTATGGAGCGAACTGCCAGTGATTTTACTATTTTTTAAATGGGATGAACCACATGAATTTTCTCGGTCTCGTCTGTGTCTTGTGAATTCCATTGCTAGCGGATGAGTGAACTGGATGCATGTGTAATGTATGTGTAGTAGGCTTTGACTGACTGAGTTTTGCCTTGTTTTTTTGTAAACTCGTTTTTTGCTGAGGGGATGGGGGAGGGGTGCACATTTCAAATCGATGACCTCAGTTGGAAGCACAAAAAGGGAACGAGAGAAAGATTGATTGAGCTCTGTTTAGTCTGTCCAATCGCCGTGCTTGCAATAGTAATGGGCCAATACCGGATAAAAAATATTTGTATCTATGAAGTGCTCAAGGTTTTTTGCCCAGATTCTTTGTTCTAGGGGATAAAGGAGTATGGTTTGGATTGCAAATGTGGATATGTTGATTTTGGTATTCATGGGTTGATTGGAATCCTCTATGTAGTTTAGTGGGTTGAATTTCTATTCTTGCTCGTTGGAATTCCCTCCCCAGGGAGTTGATAATACTTTGTATACGGGAAATAGAGTAAAGAGCAATGATGGAACTTTTGCCAGATGAGCTCACAGTCAGTCACTAGTAGTGCACACAAATACGTACATATGAGCACTCGGAAGTGTGTTGTTCTATGTACAGATATTTACACAACGGTTTGAGGCTCCAAATCCAAAGAGTATGGATGCATTTATTTACACAGTGTGTGGTGATTTTTCCCATTATTGCTATTGAAGCTGAACGAGAGTTTAGTTTCATGTTGAGATTTGCTAGCGAATCAAGTGATTGTTGTACATTTTTTTCGTCTCGCTGGAGTCATGGAATTTTTTGAGCCTTTTCCCCATATGGGGTGCATGGGTAGAAACAAAGAGTGCATTTCAGTAGTCAATAGCTTTTTTCTTTTTGATCTTCGTTTGTCTACTATGTAAGTTAGTTGGCTTGGAAATCTAGAACAATGGGGGCTGCTACCATTATAAAAATTGCGTGAAATATGTACCGGTCTGACTATTGGGAATTTTTGTGGTTATGATGTACATATACATATTAATGTGTGTTTTTTTATGATTTACAGATGAAATGGGAAATGCGCTCGGGATTTGGAATCAGCTGACATGAATTTGTCCCATTGGCTTGACAAGTTTTTTTGGAAATCAGGGTCTGAAGCCGACTTTTGGTTACTTGCATTTATTTCATACCACGACATAATAAATACAATTCATTTTGGCATATTTATCTGTGAGAATTGGTGTCATTTTTATGTAGCTAACTTGGGTTATTGTTATTACAGACCGCAGAACATTGTTAGCAAGTAGCACAACAACATAATCATTAGGCCCTCAAAAAAATCAACTTTCAGTTTAGAATCGACATTTTCATTGAAATTAATTAGCCGTACAAATTAGATGGGCATTTTATTTAGTTTTTTTTTTTTGCATTTCGTCGGGTAACATGAAAGAAAATGCCTTTTTTTCAAGGTTTACGACGTTCACTATAAATGTTGTGGGAACCTAATTTTATTTTGTACCTTTCTCGAGTGTCGAGCCAAATAAAAAATGTCATAAAAATTCACATGAACTCTGAAACCGTGCGTGTTCCATTTGTTAGTGTTTTGGTGAACTGCACTTTCTTACTTTATTATGCATGGATACACACATGCAAACTAAATATATATGACTACGAAGCATCTGTTGTAGCAATACTGTACCCGCCTGTAAAAAAAACTGGAGTCTTTTTATGCAAAAAATGCATACTTAACTATTATTGCGTATTGTTTCTTATTCTGTAAAATTTCACATTCAATGTGAATACAAAGAATGGCAGCTACCAAACCAAAGGAAATTTGTAATATTGTTCAATTAATTTTCACTGCGAAAGAAAATATATTACTTACAACATATGTACATATATAGAATTGCACAATTTGTTTGAAAAAATGTATTATATGACTAGTTAAGCGAAACTAAAGGTTGTAAAAAAATTTTACGTATTGAATTATATTAGTGGGATTGTTGCCATAATATTATGTATTTTATTACGGGCAATCATGTTAACTGGAAATCGATGATTTCTCGTACGTGTACTTCTCTTGCATATAAAAAAACTAATTTTTTTCATATACATTATGCTATAACATGTAATGTGAAAGTCTCTGGTATTCAAAATACTAACTAAAAACTAACCAACTAAACTATTTATTAAATATTTGGGTGGGTTCAGAACCGTTGTTTGTGCTAAAAAAAAACACACATTATGTATTTTATGAACAAACCTATCGATAGACTTAATTGCGTGTAATTTTTTTAACAAACCAATCGTGTATTTAATAAACACTTTAATTTTCACTAGTTACCCAACACGTGTTTGTAAATAGGAAGTGTAATGTATAATTTAAAGAATCTCTGGTCACAGTTTTACTTAACATGTAACATACATGAGCTGTGTACCTATGTGAGTATTTGTATACTAACTAACTAAAACTCGAACTTACTAACTAACTAACTAACTAACTAAAAATGTGTACAAGTCGTATAATTATTGTGTAGGAAGTGTACAGTCAGATCTACTGGAAGAAAATGGAAGAGAGAAAACATTTTATGTGAAGAAAGTTTCCTGTTATATAAACTATACCCGTATCTACATGATATATCTATATATTTACTGTGTCTACTGCTCGAAATAAAGTTGTTGGACTTTTTAATGAGCTCTCTACTTTTTTCAATCATCATTATTATGTACAGTGTTCAAAAAGTGAATCATTCAGGTGAGTTGATCACAAAATATAAATGTACCCCCTGTAGTCCATGCATATAATTTGGACTCTATAGTCATACAGAACTTAATTGAGTGGGCCAGAGCAATTAACTTGCCCAAATTATCTCAAGTGGACTTGTTACAAGTCGTGCATAATAAATTACCGACTTCTAGAGCATTTTCTTGGAATAGCATTTTATGTTATTTACTTCAAAGTCGTACTCTATTAAATTCTCATATTTCATTCATTTTCTCATTCCTTGTGACCACTCGGACATTGGATGGAGAAAGTCAATGTTTCATATTGGACGGCATGTAGCCCATGGTAGGTTATGTAAAATAATCTAGAGCAAATAACATAAGGATCGAAATGTTTTTCTGAACACTTGGTAAATAAATGCACCCACACAACCCTTGGGTGTTTGTTCACATGACAAAGTAGATATTTGACTCAACGATGCATACACAATTTTGTGCGCACAAGGAACCTTTAGAGTCATGCCCTATATAATATTTTCTGTGAGTCCTATTCAAATTCATTCAGTCATTCACTCACTCACTCACATTTTAAGTCAGTCAGTCAGTCAGTCAGTTCATGATGATATCAACGTCATCTTGGAAACCAACATTAAAAATGGAGCCTTGAGTTCCAGTTCCGATCCTAATCGTAAATCAACTTGTATGCACGCATATCAGCCTACGCGAAAAGCGGGTCCCGTTATTTACTGCGTAAAATGCAGCACAAATTATACTTTATTAGTGGCAGTTAGTTGAACAGTAAATGATTCATACAAAAATAGCATATAAATAGGTGGAAAAGTTAAAAAATTAAATTTCATCTGGTTATTAGAGACTGCTCATACTCTTTGAGTGACAATAGAAAATTCAGTGTGTGGTGGGGTCATATAAAACATGAACTGTAAAATTATTAAAAACGGTTTTTTCCACTCGACCAAATCGGCATGGGCTACTGTACTTAATGAACAAATGTGAGCTAACGAATGCTAATTCATGTGTACAAACCATAAAGGTTTAGAAACGTGGAAAACTACTTGAGCTCGCTTGGTAAGCATATTTGTATACCTAATTATGACCATTTGACCTCATTTGAAGATGGTGAAAAGATTTTTACTTCTAATTTGATGCTATTATGAAATTAGAGCACGTATAATTTCGATGGACCTTTTTAAGACGTCATCATTTTTCGCGAGTCGAATAACAAATTCTTGTGTGTAGTCAAAGGCCAGCGACTTTTAGCACAAACTATAGCTATTACGAGCAAATGGCAAAAATGTCTTGACTTTATGCATGGTAATCATTATGAGACCCTTAGTTCGTATCAACTTTGGGACCCAAATTTTAATGCAAACAGCTCGTACAGGAAAGGCGCTAAGCGCATACATGCAACTTTGCATGCCTATGCATTTCTAATCTGAAGGACAAGCTGGTAAATGCACTGGAACATGGCTGTGCTTTAATCAGGTAATTACAAAAGTAGCTAACAAGCTAGAATGTGCAGTAAACTGCAAAGGAAGGACATTTGGCTGGCAATGGAACATTTCACCGTCTCATTATCCCAAACGCACTGTAAGAGGAATCTTTATTGACTGTCACATTCAGTGTAGTCATAAAGTTGGAACATAGTTAGTAATTGCCTGCACTCCTAGGGTGCAATGCATGAGTGTCTGGGACGGTGTGCACATACATATATTGCATCTGTTGTAGGTTGCTATGCCTACCACATTGGTAATTTATAGATGCAGATTGAGTAGCAGCACTACATTTCTTGGAGTTGATTTTGTCAAAATGCTTTCTTTTGGACTGCAGAGCGCAAGAAATGAAAATATGTAAAATGTGTGAGGACAACCTAGATATAGGTTGTCGATAGCATTCGTATAGATATTTGTTGCCATGGCAACCATGAACATTGAAGCATTTTTCAGGAGTGGCCGGTGAAAAAATCGTAACCAACAACAACTTAGGTAAACACAACTTATCAATAACACCTTATACAATACGTTTTTATTGACAACGATATTATTGATAAGTTGTTTTCTCCAAGAAGCTTTCCCAGGGCGAAAGGAATACACATTCTACTTGTAATCGTTTAACAGTTTCTCTAAAGTTTTGTTATCTGGCGTCATGCTTCCTTATAAACACAGAATTTTTCATTAGCCAAATTATGTCTCGCATAATCCATTCGAGTGAACGTGCATACTAACCTGCACTAACTCTCCGCGTTTTAAAATTTTCCCAAAGCTTTTTTATTCGTCGTTACACTATTCTAAACTCAATAAGCATTTCATCCTGAAATATAAACATGAAATTTATAATTCTACGCGATTTCATAAAAAACTGCTTGCCTCAACAAACCACTATAATTTTAACTTAAAAGTGACTATCATTCTATCCTCCTATCCCAATTAAATTCGAATGAGATGAGCCCCACATAAACTAACTAGTAGTGTACACAACATTAGCGTTCTCTGATTTTCTGGCAAGTTAAATTAGTCGAACACAAGTCACATTATGGAAGGACTACCCACTGAGCAGTAATGATGAAGGGGGGGGGGAGATTTTTCCCATCTAAAGTGTTGACGTTGGCAAGTTAAATACTTGTCAGAGAGTCAGTAATAGTGATCGTCACCATATCTGCTCGTAGCATTTCACCCTTTGTACGGAATAATGTGCAAAAGCCTCATGTCTTCCTCCTCTGTGCAAATGAAAAGCCCCCATTTTCCAAACGTCAGGTGAGGTAAGTGATGTGATGTGACGCTATTATATTACTCTGTGTTCCATACACGCGGCTACATAATTTGGGAGCCGTAAATTTCATTTTCTGGCTGCCTACTGAAAATCAACCTATTGGGAGTTCAAATGAATCCAGTTATGTGCACAAAATCATCTTCATGTTGTATATACTTGGAACTATTGTGGTATTGTAACAACATTGAATTTTACGGGCAAATAAATAGGGCTATAGATTGTATTTATAATGCTGTCACTATAATAAGTTAGAGGAAATTGGCTCATTATAAAACTTGCTACGTGGTCCAATAGGTGTGAATACTTTTATTGTGTCAAATTTGAAATAGGATTTTACAAACATATAAAGCATATTATGTCACAAAAAATACGAATTTTCCCACTATTTACTACACTGTGTGCATGTAAAAATACTTTTAAAACAGACGGGCCTGCTCTAAAAGCAAAATTTACAGTGTATTTTTGTCCAAAATTGAGAGAGTCGAGGAAGAAAAGCGTGACAAAATATTGTAGAGCAGAACGAGTGAGTCAAGTGAAGTTGATGGGAATGTTCACACACTCATGCATTTTCTCAGCCTGTAGATGTCAGCTTCAATTTCAAATCCCTGTTTACTACTCTTTCTTCATATGGCAGGCCGTGTAAAACTAGTTAGACTCGTGTTGTCAAAGCTTTAAAGTAGCTTCAATTCAAATACATGCACACACACACACACATGCATCCAACTGTATGCCTATTCATTCCAAATGTATTTATGGTGCAGTACAGCATAAGTACAAGACTGCTCTAAAAACCTATCCTTATAGTATCCGTCTAACTAACTAACTCATACTAGCCCAATTCACGTACAAAAATCTATGATTACATACTTTCATATAGCAACTGCATGAAAAGATAATTTCAAGTTTCCCTAGAATTAAATTTTTTCGTAAATTTGCCACTAACTAACTATTCCTTTTCTGTATAATAAAGTTTGCTACTTTAGGTGGTATCAAATTCACACTGTAGTTCTGTAAAGTATGCATTGGTATATGGTGAACATGCAACAACGTGGGTTCTTGTGAATATCAAGTCTTATGGGAGAATGAAAACTCATGTTTTATGCCAAACCATACAAAACCAATGCAATAGCCATTGCCAATGATTATTAATGCCCCTTCACTCCCCCCATTCTCTCACCCTTATTCATCATTCCTTTTCTGCGGTTGAGCGCAACAATTCTACAACACATCCAGTCCAGTAATGAATTGCTTTGTACGCTACATTAAAGCCCATGTTGGAAATTAATTTCCCCCTTCTAACAATCCCATACAAATCATTTCTCCACCTTTGAATGCTTAAAGTACTATATACTTTGATGGAACTACTAAAAGCATTCTCATTCCTGTACAAAAAGCATTGCTATTTGTTTTCCACTTGTACTCTGTCTATTTCCATGCACACACAGTGAATTTGATTGACTGAGAAAAATTGGACCACATTATGGATCCTGGATACACTGTCACAAAAATTCTTTATCGTTTTACCACTACAACTTTCCATTTGCACTCCAGACTGCATATTAAACTGTCACAATGGCTTGCATTGTAATATAGGATCTCGTGATTGGAACCAATCATGTAATCTTGTTCGATTTAGCAGCTTGTACAACCCACTATCATAAATATTTTGCATGTACATTATAAATTCAATAAGACAATGCATACATTACTTTTTTTATGCATAAGTGTCCAAAACTTACATTATTTCTCCCATTGCAGACTGCAAATGCTTTCACTTACTTAGTTAGTTAGCCACTAATGGAGCCATAATTATGGTACAACAACATGGTAACTACAATAATTAATTATTTTATGAAATTTCGTTTTCTTCAACTAGTAGCTTGGTCTGGATAGCAACATGAAGCAAGAAGCCATGCATTAAATGCTTGGTTACTCACTTGTGTGGTCCAGAAAAAAAATGATATGTACAAAGAGAAAGCACCTGCTGGCTCCCCTCAATCCAAAGCACACATGTTTATATTGTTAAATGTTGTTGGGAAGCCATTGAAAAAGTAAATGGAACGTGTGTCAGCTCTTATAGTATTGCATTCTCCTGCAGTCGCCCCCCTCCCACATGGGCATTTTGTACAGTGACAATAGAATGCAAAGGGAAAGTCGTGTGCATAGTAATATAGTCAGTTAGTTGATTAGTTATTTGTATTTACGATAGATACAATTTCGTAATAACAAGACTTAGAGTTTAGAGGGTGCATTTTCAATAATCCACCTAATTATCTTGGTAAGTAAACTGCGCAGTTATTTGAAACATTTGAGCTCTCTATCGTTTGTTTATATTACATGTGGCATTGTGATTTGAAAGCAATTTGTCGAAGCCATAAGAACTGGAATACAAAAATTTTCCCCGTTTGCAATAATAAATAGTAGAATATGGAATAATAATTATTGTTTCTCTACACAAACTAAAGATTTTTGAAGGCTTCAACTCCATGGTAGAAATTCAATATTTCGTGTTCACAAGGCTTTGTGTATAACACCACGGACACAATTGTACGTAACTAAATGCGTAAAGTTGGTTTTGTTTATTTGTATAGGAAACAAAAAGAACATTTTGATATAATGCAGTCATAACAGCACACTGAATCAAGTGAAAGTTTCTAACTAACAAAGTGTAAAATTCAATACAAATAAGAAAATTTAGTTTCATCACCCTTTTAAAGCAAACATTGTAGGTCATCCCAAACTGTTTGACACAGTTTTCCTCTCACAACAATCGTGTTTATGTAATCAAAATCGTATAGTAGTATTTTATGTGCACCGTATAAGTGTGAGCAACTTATTTTATTTAGTCAGTGTGAGCGAGCAGCACTAGGAAAGCAAAAACTATTGAATGGGAATCACCTTAAAAACATGATTTTTCCTATCATGCCTCCAACTACTGTATATACACACTATTGTTGGTGCAAAGAGGCCGTTTGAAAATATTTTTCACCACTTGGCTTATCATTTACTAACTCTAACTTGAGCTCTGATTTTTTCTTTCCCTTGGTTCCCCATACGCTGCCCTTTTTTGGCCACGTGCGTATTACGTGTGCATAGCCCATGTTCCTATTGGTTTCCATCTGTGGCAAAGCACATGAGACACCATCACCAGAATCCATAATGTTATTCTTGTAACCAACTCTGCGAGTTTTTTTATGGGCGAAAGCACCTGAAAGTTGCATTCCATTCCACCACTTATAGCGTGGAAACTAAAAACGGAATCTGTACAAAATATACACCATAATACGTGTGTTTTTTTGCGCGGATGTGTGGTTATCATCATAGTGTTTCACAAGTACAGCCTCAAAGGAAAGAATCCGATTTTCTTGCTTTTGGAAGGGAAAATAAACATTTTTACCGAAAGAAAAATTTCTTTTTTTGTTTAATTCCTGATTCACACCAGAATTAGTCTTATTTACGGAGAAAGTAATAAGGTTTTAAGGAAAATGATAAATTTTATGATTGCGCTGTTAGTTAGTTAGTTAGGTTATGAAAATATTGTGCCTCAAATGGAAAGTTTTATAGTGTGAGGAAGGGCAGCGCATGTATGTACACAAGTTGGAGCACTGGAATGAATGGTTTTCAAAGGAAAATGATGCGACGTTAGCGCATACACAAAGTGTCTACTTCTTTCTACTAAATGTAGAGGAACTACAAATCTCCCGTTAAATGGACTATGCCTCTCATTTCCTTCTGATTTTGGCGATGAAGCAAAAACTGGGCTCTACACACTAGGAACCATATACGGCACATGATGTCACCCACGTAATCCTTTGATACGACGAGCATTGCAATTTTTTCTTTTATCGGCCAAAGGAATCCTCTAGTCAAAGAAATTAAGATGGTCCGATCCGCTATGAGAAAATGTTTTTTTATAATGCAATGACTACTGATTAGCTCCCTTAAGGATTCTTTCACAAGAGGGAGCCAACCGGGATTTTTAAATACAAATATTTTGGAATCCTTTGTGGACAAGAACGTTTAGGCAATTCTCTGGAGAGCTCATTGAAGCATCATGATGGACTTAATGTAAGTTTAAAATCATTTCAATGCACAAAACCAATTTTTAAACTGCAACTGAGAAAGTTTGTCTATAAAAATAGATATAATAAAAAATAGTCAATTATTTCTAAAAATGGAAAGACATTTTTCAAAAAGCTGGCACACATATCACCATTTCTCACCAAGTCAGTTTATGAATATTCTACATTCGAAAAAAACATACAAAATCCATCATGTAAAATTGAAACGAATGAAAGAAAGTATTCCCTCATATCCGGCAAGTAACTAACTAACTATGCCTACTTGTTAGTTAATCTAAAAGCTAAGAAAATTTGCTGATTCTGACTTTTACCCTGGTAGTACAAATATCGTTTGTATTTGAACAAAGAACAAAAAAAGGATGATTGTGTGTGTAACAAGAAAATTCTTATTCCATCCTACTTTTTCCCCTTGAAAGTCTCTGCATGATTACTTTCTTGTAGAAAAAACGGTAGCCCGTCTAGAGAGGATTTAAACATGGAAAGATGAATGTTTGAAACATGAATGGTTTTCAAACAAGGAGCACACAATGTCTTCCACTTTCCCATCATTGATCTAAAAATATGTGTGTCTTTCTCTCAGTGCCCTGTATGAATTCATCCATAAGAGCTTCCAAGACTTTTTTTTTTCATCAGACAACCTACTCCATAGTATATGTACGGCAAGAGCACATGGAAGCCAATTGCAAACAAGTAATAATTTTTTATCTTTCAAAAAGGAATCCACATTTTTAGTTCAACTCGCGTATGCAATTTGTTGTCATAATGTCAGCAATCGGACCAGTACACATCAATAATGCCTACAGTACTACTATCTACATAAAATCCTTTTCTCTAGACTGTAGCACTAACCAACTACTATATGTGTATACTACTCGTACGTACGCTCTACTTATTCCCAAATATGCATGGAATTAACAAGTGGACCAAAATGTTCTGTCAACCATGAACTACTGACTGACTACTATATGCACAGTGCTCCACTGTTTAAATGACTAAATGAGACTGGGATGATACTTGTCGATAAGAGAGCTTATTTGGTCTGTATTGATTTGGTTGGGCCCATAACTCATTCCGTATTTATTTATTATTCAGTACATAATGGGTTGTAAGCTCAGGGCTCACAGTCAATTGTTACATAATTTATGCACACGTCATGAATCTACAGTGGCGAGCCTACCTAAGTAAGTAACTATAGTCGGTAATTCAAGTAAGTCAGCAATTCACTTTTAGTGCCCATAGTAGTTTCCATATGTGCATTATATTTTTCTTGGCAAGGATTGAATGTATTCCCCGAAATTTTCAATTCACGGCCAATCTATAATGCATGTGTGTTTGTGCCATCATGACAAATATGCAGTCCACTCGTCTCATTATTTACATGTTAATGATCAGACCCACAGATATGGAAAAGGCCTACAGGAGGTTTTATATAGTTACTTACTATAGCTAGTTATCTGATTGCTGTTAGTTGGTTAGTCCGTTAGTGAAAGCTATGAATGACAAATATGAATTTCTGTATCACGTCTGCATAGCCAGCACAGTTATAATTATGAATGTACATAAAGAAATGATGGCCATCGGGGTGAGTTCTTCATAAAATTGGCTTTCGCAGTCAAATATAGATTCCATGAATAAATTGTTATTGCCGGGGACAGGAAGTCACTTTATATTTGTGTGTGCGGTGTGCGGCATTTTTTTATTCATAACGTCTCAGTCTGTTGGGCTTTGAATATTTGTTTCAATTTTGTCAGTTTGCTTAATAATTTTGTTTTCTCTTTCGGCCCAAGTGTTTAATTGTTGTGAGAATAGATTTTTGCCTTCATGCAAATGAGAAAAAAAAATTTTCTCTGAGTTTGTCTAATGGTAGTATTCCTAATGAAAACTAAAACTAACCCTAACTTTTTTTTAAAATACATTTTCCATAGCAATCAAACATGAAAATTTATTTTAAATCGAATTTCTGCTATTTAGTGTAAGATCGCACTAACTCTGATTTAAAATAAATTGTCCCATTTAATTGCCATGGAAAATGTATTTTAAAAAAAGTTAGTGTAAGTTTTAGTTTTCATTGGGAATACTACCATTTAGATTCTCGTGCTGGGTGAATTTGGTCAGAATAAATACAAAATGCCCTGCTTTGCATGGACCTTGACGTGACTATGAATGAATTCAATCAGTTCAGAAAAGGTAATGTCCTTTGACCTCTATTATATAAATTTACTTTTTTGCCACACGGACGCTTATAAACTTATCCTTCATTTCGTTTCAGATTCTATTTGACAAGTTGTTAGTGCCAATCTGGCTATTTAACGCATTTTATTTTGAATTGTGTGCCATTGTGTTTATTGCATACTGGCAAATTTCAGAATTATTTTCAGAATTATAAGTCTACTGCTTCTTATTGTAAAAACATTAGTTGTCATTAGTACTTATTTAATAAAAGCACGAATACTATTATGCACAAACTGTACACTTTTTAGTTTGTGTTATTTTTCTTTTGTTTTCGCCCACATCGATAAGCATATTCATTCATCCATTCACTTGCTCCTATAATGATTGTCCATTCAGTTTCATATTCATACTTTGTTAGGGTTTGTTAGTTTGTTACCTACATTTCAAATATTTATATTAATTATTCAACCATCTATTTTGAGTTTTTCTTTCAGTTAATCAGTTAGCTGAAAACAGTGGCGTATCTCACCCTGTTTTTTGGTAGGGGTTTTTGAAATATTTTTTTCTAAGAATTCATTATTGCTATGATTGTCAAAAGAAATACGATAATATTAATATCTAGTGCTTAGCCTGATTTTTTGGTATGGGTTTGAACCCATAGAACCCATGGTGAAATACGCCACTGGCTTAAAATTATGTAGTATGATTGTAACTAGTTAGTCAGTTTTAGATTCCAAAAATCCTTAGTTATCCACGAATCTGCAGTTTTTCTTAGGAAATATGTTGGGGTAGAGGTCTTCGGTTTTTAAATGAAATATGCGCGAGCACCAAAACATCCCTTACACCAGTTGACCGTAGATATTCAATTTGGATTCAAAATGATTCACATCTGGATAAGTAGAAGAAAAATTTTATGACGAGGAGGAAGCAATAAAATACGAGAGACTTAATTTTTGTATCACATCATTCCACGATGCTTTGTTATCAGTTGATCACCAGTCCGTGTAGCATAATCCTTCAGCGGAAAGCATCCCAATGCTCCTTGAAGTAATTTCCCACTAAAACGGCAAAAATTAAATTATTACATTTTATTGAACAGACAACTAATTACTCCACCTGCGCTCCCTAGTCTATATAATATGTACATTTAAAAAATTATCTAAACTGCGTCACACATCGCCATTGTGGATGTCGCGTCAAATAATTACTCGGACAGTGTAGTTACCTTTAATGATGTACTGATGTGTATTTTCAAAAGGCTTCTACTAATAAACAAACAAAACAAAAATTGGTTTTCACAAAGTTAGTCTACCATTATTTGCATTTTGAGTTTACAGATATTTTCAGGCATTAGATATTTTTACGTGCAACTAGACATTATTTTTTAGATAGTAAATCTGTTTCAGGCAGACTTTACGTTGGCAATTATCTTGTAGAAAAAGTTCGTCAAGACATTTTTTCGAGTATACCTTTTTCTGTAAATATTTTCAGAAGATAAAAGAAGTACACACACACAAAATCTCTGAAAATATAACTATTTATATAATTTTATAAAAATTTTGGATATGTTTATGCGCGAAAGATTGATCAAAGGGTATCTGTCAATATTTGTTTAATTTAACTTCCTTCGGAAGTTACGGATTTTCAAAACATTCAAAATTGTAATTTAGGATGAGCTTCTTTAATTTTTAATTTTTTTCATTCGGGATAAGATAACCTGCTTTGCTTGTATATTACTCCAATCGTGATCCTGTCAAAAAAATGTACAGTGTTTCTTCCCGTTGTTTAGTTTTGCTGCAATTTTTTTCAATTTCAGACAACGTGGGTTGACTTTGATAGCAAAATAGCCCCATGTGTGAGTCATGGGATGGAGACAATGGGGAAGAAAAGTGTGAAGTGTAAGAATACGGCTCATCTGTGCAGTTTCACAGGTGTACAAATACAGAGGATTTTTTTATTTCTCCCCTCTTGTATTATGGAATAGACCACATACAGCTGTGCTAATCATTTGTCCATAGTAAACGCCTGTTTATTCATACGCTCCTTTCTAACGTTGTGTAAAATGTATTTGTAATAGATAAATATTTTCATTGACTCTGAAAAAGCTGAATTCTTTTTCGGCGCGCTGGCAAATCAATGAGCAAAAACGTATTTTCAAATCATTCAAATATCTAAAAGTAATATGAAGTGAATGAAACGCTAATTCAAAAGAATTTATAGATTCCTTACTTTTACTATTAGCGTAAATAACTTATTCGTATGACAAGCTGTATGCATGCTAGCTTAAAAAGCTGACTGACTGATGAAGACATTTAAACGTCGAATTTGATAAGAATGGGAAGGAATTGCATGAGAGCCGGCTTATAAACCAGAGCAGGGTGAATGTTTGAGAACGTGAGAGCTGTTTTACGGATGGTGAAAATAACTGCTCCTGATGGATGTGTACTTCCCATGAAATCCTGGGCGGAATGTCCCAAGGGCCAATGGAATCGTGTGGTAAAAAAATAAAAAGAAAGATTGCATGCGTAAAAATATAAAGCTCTGTCAGCATTTCCTATTTAAACGCATCATGTCGTTTCTCACTCACTCAGTCAGTCTCTTAAGATTTCCTGGGATGTCTGTCTACGTGTATGAAAATGATTTGAAATGAAACGAGTTCAAAAACAATTCCGCCCCATACTTCACACAGTAAAACATTCACACTATAAACTATGTATAGCACACCAATCAAGCTCTTCTAGCTAATTAACGTAAAAAACTGTGCACACAAATTCTGTCTAAAATCATCTTTTACTCCATAATAATATTCAAATTCTCTCTATACAATGCCTGATCCATTTTTCCGCAATATAAACAACATATTTAATCTACAATCTCTGTACAAAAAACAATGTTATTTTTGTGTGCTTGCTTTCTTTTACGCATAAACCTTGTGGTGCCAAAATATTAGCACTCACGGTAAAGAAACTAACAGTTAAATATTGCAAGGGCCCATTTATGGTGAGCAATCAGCATTTCAGAAACGACTGATATGTATGAAAAGTGACTGATGTGTGGAGAATACTCGTCGAGCTTCACATGTTATTAGCATGAGCTCCAGAGCCTTTGTATACCCTGTCTCACTCACTCACTCTAACTGTGTGCTCCAAACTGATTCACACATGAGTGACTACAAATCACTTTGGTAATCAGTTAAGAAACACTTGCCGTCCTAGCGTACTTTCAGTGGTGTATATATAGCCAGCTAACTAACTAGCATGGTAGTGAAACTGGATGCATATCATCCATGATCAATGGGCAGCTTCATTACCACGACTGTGAGATCGTGCTTTGGTCCCGTTTTTATATGGCATTTAGTCCCGCAAGATGCCCATTAAAATTGTAGCGCTAACGAACGACTTCTAATGTCTAGCTGGCTAACTAACTATAAGTCGTTTCGTTATAGTTGGAATGGTCATAGGGAAAAATACATTGCAAGTGTAGCCATGATTTTTGCAAGTCCTTAGTTAGTTAGTTAGTTAGTTAGTCAATAGTGCTCCCTTTAATAATTGTAACGGGCACATTACAGAAGTATATAGTCTAATTCAAATGAATACGGTAAGATGGGAACCAAGCATCACAGTGCGTGACAAGTAATAAAATGTGAATGGTAACGATCCATGGAGAAGGCTTTTATATGTAGATGCAAATGTTTTTTCTCTCCTGTCAAGTGAATTAAGACATTTGGAGTTGGAATCAAGACATTTATTAGTGGATCCTATGGGAACAGAAAAGAGTGTGCTTGATGAAATCAAAAGATACGACAGTTGACGGCTATGAGTTAAGTATAGATTTCGGGAAAGTGCACAAAAAATACTCACACAGATTATTGCAGTTTGGTGAACCACTGAGAAAAAGTAGTAATGTGTGTGTGTGTAAATACAGTGGGAAAATTGGTCGTGTGGAATGAACTTTGCTTTCGTGATCATATATAAGGGTGGAGATGGAAAGATTTCATTTGGTTCAAAGATGGGTTTGTATTGCTTTTGAATGCATGATTGAGATGGTTATGAAAAGCGGTAAAACCTTTTGAGATTGCAAACTAAACATTTTGGACTCCTGTTTCATATTTTAATTCTATATAGAAGGCTGCGCGTTAGATGTGAATCTCCCGAATTTTTACATTCTATGCAAGTTTATTGCATTGATTCCAATTGAAATTTTTTCAGAAATTTGAAACTTTTTGAATCATGACATTAATGCACCTGTGAAAGCAGTGCATATTTATTGATCACATTTTCAACAATTTCTACACACTGTATAGTCAGTTAGAAACTCGCCTACTCATAATTTCAGTGCCAAATTACCATATAAAAAGATCCGAAGTGAAAAAAACCGCCTTCTTGCTTGCATTACACATGTTCCAGACGTATTGTTACACAAGAAGAAAAGTAGCTAGGAACGGCTCACAACAACAGAGCAGACACTCATCCGCATCTTTGTGACATGCACATTAATCTTTTATGATTTTCTTGTGGAAAAACACACTTTCAATATAAATGTCTTCCTCTCCTTCCTCCAATCTGATTTATTATTACTTATGCCGCAAATTTACAATAAATTCTGGCCTAAACCCAACCCTTGACTAACATTTTAAAAGATGCACTCGGCAAACTTGTCATAAAACTCTGCTCAATGCAACACATGAAATTTACTTTCCACATTCTCCAATTTTAATCGCTCAAGTTAGAGTCTGTAATTTTCGTTGATCCGGTGTGTCACATACTTTTGGTGAATTGGTGCATTTTGTTTGCTCCTTGTTATGCGGTGCAGCTATACTCGCATCTTAAATTTTTTATTGTTGATGTCTGTGCTTATTGCACGAAACAGGTATATTTGTCATGTGTACTATAGCAGAGTGTGTACAAACAACCGAGTGAAAGAATTTTTTGAAACTTTTCTTGTCAACTTTGAACAAAGATTTGTTTTCCTTTCCTCCTTAGTTTGGCCACATAAGTGAACAAATAAAGTTAGCCATTTGCCACCCATGGACATTTTGTGCCCAAAAACTTTCACCGGTCGGTCAGCAGATTAATCACATATGAAAAAATATGGGTACGTAACTTTAGAGTGGTGTTCAAATACAATTTCAGGGATATCATGTATAGTTACTTATAGTAATGGGATGGAAAACATTTGTTCTGGGGAGTATGAAAATAGCTATGAAAATATCCAGTGAATAAATGGCAATGGTTAATTCCAATCCACATTTTTTGTGTACACAACTAGAGTAATGCGTGCACCCACTTTCTTCTGCAAATATATGCTTAAAGTACACATGGAGTACACAGTATGAAATTGCGGCTTTATTTTTTCAATTGTTGGACCTTTTCAGAAATTAAAATAATATGAATGTAATCAATTTGATGCACATGTATTACCTTGATACCATTGATTACCATAGGTTATACCATTTTAATTTGGGATTGTTAATTGAATGGTATATGATTTTGTTTAAAGAAAGTTCCGAGTATTGGGTCTGGATATTGTCATATTTGTACAGATAAATTTAACCCACGGCCTAAAAAAATGTAAGGGTGACATTCCATTTTTTCTTGATCATTTATCATGCGACAATCTGTGTGCACTTTTTGTATTCTCATCCATCTATTCTTTTTTGAGAAATTGGCCTGCCTATAGAAATCTTGCTGGAATCACTACTATGGATATTTATTACCCTTTGCTGAAGCGATTTTTTTTTGCAAACCAACAAATTGTACAACTTACCTTGTAGTCGTCAATAATCTTTAGGGACGTATCGAAGCTCGAAACTATGTGTGCTATGCTTGCTAACCATTTTTCATATCCCATGTTTTCTGTCTTGATAAATATGAGCAGTGTGTTTACGCATTTTGTTAAATTGATGACGCTAATGATGTTTTATTCATTCACGTGTCACAATCCATTAGAAGTAAACTGAAATATTGGTTTCACATTTTTTTAACGGGCGATGGAAACTAACAACCATGTTGCTACTTCCATATTCATCAACTGACAATCTGATATAAAAAATTGAAATTATCTTCCTGTAATATTGGTTTCCTAAACCATCGAATTGGCTAAACAGTCCCACAAAACTTGAACTTTTCATTGAAAGATCCAATTAAAAAAGTGAAGCCAATTGTACTGACGGCATAACTTATCTCGCATGTAGTACATATCGAAACCTGACGACTCAATAGATACAGCCCATCCATTCAAATTGGGAGAACACAAACGCACCATGTGGAAAATTTAATTTCAAGGGATTTATTCAGGAATTAACAGTACAAGCTAGCGAGACGGAGGAAAAGAAATCTTAATTTTCTTCATCTCGGTTGGCCCCACATAGGGGAAAAAAGAAAGTTATTTCATGCGTACATTTACTCACTCTCCATTTTTTGGGACCTTCTGTACACTGGAATAGTTTCCTTCTTATGGTCTTCACAATGCAGTGATAGCTATAGAGAGATACCAGAGTCAAGAGAAGAAAAAAAAGGAGTTAGGGAGTTTATCAGCGGTTGAGAGCACTTTACTCACTTGCACTATCTGCTTCTCTATGTTTGGTATACAAGAAACCACATGGGATCAGTTGTCTCTTACTTAATTATGATTTCTACCCATTTGGTAAAAGAGGGGAGGAATTTGCATACTTTTATTTACTGCTCCTTGTGCTCCATATTATATCTTGTTAGCAGTCTGTGGGCTCATAATAATATAAAGTACACCCTAACTTGCTCTCCAGTTCCTTAGATGGACTATATGAGTCTGCTTGAATTTAATCTGACGGCAGTTTCTAAACCAACGAATCAAATTTGTACATGTACATATGGACTTTGTATTGTTCTGTATCAGTGTGTGTGTGTTTTGTATTTAGTTAGTTGGTTAGTAAATTTCGCTTTAGGATCACGATGAAATTTAGTGGACAAATAGAATGGGTTAAGAATTTGAGATTGTTTGAGAATTTTAGCGAGAACGTTTATGAAGGACCCATAGGGAAAGCACGTGAAGTAACTTTCATCTCGGAAAAATGAAAGAAAACTAACACACTGTCTCTTTTCCCTACGTATGTGTTTGGTTAAATAAGTTTATTATTAAACTCAAGTCAGTGGATGAAACAAAGTGAGTAGAGCGCCCCATGTATACAATATACAATGTTGAGCACAGGGAATTATGCAAAGCTCGTGCTCAAGTGTTCCGTAATAAGTGGCGGAACAATGTGTTGTAATAATAAGATGAGGGGGAGGAGAACTTGTGTGGAAAAAAGAGAAATCTTTTTACCCTAGACATTGTATGTTTTGCGAGGGAAATTAACAAAATGCAATAATGCGTTATAAATGGGGAGACATCTGGTTCGTTAAATAACCTTTTTTCCACCAAGGGTGAAAAAAATGTCAATCTCAAAACAGTATCTCATTTTCACTTATATCATCATCAAAGGAATGATGGTCTCCATGTTTTGTTAGCTAGTCGGTTTCAACCTAGCTAAAGATCTATCGCCAGCATCAAACATGCTAACTAACTAACTATCTAATGTATTAGAACCAATCGTCCCTAATGATGCTAATCAGACACTATTCTCTTGTAGTCCTCATAAAGTGGAGAGCCGCAATTTCACTATTTTTGTCAAATATCTCCTCTTTATATCCACCATTTCCAAAATTCGTTCTCTCATTTACAATTTCCTCAACAAGAATAAAAATTCACATTTTCAAGCTGCAGGGCTATCCTCATTTTCATTTCCATGAAAAACTCATTTTCATTTTCGCACAAGTCTTCCCAACTTGATGAAAAGAGCCTGTGTTCCCCAAGGACTATATCCCAACATTCATGTTAATTATCTGCGCACATACATACTTGGCAATACAAAGTGTTGGGCACAGTGCGTAATAAGCATCCCTATAGTTAGTGAAAGAGACAGACAAACTCTCAATAACAACAGTGTGGTAACGTTATGTGGACTCATTAGTGAGCAATCATTTCCCATCTAACTGTAATCAACTAGGGGACTTTGGAAACTCCATAGCTATAGACACATATTTTTCACCGCTCAGTCCTATTTCCTTGTGCCCAATCCTTGTCAACCAAATAACTATTTAAACACTATCCATGTTATGTACTATCTAACTTTTCCTTTAGCGTTGACGAGAAAACAAGCATGATTATTTTATCATAATGTTCTCACATAGCAAGTCACCAAATTACATGGTGCATTACTGTGCTACATAAATTCTCGTCCAAATACATAATAATCCTGTTCCAATCCCTAACTAACTAACTATAAACTAACTATTGAGATATATACAATTTTTCATACAATTTAACATTTCAAATTACTCCTTATCCAGAATGCAATGCTCCTAAAATTTCAGATTCATTAGATTTTGCATGCACCCGGAGATCAGAAAACACTATAGTAACCGAGTATAGCATGTAAGTAGCTAAATAACTAACTATAACTACTAACTACCTTGAACCGTGTATGCTGTACATTTTGTGTGTGAGCCAGTGAAAGCCACAACAGCTGCCAACCAGCAAAAAGACGGCAAGATCCACGTCCATTTAGTTCCCATGACGGGCATGATTGTGATGTTGTTGTTACTTCAGCTGCTCAACATTACTTGAACTACTTGAACATGATGGAAGATGGAAATGAGATAAACTCGAGGTTGCCTACCAGTTACAGTTGGTTCAAAACTGGCTCATACCCAGAGAACAATGGAGTGCACAAAAGTTAGTTAGTTAGTTAGCAAATATAGAGCCAGGATCACTTGCTGGGCAAAAATTTACTGCAGTTAGTTAGTTAGTTAGTTAGTTGACTCTAGTGAAGACATTTAGTGATTGTTAAGTATGTACTATAGATTCGCATGTAATGTATAGCACATGGGAGTGGAGAAAATCTGGTAAAATGGGGATAATTGTATAGTGGAGACAGGATAGTAGCATAGAATATGGGAGGGATGTAAACCAGGTTTTGAAAGGATGAGGAAAGACATTAGACAAAATGGATACACATAGTGATTGGATGTGATGAAGTAGGAAAGGGATCATTAATCATTCATTGGTGGATGATAATGAAGAATATACATGGCATTTTGGAGTCTCTACTTGATTCAAACTTTTCAGTACACCAAGGTTTAGTTTCCAACTAACTACAAAGCAATCTCGTAAGACTAGGATGAGGCGACAGGCACAATGTGTCTTGAGTAGATGGGAGAAAGGAGCATGTCAGGAGAAAATGACCCAAAGTCTCTTTTGTTTGCTATGTGGAATGATTCATGTTTTTGGAAATCTCAAAGATTTTCCCCACGTTTTTTTACCATGGGTCATCAACATAGCTTTTTGTGAAGGGATAGCTTCAACAATTGGGAGAAAATTTTATGACACATAGTGATTACATAGAAAGTACTGTCCCTTTAAAATTTAATTCGGTTTTACCGTGGTGAAGATTTTGAGAAAAAGAGTAAAATAGTTTTCTTTGGTGCTTTAGAAACTGATATAATAGAATGCATACAGTTTTGAATAGGTTAGTAGAAACTTTAACATAACTCATTTTGCTTATAAGTTTTCATATTGTTTGTAAATTGAATTGCAAAATTATACTAATTATAGAGGAATGATGGAAAATGTCGGACAAACATTCTCCTAGTGATATTCTAATGCTGAAAACTGCAGAGAAAAGCACCGCAAACTAGAAGCAAACAATACATACAGGGTCTATACTATAGCTAATTGAGATGCATAGTGCGAGAATAAGTGGATCGATAAGTTTTTTAGCCAGTAGAGTATTTAACTTATTAAAAGAGACTTTGTACTTGCACTGAATTGATGTTTTGTTTTCGATTAAGGCATATTAACTTTGGTATAGTCAAGGAAAGGAAAACAGCCAGACTTTAGGGCTAGAAAACTTTTGAAAGGGCAACAACAACTTTCTTTCCATGATGAATAGCTCTCATGGATTTACTCAACACTTTGGTTCACAAGTGGGCTTCTTTACCGATAGACCACTCACTACACGTGTAAACATGGTGCATAACTCATGTCTATATCCAAGGGGACTAGTTCACCCCCTCAATTTTTACGCATACATCATTCCATACTAAGCTGCATCTACGGGTTACCAAGATGCATTCAATAGTTTACTTGCGCCATTATTAATTATTTAAAAAACTAACAACTTAGCTTTCAAATACGAATTTGCAAACTTTCAATTATCGATAGTATTAGCAGGCTTCCGAATTCGTTTGCACATTTTAGTGTCCAAAGTATTCAAAAATCACAATCAAGATGAAGCAAGTCACTATAGATAGTCATTCTAACACTTTCATTGTTTTTTATGCTCCCATTTCTCTCCCTCCGGGCATATGTAAGGTATGTAAGGTGGAATGTGGTTTGTACAGTTACGGTACACATGAGCCAGAAGGCACAAAAGCTGAAGGTTATTGTTATGCATAAGACACGACACACATGTAGAAATGTTGGAAAACAAGATGGCGATAGCCAATAGAGGATTCTATCGCCCACCAGGATTGAATGAGCATAATAAGTCCACTGTTTTTTTAGTAACAGTCCAAGGATTTATCTGATGGAAAAATCGGCAGAGTTGCATCAATTTTAAACAAGTGTCATTGTTGGTAAGCAACAGCACGTGGTGAACAAGCGTAAATTTTTTCACCCCAACAATATAATATCGTATTCATTGTTATAAATAGTTAGTTAGTTAGTTAGTCAGTATGATGTTGAACGAGGAGCAAGTTTTTTCATGTTGGGCCAACTGGGAACACAGGCTGTAGGGGCGTACTATATATAGATTGGCACACATGGGATCTTTCTGTGTGGACTACCTATTTGCTTATAAGTTATTCTGAAGACGTAACGGCTCAAAGGAAAAACTTTTAGGGTTCAATCTGCGCTCCTTGTGTGTGTGTGTGTGTGTGTGTATTAGTTATGTAGTTGGAAACCAAATATACCGTAAATTTAGGGTTCAAACTGCGAAACGGAAAATTAAAACCATTTTTTTCTTCCTACTAACAAGGGAATTATCTCCTGGGCAAAATCAAGGTTGCAATCTATGTAAATCCTTACAATAATGTGTGTACCCGTGAGTTAGATTGAGTTGATGCAATTGTTTGGCTCTTTTTTGCCAGGTCAAAGTTGAGTTATTCACGGTATCTAAAGGTGGCGGTTGATAGTGGGAAAAAAGTGTGATCATAAGCACTGTTTACATATAATCACACCACTAAGGGTTAGATTTCCTGTTTATCCTTTCCAAATCTCTAGCTTTCTTTCTGTGCAACTCTTTCAGTTTTTTATACTTTCTCTCTCTCTCTTCCCATGTAATGAATCATGGTGTAAAAAATAGGGTAGCGTGCTCAACTTTCTACACTGTGGGAGAAAAAGTTTCCGTGATTTATCCGTATTTAGCGTGTCTCTCCATTCTCAATCATTCACACAGAGAAAAGGCTGCGGTTGCCTAGTAAGGGAAATTTAGGTATGCTGGTTACAATGAAATTTATTTACAGTGAGTAAAAGTTCTTTTTAAGTATACCCTATTATGATAAGGTAAATATATTGACTACAACAACCCTTTAAAAACTCATATGGGCATTGGTTTTTACAATGTGAACTACAGTCGCATGTGGGGGCTTAAATAACTTTAATTAATTACTCTAATGGATAAGGGGAAAAAGGATTTGAGGCTTGTAAGGTTGTTTTGACTTAAGTTAGTATTGAAAGGTAGATATGAGTTTTGTACGGCTCTTTGTTGTTGTAAGAAAATATAAGGAAAAGTTGCAAGAGTTTTAAAACTCTTATAGACGAGTTTGATAATAATAATCCTAGAACTGTAAAAAGTTTAAAGCCTTGGGATATGCTTTTCAATAGAAATGAATGCTTGTTCAACTTTATAATGAAATATTAGTAAAACCATTTAATCAATATATAGAGCATGTATTCTTTACTTAAGAATTGTACTCTTAACTTTTTGTTGTCCAAGTTGGTAAGTTTTATCAAAAGCATGTTATGTACATAGTTAGTGCGAACCAAAAATTAAAGCAGGTTTTTTGTGGAGCTTACCAAGAAACACATTTTTTGCTCAACTTTCTATACTGATTTACTTTGGGTTGTTAAATTCATTACTTTTTGGGTCAATGCATGTTTTTCGTGAACCATATTTAATGTTGTTTATCTTTTTTGGACTTATTGACAGAAAATATGAGTTATGTCATGTATATCTCTCCGCTTTTGTGATATACTTTTATTTGTAATCGAATAAGATGGACAGTATATTTTGCCAGTCCTTGTCCAGCTTTCAATTCAACTGTTCTCGAAACTTTTCATCTCCAGTTTATATCTCTGTGTGGTGGGAAAAAGTGCTATTCACGATCCAATCTCATTCGTTCAATACATTTATTTTTCGCATTCATATTGATTTCAATTGACAGTCCCTGCACACCTTATCTTTTCTAGGAACCTTTTTGCACAATTTTCTCCGTTGTCACGGCATTTAACTTTGCCAGGTCAAAAGTTTTTTCTTGCGAATTATTTATTGAAGCCAAACTTGGTTTCTAGACTATTTTCAGCATGCTTTCCACACTATCCCAATGTGCATCTGCGAACGAAAACTGAAATGCACACGTAACCAACTGACAAGACTTCCATAAATTGATGACTTTTGCATCCATTTTTCAATGGATGGGCGAGCGTGAGAGTATCTCACCTCTCCAAATGATTTTCGCTGGAAAAATCATTTCATAGTATGGAGTTACCTCTCTTGACCAAACCTTCAAACTCTATCTCCTCATTCAGTTTTGAAG
>Ga0210040_10001887_pt1 | contig 30610 bp, 24 predicted proteins | sample CryGeyCG12114_NA_FD_185462 | JGI IMG/M metagenome (GOLD analysis project Ga0210040, IMG submission 185462) | Groundwater microbial communities from aquifer - Crystal Geyser CG19_WC_8/21/14_NA (SPAdes) (version 2) | ecosystem: Environmental > Aquatic > Deep subsurface > Groundwater | place: USA...
GGGCGAACAGCTCGTTTTTGGTAGTTAGCAGCGCCGCCAGACCGCCCCCCGCCGAGTGCCCCATCACAAATACGCGCTGCGGGTCGCCGCCGTACTCGGCTATGTGCTGGGTAGTCCACAGCACGGCGCGGGCGCAATCGTTGGCCATTTGCGGCACGCGCACCTGCGGCGACAATCGGTAGCTGATAACCACGGCCACTACGCCTTGTTTGGCCAGGCGACGCCCAACAAAAGAATACAGGTTTTTGCTGCCACTATCCCAGTTGCCGCCGTGAATGAACACCACCACTGGCAAGGGCTGCGGGCCGCGCTGCCGGGGAGTATACACATCCAGCAATTGCCGCCCGGCCAGGTAGGCTGAGTCGGTAGCGGGTACATAGGCCACATCTTTAATACGGCGGCTGGGCCGGGCCACAGCATACTCGTTGGCAGCAACCAGTAACAGGAAAAGCCCGACTACAATAGCCGGCACCGCATAGCGAGGAACAGACATAGAACGACAACTAGAAGAGCAGAATAACAACGCTGCTCATACGTACTCTGCCCAGCGCTGGCCGGATTGCCTGGCGCGTAGCGGCAACGTTGCAGCGGCAGGGCTTGGTGTTGTATATTTGTTAGACCGTATTGTACGTTACCACTTTATCTTTTCGCTTTTTCTTACTGTAAGTTGATGAAAACTTTGCTGCTCGTATCTTCTTTGGCACTCACCGCTTGCTTTACTACCCCGGCGCAGGCGCAGCGCAAGAGTAAGTCCAAGAACAAAACGGAAGCCGCTCCCACTACCATTGCCACGGCCAGCCGGATACAGCCGCTATTTGGAGGTCTGTCGGCGGCGCAGGCCGAGCAGGCGCTGGGTGCTACCTACCTCGGCAATATTCAGAAAAGCTTCGCCTCGCGCGCCGAAGCCAGCGACTTCTTCACTACTAAAGGTTTCGAGTATTTAAGTGAAGGTCAGTCTGATACGGCAGTGTACCGTTTCAACCTGGCGTGGGTACTCAACCCCAAAAATCCGCTACCCTACCGCGGCCTGGGTGTGGTTGCCAGCCAGCAGCCCAGTCCCGATGCGGCCATCGACCTACTAAATCAGGCACAAGCCCTGGCTCCTACCGACAATATGATCCTCAGCGACCTGGGTAGCCTCTACCTGATTCGGTACGAGCAGGGAAAGAAGAAAAAAGACCTGACCACCAGTACCGAGTTTCTGCAAAAAGCCCTGGCTGCCGACTCCACCAACGCCGTAGCCTGGCAGCAGATGGCCCGTGTGCACTACCTCCAGGAAGACTACGCCAAAGCCTGGAGCGCCGTGCACCAGGGCCAGAAGTACAGCGTGGCCAGCATCGACTTCAACTTCATTACCGAGCTCATTGCCAAGCAGCCCGACCCCCAGGGCACGTTTAAGTAATAGCTGATTGCAGCGTGTCAGGCCGTCGTTTCGAACCTGTTTGGAGCGACGGCCTACCACCCTACCCTACTTAATTCCCACTCTCGTTTCTCCCGTGAAATCTTACCTCCTACCCGCTGCCCTGCTCACCCTGGCCGCTTGCACCACCGCCCGCGCCCAAGACCATCCTGAGCGCCGCAAACGTCATTACGACGCGCAGGCCCGCACGTATTACCGCGGGCCATTTCGCTTTTCGGCTGGCGCGGGCGTGGCACTCTACAACGGCGATTTAACGCAGAGCTTGGGCAATCAGCTACCTGGTCCCAGCTTCAGCCTGGGTGTGCTGTATCCAGTGCATCCGCACTGGACGGTAGGCGGCGAGGCTACGTACTTCCAGATGGGCTCTACGGATTACTTGCCCGAGCGCAACTTGGCATTTCGGGGGCGCAATGGCACGGGCACATTGTTCGTGCGCTTCGAGCCCCTGCGCGATGGCGCCTACTACGCTGCCCCGCGGCCGGCACCCACGGCCCTGGTGAAACCCTACCTCAAGCTGGGGATAGGACTGGCACTCTACAGCCCCAAGTCCTACAACGGCACCGTCCGCCCCGACGACAACACGCAGTTTCTGCGCCCCGAGCGCGGCGACTACCCCGCTCTGGCCCTGGTAGCGCCTGTGGGCGCGGGCGTTACGGTGCGCCTCACGCACAGGCTCAACGCCACCGCTGAGGCAGCCTACTACTTCACCACCACCGACCAGCTCGACGACATCAGTCCCGCCGCCGGCCGCTCTACCTCTTCCCTTAACGACGGTTATGGTTTGGTTGAGCTGAAGCTGGAGTATTCGCCCTGGAGTAGATAGAATACACAGTGGTTTCGAAGTCTTTATAAGGACTTCGAAACCACTGTAAGATTGATTATAATGAAGCTGTTTATCAAGTCGCCAGAATTTATTAGTACGTCATGCTGAGCTTGCCGAAGCATCTCTACCGCTTCGCCTGTCCTGTTGCAGCGAAGCGGTAGAGATGCTTCGGCAAGCTCAGCATGACGTGCTAAATGACTTTCTAAACAGCTTCATTATAAGAGAAGGCCCGATGCACAGTGCATCGGGCCTTCTCTTTCAATACAACAGCTTGCTGCTACTGCTTCACAAAGCGCTGGTGGAAGGTTTTCTGTCCGTCGCTCACGCGCAGGATGTACACGCCTTTGGCCAGGCCCGACACGTTCAACTCGCCTTTGCCAGTGTATGACACCGCCATCTTCGCGCCCCTGATATCCAATACCTCCGCGCTGGCTACAGTGCCATTGTTGGGAAGGGCAATGGCCAGGTGGTCGGTGGCGGGGTTGGGGTACAGGGCCACTTCTTTGGTGGGTGTTTTCGCATCCAGTGTAGTAGCGCCGGTAAGGCTGGCCACGCCGGTATTATCGGACGTCAGCGAGCCGCCCGTGATGGTCACAGAGTAGTCTTCGGTTTCGCCGTAGCCGTAGGCGCCGCAGCTGGTGGTGGCTGTGTTGTCGCTCATCACAATGCGCATCCGGGTTTTACCGCTTTTGGCTGAGGTAGGCACCGTGAAGGTTGCACTTAGCGTACCGCTGCTGCTGCTGCTACCGCCCACCACGTTTTCGCCCGCGTCGGTGAAGTCGCCATCCTGGTTGTAGTCGATATACACATCCCAGTTTTCGGTGTAGGCCGAGGAAGCGAAGCCCGCACTGAAGCTAATGGTTTGCGACGAGCCAGCCGTGATGGATGTAGTCGTTGCCGTGCCGTCGTAGTAGCCGCCATCTTTGCCCGAGGAGCGCGCAATGCTACCCAGTTTCACGTAGTCGATCCACTCGTAGGCTACATCACTACCCTTCGAGGTGCAATACGTAACCGCAGTAGGCGGCGGCGTGGTAGTACCGCCACCAGTATAGGCTGCGCCTACCCCCACAGCGTACCACGCATTGGTAGTGGCAATTACCTGAGCCGAGCCGGCGCCAAACAAATCGGCAGCTGCCTGGATGGAATAGGTGCGCGCCGCCGCGTAGTTGCTCGATGAGGTGAGGTACACGTCTTCGGTGCGGAAGGCTATTTTGGCCGCGTCGGTAATGCCCACGCCCGTTACCGAGTAGCTGTTGCCGCCCTCATTGGTACCGCTCTTGCCCTGGGTGAGGATGTAAAACCAGTGGTTGAGCACGCCCGAGTTGGTGTGCACGCCCCCGTTGTCGGCGGTGCCGGCGTACCAGTACTGCCCTTTATAGTACGCTGGCTGCCCCAACGATTTGGGGTCGCTCATGGAGCGCAGGGCAACTTGCTGCTTGTCGATGTCTTCCCCAATGAGCCAAGTGCTTTTGGTGAGGCCGTAGCGGGCGGCGTTGTACTGCTCCACGCAAGCGCCCCAGATGTCGGAGAAGCCCTCATTCATGGCCCCCGACTCATAGGAATACGTCAGGTTGGCGGTTTTTTCGCACACGGCGTGGCCAATTTCATGACCGCACACATCCAGCGCCGTGAGGGGGCGGAAGCGGGCGGCACCATCGCCGTAGGTCATTACGGAGCCATTCCAGTAGGCATTTTCGAAGCCCTTGCCGTCGCCGGGCGTGTCGTCAAAATGCACGTAGCTCTTGATTTTGGCCCCGGCGCCGTCGTAGCTGTTGCGGCCGAAGACGTTCTTCCAGTAGTCGTAGGTAGCCTGGGCGCCAAAGTGCGCGTCGCCGGCCACATTGTCGAAGTTGGCGTTGTTGTACTCGGTGGCCGTCCAGTTGTTGTCGGCGTCGGTGAAGTCGACGGCCGTGTTGTAGCTGCTGCCCTTTTTGCAGTTATAGGTTTCGATGCCGCTGCCGCGAGTGACTTCGCGCAGGCGGTAGCTGCCGTTGTAGCTGTCGGTGGCCAGGGCGCGGGTGCCACTGTAGGCCGTGGCAAAGTTGCCGGTGGCGGCAGCATGTTTAATAATGTTGTCGGTATACACCACCTCGCCCGAGTGCGCGTCTACGTAGAGGTAGGCGCGGCTCACCGGGGCCTTGGTATACACGTTGAACTTCCACGCCAGCACGGGTTTTTCCTGCTCGTCGCCTACCCCAATTACCACCAACTCGCCTTTGGGCTTGTAGGTAGCGGTAGGGTCGTTGGTCTGCTCTTTCAGAAACGTTTCCTCACCAACATCCTCCCACATATACTGCTGGGCGCCCACGAAGCGCAGCGCCCGTTGCAGAGCCGCCGTTTCAGCCAGGGCTGGCTGCACATCCAGCTTGATAATGCGCGTGAGGCGGCCACTCAGGCTCTCAATCTGGCCCTGTTTGGCGTGCACAGTATAGTCGCCGTGCTCTACCTTGATGCCCCGATAGTATTGTTGGTACTTTTCGTGGACATACCCTAAGCCATCGGCTGTGGTTTTGGTGCGCAGCAGCTCGTCGTTGGTAGCCAGATGAAGCTGTTCGCGCAGTGCCTTGCCGGCTTCGCTTAGTGCGTAGTGGGTTTGCGTACCGCGTAACTCCACTAATGCGGGCGAACCGTTGACATTGATTTTTTCGGCTGCTGTGGGCGCTTTTTGCTGCGCTTGGGCCGTAGTGATGCTAAGGCCGCCCAGCAATAGCAAGGCGGCAGCAGAGTAGTTTTCTGCCATAAAACAGGATGTAATTGGAAAGGAAGGAGGAAAAGTACGGATCCGCTATCAGCGGGATTACCAAAGTAATAATATTTTAATACTGAGTTAACTTACGCGGAATATTTTCAGACCCATTAAATAGCCGACTACACACTGTTGCAAACGTTGTATTCCCATTTATAGACTACCGGATTTCAGCTGATCCTACGCTTTGCAACCCAGACCTATTAAATTTACACATATGGGAATTCATCGAAATAGCTTTCCCACTTAACGAAGCCGAAATCTTATACAATAATCTCTGTATGACCAATCCATCTGCCCCCTTTTCGCCCTCCCGCTGGTCGTTACAAAAGCAAGTAGCCGTCGTCACGGGCGCTTCCAAAGGCATTGGTGCCGCTATTGCGGAAGAGTTGCTGCGCTTGGGCGCTACGGTGCTGGCAGTGGCCCGCACCGCGCCGGAACTGGAGCAGCAAGTGGCCCAATGGCAGGCCGCCGGCCTCGACGCCCATGCCCTACCCGCCGACGTAAGCCAAGCTGAGGGTAGGCAGCAGGTACTGGATGTGGTGCGGGAGCGGTGGGGCTGGCTGCACATTCTGGTCAACAACGTGGGCACCAACATCCGCAAGCCCACGGTAGAATACAGTGCCAGTGAGTTTCAATTTCTGCTAGCCACTAACCTCGAATCGACGTTTGCGCTGTGCCAGGGCGCCTACCCGCTGCTGCAAGCTGCCGAGGGGAGCAGCGTTGTTAATATTTCGTCGGTGGCGGGGCTGCGGCACGTGCGCACCGGCTCCATCTACGGCATGACCAAAGCCGCCATGGTGCAACTCACCCGTAACCTGGCCGTGGAATGGGCCGCCGACCGCATTCGGGTGAACGTGGTGGCGCCGTGGTACATCCGCACGCCCCTGGCCGAAACCGTGCTGCGCAATCCCGACTACCTCAACAGCGTGCTTGACCGCACGCCTATGCGCCGGGTAGGCGAGCCAGAAGAAGTAAGCGCCGCGGTGGCATTTTTGTGCCTACCTGCTGCCAGCTACATCACCGGCCAGTACCTGAGCGTAGACGGCGGCTTCGAAGTGAATGGCTTCTAGAATCGCGGATTAGCACAGACTTTAGCGTAATTCATGGGTTTTGTGGCTGATATCAGCTATAATTTGTCATCCTGAGTGCAGATTGTCATCCTGAGTGCAGCGAAGGACCTTTCCACGGTGGAGCGGCTTGCTTAGAAGCTGTTTGAGTTAAATCGGTGGCCCGTTGAAAGGGTGTAGAGACGCCTACTTGCGTCTCCTCGTTGAACGAGAGGAGGTTTATGACGCAGTTGGCGCATGCGACGAGACGCAAGTAGGCGTCTCTACACGTTCCTATTTAACTCAAACAGCCTCTTAATAACGAGTCGTTCTAACGTAAAAAGGTCCTTCGCTGCATTCAGAATGACAGCTACGCCTTCCTTAGCTCCTTTAATGCTAGTAATGCCTGTTCGTAGCGGGCCAGGGCTTCTGGTTCGGTGGCCAGGTAGAGGAAAGGTTCGATCAGTTCCAACTCCATCAACACTAGTTCTCCGTCGATTTCCACGCCGTCTACGCGGGCGTAGAGGCAGCCAGGGGCAAACTGGGCCACAATGGCATCGGCGGCGTGGCGCAGGTGCGCGGGTGCGGGCCGGGGCTGAATGCCACCGCCGAGGTAGTGCTGCACCCGGAAGTCGCCGGCTTTGGGGGTTTTCAGCACGCAGTGGCTATACGCCCCACCCAGATACACCAACGACCACTCGCCCTGCTCCTGAATCTGAGGGAGGAAGGGCTGCACCAGAAAATCCTCGTGGCGAAGCAGCTCATTCAGGTCGGGTGTGCGGATGGACGACTCGCCGCGCAGCAGCGCAAACGTGTTTTTGGCGCCCCCGCTCACTGCGGGCTTCACCACCATATGGTCGGTTTGCAGGGTAGCGTAAGCGGCGGCTTCGTCGAAATGGGTACCGCGCGGCAGCCACTGGGTAGGCACGGTGCGCACGCCGGCTTGCTCCATATCGTGTAGGTAGCGCTTGTTGGTATTCCAGCGCACAATGCCGGAGGGGTTCAGCAGCGGCACCCGCAGCTCCTCCATCTGGTCCAGCCAGGCGTAAAATTCATCGATGCGGTCAAAATAATCCCACGGCGACTTTAGCACTACGGCATCGTATTTCTCCCACTCCACGGCAGGATTGGTCCACACGCGCGGCTCCACGTGGTGGCCTTGCGCCCGCAGATAGCGCGTCAACAGGGTGTCTTCATCCTCGACATTGGGAGCGGCATATTGCGCCAAAATGTCGCAGGTAACTAAGGCAATATTCATCGCAGATTGTGCGGATTAAGCGGATTTCGCAGTTCTTTAAATAGGGTGGGCCGCTTGACGCGCCACATGTTTGAAATGACGTTCTACTGGCATGTGCGTGCAGCAACTTGGCAGCCTACTTTTTCGCCCCCAGATAATCGGCGGCGAGGGTTGCCAGCGTCGTCACGCCCAGCGTCAGGCCGCTTTCGTCTACGAAAAAGTTGGCCGTATGATGCGGGGCCGTGTCCGCCGGATTTTTCCCCTTGGGCATTCCGCCTACGAAAACGAACAGGCCCGGCACCTTCTCCTGAAAGTAGGCAAAGTCCTCGGCGCCGGTTACGGCCTTCTGTTCCTGCACGTTGGCAGCACCCGCCACGGCGCGTAGGGTAGGCGCCATCTGCGCAGTCAGCTGCGGGTCGTTGTAGGTCACGGGCGTGTAGTTTACAATGTCTACCTCGGCCGTAGCGCCGGCGCTGCTGGCAATGCCGGTAGCCACGCGGCGCACATCGGCCCATATCTTCTGCTGCATGTCCTTATCCAGGGTGCGGATGGTGCCGGTCAGCTCCACCTGCTCGGGAATGATGTTGTTGCGTACCCCGCCGTGTACCATCCCTACCGTCAGCACAGCGGCGTCTTTGGTCAGCTCAGTTTGCCGGCTGATAATGGTTTGCAAACCCAGGATAATTTGCGCGGCCGTCACCACCGGGTCCACGCTCAGCCAGGGGTAGGCGCCGTGCGCCGATTTACCTTTCACTTTGATAGTGAACACGTCGGCGGCGGCCATCTCGTCGGTGGGGCGGTAGCGCAGGTTGCCTACCTCGGTCTGGGCGTTGATGTGCAGCCCAAAGATGGCGTCTACCTTGGGGTTGGTGAGGGCGCCCTCCTGCACCATGAGCTTGGCGCCGCCGGTTTCGCCGGGTAGGGAGCCCTCCTCGGCTGGCTGAAAGATGAACTTGACGGTGCCGGGCAAGTCCTTTTTCACCTGACTCAGCACCTCGGCCGCGCCCAGCAGCATGGCTACATGGGTGTCGTGGCCGCAGGCATGCATCACGCCCACGGGCTGGTTGTTGTAAGTCGTCTTCACCTGCGAGGCGAAGGGTAGGCCAGTGGTTTCGGTTACGGGCAAGCCATCCATATCGGCGCGCAAGGCTACCACGGGGCCGGGTTTGCCGCCGCGCAAAATGCCTACCACCCCAGTGCGAGCCACGCCGGGTTGTACCTCCAGGCCCAGTTTTTTGAGGTAGTCGGCCACTATGCCGGCGGTGCGGGTTTCCTGGTTGCCCAACTCCGGGTGCTCGTGGATGTCGCGCCGCCAGGCAATGACTTTACTTTCTTCCTGCGCCGCCAGCTTGGCAATGCGGGCGTTGAGGGCGGTGTTTTGCGCCACCGCAGGCACAGCAGCAAACGCGGCAGCAATGAAAAGCGGGTAAACAATTCTCATAAGCAATGGGCTAGAAACAAACGGTAAGGTACGATACTCCCCTCATTCGGCCACAACGGAACTGAGTGGCTATTTTTGCAGCTTTGCCAGTCAGCGTATTGGTTAGTGAAGCCGTGCTATGTTCCCCCAATCCGAGAAAAAGACGCCTGCTATTACGTCGCTTAGCCGTCAGGAATCAGCTGATTTTCAATGGCAAGAGGTGTGGAAACGCCCTACCTTTCGCTACCAGTTGGTAGCGGCCTTGGCCTTAGGCGTGGCACTGGCCGTGGGGCTGCCTTTTTACTTTGCCGTTATCCAGGCGCGACCGGGGCACGTCCTGCCCGACCCTTTTCTGGCCTACCTGCCGCCCTATGATGTTTCCTGGCTGACGTTTGCCTTCATCTACCTCAGCATTGTGGTAGCGCTGGGGCATTTGCTGCCACGGCCGGTGGCGCTGCTACGCGTGCTGTGGGCGTATGGCATCATGCACCTCATTCGAATGGCAACGCTGTGGCTGGTACCGCTGGACCCGCCCACGGGCTTGCTGCTCCTGCACGACCCCATTGTGGACACGTTTTTCTACCCCAGCGCCGCGCCCATCACCAAAGACCTCTTCTTTTCAGGGCACACCGCTACCCTCATGCTGCTGGCCTTGGCCGTACGCGGCCGCACACTACGCGTTGCACTGCTGCTGGCTACCCTATTGGTCGGTTTTCTGGTACTCGTGCAGCACGCGCACTATACCTACGACGTATTGGCCGCCCCACTTTTCGCAGGCTTCAGCTACTGGCTGGCGGGCAAAGTGATGAGATGGTAAGTGGTGAAGTGGTGAGTTTGCTGTTCTGGTAGAGCAGTTTGCGCAAGTGGCGCTACCAGAATAGCAAACTCACCATCTTACCATCTCACCTTTTTACTTAGGTCTTACGCACTCGCTCGGCTGTGCCGAGTGAGGCTTGTGCTTGAGGGGCTCTGCCCCGAATCCGGCTGCGTCGCTTGCCCGACACCGCCTCAATGGGATGCAGACGCGCGCAGCAGAGCTGCTGGGGCATAGTGCTCACTCGGCACAGCCGAGCGAGTGCGTAAGTGCGCAAGGCCTATCACCACTACCCTTTTCACTACTACTGCAAATGCTTTTCGTAGATACCGGCCGCGATTTTTTCGGTTAGCGCTTTGGGCACGAAGCTGGTGAGAGCCGCCGAAATCTTGTTCAGCGCCCCCGGAATCAGCTCGGCTTGGCCGGAGAGTAGGGCGGCCACAGCAGCTTTAGCCACTTGTGCCGGCGTCATCGACACTTTGTTGGCGGTGGCTTGCAGGGCATCGTTCATGCCGGCGCGGTTGGCAAAGTCGGTGGTAGTGGAGCCGGGGCTCAGGCAGGTAACCGACACAGATGAGTCGCGCAGCTCGTAGCGGAGGCCACGGCTGAAGCTGAGCAGAAATGCCTTGCTGGCCGCGTAGAGCGACAAGGTAGGCACGGCCTGGTAAGCCGCCGTGCTCGACACATTTAGAATATATGCCTGGGGCTGGCGGCGCAGCGTGGAGAGCAGGCGGTGCGTCAGCTCCACGGGCACCTGCATATTCAGGCGCAGCATCTGCTGCTGTTCGTCCAGGTCCAGTTCTTCAAACCTACCCCATAGGCCGTAGCCAGCGTTGTTGACCAGCACCGCCAGCTCTGGCGCCGTCCGCATAGCCCACTCGGCCACGCGGGCCGGGCCATCAGCCGACGCCAAATCGGCGGCCAGCACGTGGGCTTCTACCCGAAACTGCTCCCGCAGGGTAGCCGCTACTGTTTCCAGTGCAGATTCGGAGCGGGCCGTGAGCAGCACGTGGTAGCCACGCTGGGCCAGCTCCGTGGCAATGGCCTGCCCAATGCCTCGCGAGGCGCCGGTGATGAGTGCGGTTTTCATGGATCAGTTTTCGGTTATGTGCTGCCGCTTAGTAGCAGACCGGCGTGCTACTTCACCAAGTGCAAAAAGCGCAGATAAAACGGCGTGGGGCTTTCCTCGTTCTTGGGTTCGTACTTGCCCGAGATAATAGGAATGTACATCACGCGGCGGCGCGACACTTCCCCTACCAGCGGCGAGCGGGCCACGCGGTGCCACATGCGGCCATCGTGCACGGTCAGGTCGCCGGGCTCGGTTTCCACGGCTATTTCATTGGGGTCAGAGTCTACGTCTTTGTAGTATTTCTTGCGAAACAGCATCTTGCGCAGGCTCTGGGTGTGCGTGCCTACCAGCAGGCGCAAGCCGCCGTTGGTGGCCGGCGTGCCGTCGAGGTGCACGCCCACGTTCAGCATGGGGCCGATGCGCTTGCCGTAGAACACGTCGCGCAGGGAGTCGGTGTGCCAGCCCATTTGGGAGAACTCCGAGCCCGTTACGTTCACGTAATGGTTGATGACGAGGCCATCCTTTTCGTTTTCGCCAATGCGCCCGCCAGGCGCATCCAGCAACGGAAACAGGGCTTCAAAACGCGGGTCTTTCAAGAACTCGTGCAGCACCGGACTGTGGTGCGAGGCAAAGGCAAAACGCTGCACAATCGGCTTTCCATCTACGTCTTTTCCGTACTTGATGGGTACGCCATTCACTTTTTCCACACCATCGGCCAGCCACTTTTGCTGCACCTCTTCGGAAGCGCGCAATAAGTCCTGCACGGTATCAGGAGTGAGAAAAGGGCGAAAATGCAGGAAACCGTACTGCCGAAAAAACTCCAGTTGCTCCGTAGTCAGCGTATTACCTAAGGTGAAGCGGGGATAATTCTGAAGAGATGACATAAGGCAAAGAAAAAACAATACCCCCTCCGGGGTAGGCGGCAAAGATACTCACGCAATGGTAGCCGTCGGATGAGGACATAAAACACAAAAATCAGAGATTGTTTTGAACAAACTATAACAAAGCTGTTTTGCCGCGCGTGAAGAGTGGGTGAATACGCTGCTCATTCGTTCGGCTCCTTGGTGGCAAGCACATGCGTGCAGTACTGTTGCCTACACTCACTGAATGAAACGGCCAGCACGCAATATTAGCTGCCATTTAACGTAAGTCGCTATATTTCAATCGCCTTATTTTATCCGATATGCTACCCTTGCCTATCCTCAACGTGCATCTGCAAGCCTGCCACGAAAACTGGCAGCAGATGACGCCCACGGCCCAGGGGCGCCACTGCGCCCACTGCAACCGAGAGGTAGTAGATTTCACCCACGCCACCGCCGCCGACCTGGAGGCCGCCCGCGCCGCCGCACCCGATGGCCGCCTGTGCGGCCGATTCCGCCAGAGCCAACTCGCTGCTTCACGGCCTCAGCTGCGCCCCAAGCTGCGGCGGTTTCTGGTAGCGCTGGTGCTGGTGTGCGGGTTGGGGCTGTCGGGTAGGGAGGCGTGGGCGCAGGTGCGTGCAAATGACAAAGCGATGCTGAAGAAAATAAGGCCTGCTTTGCCACCTCAACAGCAATATATGCCACCCACCACCGGCTTAACAGCTACACCAGAGCCAGAATTGGTAGGGAAATATTATGATAATCCGTCACCCCAGTTTCCGGGTGGCATTACCGCCGCGCTTACGTTTATTGCGCAGCATACGCGGTATCCAAAGAAAGAAGCCAAAGAGGGAAAAGTATTCGTCAATTTTGTCGTAACGACATCTGGTGCGCTCCAAAACATTCATATTCAAAAAGGATTGTCCCCTGCACTTGATGCAGAAGCAATACGTGTTATTCAGCAGATGCCACATTGGATTCCGGCCCAACAACACAATCAACTAATTGCGACCAGCTTTACGGTGCCTGTTACATTTTCGCATATTCCAGAACCTGCTACTAAGGCGAAGCAAACAGAGTAGCTTATTTATGTAAAAATTTATTAATCAATGATATATGATAACTGTGTACTCTCAAACAAAAGCTAAAACCGGCAAGGCCTACTCTCCAGCGGGTAGCAGACAGTGACAATCCCAGCTACCCGGCCTACCTTGCTTCCATGACCTTAGCCATTGTCTTGCTGTGCATTTTGGGCCTTGTCTTGCTGATATCAGTCGGCAAAACCAATGCGTTTGTTTCCTTCCTCGTTGTTTCCGTGGTGGCTGGTGTGCTGCTGGGCATGCCGCTGGCAGACATTCCCAAGGCCATCGAAAAGGGCATTGGCGACACGCTGGGCTCGTTGGTGATTATCCTGTGCTTTGGGGCTATGCTGGGCAAGTTGCTGGCCGAAAGCGGCGCTGCTCAAACCCTGGCTACAGCCCTCATGCGGGCCTTTGGCCCGCGCTACATTCAGTGGGCCATGGTGGTAGCAGGCTTCGTAATTGGCATTCCGCTGTTCTACGGCATCGGCTTTGTGCTGCTGGTGCCCCTCATTTTTTCCGTGGCCTACCAGTACAAGCTACCCACCATCTACATTGGCCTGCCGATGCTGGCGGCGCTATCGGTGACGCACGGCTTCCTACCCCCACACCCCTCGCCGACGGCGCTGGTGGTGCAGTTTGAGGCCAATATGGGCCTAACGCTGCTTTACGGCTTGGCCGTAGCCATACCAACTATCATCATTGCCGGACCGCTGTTTGCCCGCACCCTGAAAAACATAGTGGCCGAGCCGCTACAGGCGTTTGCCGCCACCACACCCACCGCCAACCCACCCGGCACGGCCAACAGCTTTTTTACGGCCCTACTGCCGGTGCTGCTGCTGATGCTGGCGGCCGTGTATCCTTTCTTGCCAGGACTACCTTTCCAAAACGTGGTGGCACTGCTGGGGCAGCCCTCGGTGGTGATGCTGCTGGCAGTGGCCTACGCCACGTACTCGCTGAGCCTGAAAACGGGCCGCAACATGCCGCAGATCATGACCATCTACGCCGAGGCCGTGAAAGACATCAGCATGATTCTGCTGATTATCGGGGCCTCGGGGGCGCTCAAGCAGGTGCTCACCGACAGCGGTGCCAGCGCCGAAATAGCCAACCAGCTCCGGCAGGTAGCCCTACCCCCGCTCGTGCTGGGCTGGCTGATGGCCGCCATCATCCGGGCCTGCGTGGGCTCGGCCACTGTAGCGGGCCTCACCACGGCCGGGTTGGTGGCACCGCTGCTGGTTCAAACCCACACCAACCCCAACCTGATGGTGTTGGCCGTAGGCGCGGGCAGCCTGATGTTTTCGCACGTCAACGACTCTGGCTTTTGGCTGTTCAAAGAGTATTTCAACCTCAGCATGAAAGACACGCTCCGCTCGTGGTCCGTGATGGAAGCCCTGGTCGGTGGCATTGGCCTGGTGGGCGTGTTGTTGCTGAATGCCCTTCTTCCTTACTAAACTATCCCATGACTACTCCTTCTGAAAACTTCGCCCACACCGGCCTTCGCCTTCCCCCAGCGCCTACCCCGCTGGGTGTTTACAAGCCCTACCTTATCGATGGCAAGTACCTCTACGTGTCGGGCCACGGCCCGGTGCAGGACGATAAAAGCCTGATCATCGGCCGCATCGGTGAGGCACTGGACCAGGAACAGGGCAAGCTGGCCGCCCGGCAGGTAGGGCTCACCATTCTCTCCACCATTGCTACCCACTTGGGCAGCCTCGATAAGGTGAAGCGCGTGATTAAGGTGCTGGGGATGGTGAATTGCACGCCCGACTTCGAAAAGCATCCCTACATTATCAACGGGTGCAGCGAGCTGTTTGCGCAGGTGTGGGGTCCCGAAAACGGCGTAGGCGTGCGCAGCGCCGTGGGCTTCGGCTCGCTGCCCGACAACATTCCGGTGGAAATTGAGGCGCTATTTGAGCTGGTTTAGCCCTACCCCTTCTCCTTGCTGACGATGACAGATTGGTTCAGTATTTCGGGCGCAGAAGTGCTTGATACGCCCGCGCTGGTGGTGTATCCGGCGCGGGTCAGGCACAATTTGGCCCAGCTCACGGCGAGCATCGACGATGTGCGCCGGTTGCGGCCGCATGTGAAAACGCACAAAAGCCCAGACGCTACGCTGCTGACGATGGCCGCTGGCATCCACAAGTTTAAGTGCGCCACCATTGCCGAGGCCGAAATGCTGGCCCTTTGCCGCGCCCCCGATGTGCTGCTGGCCTACCAGCCCGTGGGTCCCAAAGCGGACCGCTTCGTCGAACTGGTGCAGCGCTACCCCCAAACCCAGTTTTCCTGCCTGATTGACCAGTACGAAACGGCGCATCAGCTCCACCAGCTAGCCGCCGCCAGCGGGCTGACCATCTCGGTGTTCTTGGATCTGAACGTGGGCATGAACCGCTCGGGCATTGCGCCGGCGGCGGCATTGGCGTTGTACCAGCAGTGCGCGGCCCTACCCTACCTGCACATGGCAGGAGTGCACGCCTACGACGGACACATTCATGAGGCCAGCCTTGCCGAGCGTACGGCACGCTGCCACGCGGCGTTTGCACCAGTAGAGGAGTTGGTTGCGCAGTTACATACTTCTGGTTTTCAACCGGTTGTTGTAGCGGGTGGCACGCCTACGTTTCCTGCTCACGCGGCCCGCGAGGGGGTAGAGTGCAGCCCTGGCACGTTCATCTACTGGGACAGCGGCTATGGTCAGGCCTTCGCCGAGCAGTCTTTCCTGCCCGCGGCGCTGGTGCTCACGCGGGTTGTCTCGCTGCCCACACCTACCACGCTATGTGTTGATTTGGGCCATAAGTCCATTGCTTCCGAAAGTGCGCTGGACAAGCGCGTTACCTTCCTGAATGCCCCGGAACTCCGGCCCATCGGTCATAGTGAGGAGCACCTGGTGCTGGAAGCCGGACCTGACCATAACTTCCAGGTAGGCGACTTGCTCTACGGCTTGCCGCATCACATCTGCCCCACGGTAGCCCTATATAATCAGGCGGCTACTGTTGAAAACGAACAGCTTACGGGCACGTGGCAAGTTACTGCCCGCAGCCGAACCCTTACTGTGTAGACCATGCTGATTGTAGATGCGCACTTAGATCTGAGCATGAACGCGCTGGAATGGAACCGGGACCTAACCCAGCCCGTGGCCGCCCTCAACGCGCGCGAAGCCGGCCTCATCGACAAGCCCGACCGGGGCAATGCCGTGGTCAGTCTGCCCGAGCTGCGCCGGGGCAACATTGGGTTGGTGGTGGCTACCCAGATTGCCCGCGTTGTGGCGCCCGACAATCCGCTGCCCGGCTGGCATTCGCCCGCTCAAGCCTGGGCGCAAACCCAGGGCCAGCTGGCGTGGTACCGGGCCATGGAAGCGGCCGGTGAAATGGTGCAGGTGCACGACCGCGCCACGCTGGAGCAGCACCTCGCCCGCTGGGCCGACAACAGCACGCCTATCGAAACCAAGCCTATTGGCTACATTCTCAGCTTGGAAGGAGCCGATTCGCTGATCAGCGTCGACTACCTGGAGCAGGCTTACCAGGGCGGACTGCGGGCCGTGGGCCCAGCCCACTACGGCTCCGGCCGCTACGCCCAGGGCACGGATGCTACCGGGTTTATGGGTCCTGCCGGCCACGCGCTACTGCGGGAAATGGAGCGGCTCAACATCATCCTGGATGCTACGCACCTCTGCGACGACAGCTTTTGGGAAGCCCTCGACCACTTCAATGGCCCCGTGTGGGCCAGCCATAACAACTGCCGGGCGCTGGTGCCGCACAATCGCCAGTACAGCGACGAGCAATTGAAAGCCCTGATAGCACGCGGAGCCGTTATTGGCGGCGCGTTGGATGCCTGGATGATGGTGCCCGGCTGGATCCGGGGCGAATCGACACCGGTGGCCATGTACTGCAACCTGGAGGTGCTGGTCGACCACCTCGACCACATCTGCCAACTGGCGGGCAACACCCTCCACGTAGGCATCGGCTCCGACCTAGACGGCGCCTTTGGCCGCGAGCAGTGCCCCTACGACCTGGAAACGATTGCCGACCTGCAAAAACTCCCCGACCTGCTGGCCAAACGCGGCTACACCTCGTTGGACATCGAGAATCTGATGCACGGCAACTGGCTGCGGTTTCTGCGCACTGCGTGGCAGTAGGGGTAGCATGGCAGGTCGTTGTCAGCCACACGTTATCTGCACCACTCACTATACAATCTAGCAAATCCCTACCTTCAGCAAGAATCAGAAACCCAGCTTTTTATACCCACCGCTTTTATTCTATCCAATGCCTAGTTCCTTATTTCATCAGCGTCTTCGCCACCTCAGCCTCATTGGTTGTCTAGCGCTGCTCAGCCCCGACGCGCACGCCCAAACTGCCACGCCCATACCTAATGCCGTGCCACTGCAGAAGCCGAGTATGCCCATGCTGGATGGCGACAAGGTGTACAACTATGTGGAGAAGATGCCGCTATATCTGGATGGCGGCGCAGAAGGCTTGCAAGATTTCGTCACGAGCCACGTGCATGGGGCAGCCAGCGGCCCTATGGCTTTCGTCACGTTTGTCATTGATAAGGAAGGAAAACTACGTCATCCCGCATTGGGTACTTCCAGCGCCGACTCGGAGGAAGCGGTAGCACCAGCGTTAGCCGAAGCCTTCCGCACGGTCGGGCAGTTCAGGGCCGGCCGTCAGAACGGCAAACCGGTGAACGTGCAGTTCACCGTACCGCTTGTGAAGCGCCCGAAATCGAGTAAGTAATACCAAGTTGTCTGTCATTCTGCGCTACGCAGAATGACAGACAACTTGGTATTACTTTTCTCCGCTGAGCACCTTACTGCCCTGCCGCACCCGCGCCAGCTTGGCCTCAATTTCCGCCAGCCCCAGGTTGTGCACGCTGCCCAGGTGGGTAGTCTGGAACTCCTTGTGCGGCACGTAGCTGCCGTCGTTCACGGCGCGGCCTACCTGCTGGTAGGCTTCGCGGAAGGGCGTGCCGGTTTGGATGAGCTGGTTGATGTTCTCGACGGAAAACACGCCGTCGTACTTATCCTGTGCCAGCAGGTTGGGTTTGATCTTGAGCTGGGGTAGGGCAAACAGCACGATGTCCAGAATATCCAGAAACTGCGTCATAGGCTCAAAAAGCAACTCCTTCAGAATCTGGAAGTCGCGGTGGTAGCCGCTGGGCAAGTTGCTGATGGTGAGCATGATGGTGTTGGGTAGGGCCTGCAAAGCGTTGCACCGCGCCCGAATCAACTCAAACACATCGGGGTTTTTCTTGTGCGGCATGATGCTGCTGCCCGTGGTGAAAGCAGCCGGCAACTCCACAAAGGCCAGATCCTGGGAGTTGTAGAGCACCAGGTCGTAACTCATCTTGGCGAGGGTAGCGGCGCACCCTGCCACGGCAAACGCCAGCGTTTTTTCAGTTTTGCCGCGCAGCATCTGAGCGCCCACGCTGCTCACCGCCAGGTTACCGAAACCCAGTTCCTGGGTAGTCTGCTGGCGGTCGACGGGGAAGCTACTACCGAAGCCGGCGCCGGAACCCAGCGGATTTTGGTCGGCCACAGTATGCGCGGCTTCAAACAGCGCCAAATCCAGCAACAAGTGCTCAGCATACGCCGAAAACCACAGTCCGAAACTGCTGGGCATGGCCGCCTGAAAGTGCGTGTAGCCGGGTAGCAAATCGGCTTTGTGCGCCTCAGCCTTTTGCAGCATCACCTCGGCCAGCTGCACCATTTTGGCGGCGGCGCGCTCGGTGTAGTCTTTGAAAAACAGTTGAATAGCCGTGAGCACTTGGTCGTTGCGGGAGCGGGCCGTGTGGATTTTCTTGCCTGCATCGCCGAACTTCTCCGTCAGGTAGGACTCGATTTTGGAGTGAACGTCCTCAAACTCGTCCTCGATGGTGAAGGTGCCGACTTCCACCTGCTCGCCCAGCTCTGTGAGGCCCTGTTGCAGCTGCTGGTTTTCCTCAGCAGATAGTAGCCCTACCCCGGCCAGCATGTTCGCCTGCGCCTTGGAAGCCAGTACATCGAATTTGGCCAGATACAGGTCTAATTCTCTGTCCTGGCCGATGGTGAATTGCTCGATTTTGGCATCTACCGGAATGCCTTTTTCCCAGATTTTCATGATTCAAAGCTAAGAACTAGAAGCTAGTTCCCCTCCTTCTCTTAAGGAGGGGGTAGGGGTGGTTAGACTAGAAAACTAGAAGCTAGCAAGTCGTTCAACGACTTTTACCACCCCCTACCCCCTCCTTAACAAAGGAGGGGAACTAGCACTAATTTTTAGCGTCTAGCACTAGCCCACGCAGCAGTTCTACGTAGCCCCGCACCCCGCCGCGAATCTCGCTTAAATAAATAAACTCGTCGGGGGTGTGGGAGCGGGCCGAGTCGCCGGGACCGATTTTGACGGTTGTAAAGGGCATCATGCTTTGGTCGGAGAGCGTGACGGAGCCGAAGGGTTTCCTACCCAGCGCCACCCCGCGCTGCACCAACGGGTGCTCCAAGGCAATGCGCGAGGAGTTGAGGTGGGTGGAGCGCGGAGTCACCTCCGCCCCGAGCATAGCGCGGACGATTTCCACTACCTCCTGATTCGAGTACAGTTCATTGGTTCGCACATCGACCACGAACGTGCAGCGGTCGGGCACCACGTTGTGCTGGGTGCCAGCCTGAATCTGCGTGACGGAGAGCTTCACCGGCCCCAGCAACTCCGACACGCGGGAGAACTGGTAGTGGCGGAGTAGCTGAATGTCATCCAGGGCTTTGTAGAGGGCGTTGTCGCCTTCTTCGCGGGCCGCGTGACCGGTGCGACCGTGCGCCACACAGTCGAGCACCACTAAGCCCTTTTCGGCAATGGCTAGGTCCATCTGCGTTGGCTCACCTACAACGCCCAGGTCGATAGAGGGAAGTAGGGGCAGCAAGCGCCGGATGCCGTTAGCGCCCGACACTTCTTCCTCGGCCGTAATGGCACAGATGAGGTTGAACGGCAGCGGGTTTTCTTCGAAGTACAGAAACGTCGCCAGCAGGCTCACGGCCGAGGCGCCCGCATCGTTGCTACCCAGGCCGGTGAGCTTGTCGCCCTCTACTACGGCACCGAACGGGTCGGCGGTCCAGCTGGCACCGGGCTTCACAGTGTCGTGGTGGGAGTTGAGCAGTACAGTTGGGCGGCCCTCCTGCCAATGGCGCGAGGTAGCCCACACGTTATTGGCGTCGCGGTGCACGGTGGCGCCGTGTTGGCGCAGTAAGTTTTCGATCAGCGTGGCTGTGTCGGCTTCCTCGCGGGAGTAGGACTGCGTTTTGATCAGACCGATCAGCAACTGAATGGCTTCTTCGGCCAACTGGTCTACTAGCTCCGGCATAGCACAGTTTTCACGGGCTCGTTGATTTTGAGCGCGTTTTCGATGATGACCTTCTCTACCCCTGCATCCAGCGCAGCAAAAGCATTTTCCAGCTTCGGCAGCATACCGGCGGCAATGGCGCCGCTGGCTTTCAGCTCCTGAAACAGCGCGGGCGTAATCTGCGGAATCACCGAATGGTTGTCGTTCACGTCGGCCAGCACGCCGTCTTTCTCGAAGCAGAAGTGCAGCGCTACCTCGTAAAACGGCGCCAAGGCGCGGGCCAGCACGCTGGCAATGGTGTCGGCGTTTGTGTTGAGCAGTTGGCCCGCGCCGTCGTGGGTGATGGCGCAGAACACGGGCGTGATACCGGCACCGAGTAGGGTTTGCAGCAGTTGGGTGTTCACGCTCTGGTCGGTCAAGTCGCCCACATAGCCGTAATCAACCGCGCCTACCGGGCGGCGGGTGGCGCGGAGCACGTTGCCATCGGCACCGGAGAGGCCCAGGGCGTTGGTGCCATGCTCCTGGAGTAGGGCCACCAGCAGCTTGTTGGTTTTACCGGCATAGAACATCGTCACCACGTCGAGGGTAGCGGCGTCGGTGATGCGGCGGCCATTCACAAGCTGCGGCTCAATGCCCAGGCTTTGCAGCAGCGTGCTAGCCCCTTTCCCGCCGCCGTGCACCAGCACTTTCTGGCCGGGCAGGCGGTGAAACTCGGCTACAAATAGGTGCAGCTTCTCCGGGTCGTCCAGAATGCCGCCGCCTATTTTTACTATTTTCAGTTGTTCTTTCATTGCAAATCGAAGGAGTACGCAAAGAACGTCATTTCGACCAGCGGGAGAAATCTCGCGTGCAGCAGTAATCTCAATCGATTAGAATTAGCGAGAGCACGCGAGATTTCTCCCGCTGGTCGAAATGACGTTCAAAGGTTGCCACTACCTGAGTAAGGAAGCGTTCAGCCGGAACAAATTTTTGGCTTTAAAATGAACTGCTACGGCCGGCGCGTGTTATATAGCTGAACTCGAATAGTCCTATTCGAAGGGCAGGCGTAACGTACTGGTTACGTGCACTTGTCATCACTCAAATGCGCTTTGGCGCGTTACTTGCTCAAACTTTATTATCCCAATGTGATTTTTGCAACGCTGACAACCCCTTGATTAAGAATTGGTTAATTCCACAACCCACAAGGGTAAATTTCAGTAAAAGCTTGCAATATCCTTTACGGGGTTTATGTTTGCAAAAATTTTCCGCTGCGCACCTAACCTGCTCGGTAGCCGGCCGGAAACAAACTCAACCGAAATGATGCGACGACGGGTGTAGGACAGTTATTCATGCGCTGATTGCGGGTCCTCTGGCGACCCTATCAGCCCGGCTGCCACTGCGTGCTGGCCGGCTATGGAAGTCCTACCCGAGTACCCGTCCCGCCGGCCCCGGTTGCCTAAAACTGCCTTTCTCGGCAGCAACGGCTCTCTTTTCGCATTTCCTGCTTTTCGAGACATTTTGCCTACCCCGTAGGCAAGCATCGCCGTATCTCCATGAACTTACGCGTCGCTACTTTCGCCGACATCCAATATGTTGACACCCTTTGCCAATGGTACGTTGAGTCGGCCAAGACGCGGGGCACCGGCATCGCCAAGCGCGAGCCGAATTACTTAATCAAGAAAATCCAGAACGGTGACGCCATCATTGCCTTCGTAGAAGGTGAGTTGGCTGGCTTCTGCTACATCGAGACGTTCGACGACGCCAAGTTTGTGGTGAACTCGGGCCTGATCGTGAACACCGAGTTGCGCAAGGAAGGCCTGGGCCGCGCCATTAAGCACGAGGTGTTCAAACTGTCGCGCACGAAGTATCCGCAGGCCAAGATTTTCGGTATCACCACCAGCGCTGCTGTGATGAAAATCAACAGTGAACTGGGATACCGCCCTACCACCTTCCCGGAACTCACGCAGAGCGCCGACTTCTGGAAAGGCTGCATGAGCTGCAAGAATTACCCCATCTTGCAGGAAAACGAGCGCAAAATGTGCCTCTGCACCGGCATGGTCTACGACAACCTGAAAGACCAATACGGTCAGGTTGTACAGGAATCTATCGAGATTCTGCGGTAATCAAGAACGTCATTTCGACCAGCGGGAGAAATCTCGCGTGCTCTCGCTAATTCTAATCGATTGAGATTACTGCTGCACGCGAGATTTCTCCCGCTGGTCGAAATGACGCCCTGTTGAAATGACGAGCTACTACTCGACTAAACTTTCTCTCCCTACTTTCGCATACATCCTCTAACTCCCAGAAATGAAGAAAAAGGTAGTCTTAGCCTATAGCGGTGGCCTCGACACGTCGTACTGCGCCGTGTATCTGTCGCGTGAACTTGGGCTGGAAGTCCACACGGTAATCGTAAATTCGGGCGGTTTCCCGCCCGAAGAATTGGCCGCCATTGAGAAGCGCGCCTACGAATTGGGTTCCACCACGCACGAGGTAATCGACGTGACGGAGCGATTCTACCACGACTGCGTGCGCTACCTGATTTTCGGGAATATTCTGAAGAACGACACGTACCCGCTGAGCGTGAGTGCAGAGCGTATGTTTCAGTCGCTGGCTATTGCGGAGTACGCCCGCAGCACCGGGGCCGAGTACATTGCCCACGGCAGCACTGGCGCCGGCAACGACCAGGTCCGCTTCGATGTGGCGTTTGCCGTCATTGCGCCCAACACGGAAATCATCACGCCTATCCGCGACCTGAAACTCTCGCGCCAGCAGGAAATTGAGTATCTGCAACAGCAGGGCTTCGAGATGAGCTGGGAAAAGGCGAAATACTCTATTAATGTAGGCATCTGGGGCACCAGCGTGGGCGGCGTCGAAACGCTGACTTCCCGCCAAGCCCTACCCGAATCGGCCTACCCTACCCAGCTCAGCCAGACCGAGCCGACCAGCGTGGAAATCACCTTTGAAAAAGGTGAGCCCGTAGCGCTGAACGGCGAGCAGATGGCGCCTGTGGCGCTCATCCAGAAGCTCAACGACCTGGCCGGCCAGTACGCCATCGGCCGCGACACGCATGTGGGCGATACGATTCTAGGCATTAAGGGCCGCGTGGGCTTCGAAGCACCCGCCCCGCTGATCTTGCTGAAAGGGCACCACTTGCTGGAAAAGCACACTTCCTCGCGCTGGCAGCAGATTCATAAGGAGTACGTGGCCAACTGGTACGGCACGCTGCTGCACGAAGCTCAATACCTCGACCCGGTGATGCGCGACTTTGAGGCGCTGCTGGAGTCGTCGCAGGAGCGCGTGTCGGGCAAAGTATTCGTGAAGCTGAAGCCCTACCAGTTTGAGCTGGAAGGCATCGAGTCGAAATATGACATGATGCAGTCGAAAGTGGCGACCTACGGCGAGGAAAACAACGCCTGGGATTCGCGCGATGCGCGCGGCTTCATCAAGATTTTCAGCAACCAACTGCGGATTCACTCTTCCTTCAACGATGAAAATTAAGGTAGGCATTGTGGGTGGCGCCGGCTACACGGCCGGTGAGCTGATTCGCATTTTGCTGCACCACGAACACGTTGAGTTGAGCACCATTGTCAGCTCGTCTAACGCCGGCAACCCCGTCTACCAGGTCCACGACGACCTAGTAGGCGACACCGATTTGCAGTTTGCGGCGGAACTGGCGGGTGATGAAGATGTGGTGTTCCTGTGCCTGGGCCACGGCAATTCCAAGGCGTGGCTGGAAAAGAGCAACCTCCCCGAAACCACTCATATCATCGACCTCAGCAACGACTTCCGCCTGGAAGCCGATGCCGAGTTTGAGGGTAGGGAGTTTGTGTACGGTCTGCCGGAGATGAACCGAAGCCGCATTCAACAGGCGCAGAGCATTGCCAATCCGGGTTGCTTCGCCACAGCTATCCAACTGGCGCTCCTACCCTTGGCGGCGGCGGGCAAGCTCACGGACGCGGTGCACGTGTCGGCCATTACTGGCTCGACCGGCGCCGGCCGGGAGCTGACGGAAACCACGGGCTTCACCTGGCGCACGGGCAACATCTCGATTTACAAGCCCTTCAAGCACCAGCACCTGGGCGAGATTGGGGAGAGCCTACGGCAATTGCAGCCCCAGGCGGAGGTTGACATCAACTTCATTCCCTACCGCGGCAACTTCACGCGGGGCATCTTTGCCAGTGTTTACACACCGTCGGAGCTGAGTCAGGACGAGGCGCGGGAGCTGTACCGAACATTCTACGCCGATGCGGTATTTACTACGGTGTCGGACAAGGAAATCCACTTAAAGCAGGTAGTGAACACCAATAAGTGCCTGCTACACGTGCAGAAATTCGGCAAGCAGCTGCTCATTACCTCGGCTCTGGATAATCTGATAAAAGGTGCGTCGGGGCAAGCGGTGCAGAATATGAACTTGTTATTTGGCTTGCCAGAGACGACAGGTTTAGGCTTGAAGGCGGCATTATTTTAACCCGCTGTAACGTCATTCCGAGCTTGCCGAGGAATCTTGCGTGCTGATGACAGGAATGTCATTGCAACATCAGCACGCGAGATTCCTCAGCAAGCTCGGAATGACGTTCTTTTGCTAAGCTCTAACATATAACTTCTCAGCTCTCACTTCATATAAGCCATGGACCTCTTCAACGTTTATCCGCTCGTCAACATCACGCCGGCTAAAGCGCTGGGCGCGAAACTGTGGGACGACAAGGGCCAGGAGTACCTGGATTTTTACGGCGGGCACGCCGTTATTTCCATCGGGCACAGCCATCCGCATTACGTGCAGCGCCTTACGGAGCAGTTGCAGAACATCGGTTTCTACTCCAACTCGGTGCAGATTCCGATTCAGCGGGAGTTGGCGCAGAAGCTGGGAGAGGTGTCGGGCTACCCGGAGTATGCGCTGTTTCTGTGTAACTCGGGGGCCGAGGCCAACGAGAATGCGCTGAAGCTGGCCTCGTTCCATACCGGCAAAAGCCGCGTGGTGGCCTTCAAAGGCGCATTTCACGGCCGTACATCGGGCGCGGTGGCCGCTACGGACAATCCGAAGATTGTAGCGCCCTTCAACGCGGGTCATGCCGTGAGCTTCCTACCCTACGACTTGTCTGAGGTAGAGCAAGCCCTGCAAGCTGGCGACGTTTGCGCCGCCATCATCGAGCCCATCCAAGGGGTAGGCGGCATTATTATGCCGTCGGATGACTTCTTGCGCGGGCTGGCCGAATTGTGCAAGCAGCACGGCGCTCTACTGATTGCTGATGAGGTGCAGTGCGGCTATGGCCGCAGCGGCAAGTTCTTCGCGCACCAGTGGGCGGGTATTCAGCCCGATGTTATTTCCGTGGCGAAGGGCATGGGCAACGGCTTCCCCATCGGCGGCATCCTGATTGCGCCTACCCTAAAGGCATCGTATGGGCTACTAGGAACTACCTTCGGTGGCAACCACCTGGCCTGTGCTGCTGCGCTGGCGGTGCTGGAAGTCATTGAGCAGGAAAACCTACTGGAACATGCCCGCGAGCTGGGCACCTACCTGCGCCAAGAGCTGGAAGCCAACGCTGGTGCCGAGGAAATCCGTGGTCGGGGCTTGATGCTGGGCATTAAGTACGACTTTCCCATCAAGGACATGCGCGACAAGCTCCTCTCGGAATACCATATCTTCGTGGGCAATGCGTCCGACCCTACCGTGCTACGCCTGCTACCACCGCTGAATATCACTCGGGAAGAGGTAGACCGGTTTCTGGAAGCGCTGTATGCGCTGATCGGAAAATCGGTAGAAGCCATTCATCAAGCGTCAGCGTTGGATTAGAACGGTATAGAGACGCATCTTTGCGTCTCGTCGTTGAACGGCCTACGCCAGAACGACCCGGATTACACAACGTCAGCAACGATTGAGACGCGAATACGCGTCTCTACAACCAACCACATGACCCAAACAGTAAAAATCATCCTCGAAGACGGCACCGAAATTCAGGGCAAATCCTTCGGCGCCTTCACGTCGGCTGCGGGCGAAGTCGTGTTCAGCACGGCCATGACTGGCTACCCCGAAAACCTCACCGATCCGTCGTTTGCCGGGCAGATTCTGGTGCTCACCTACCCCATGGTGGGCAACTACGGCGTGCCCGGCGAGGACCTGTACGAGTCAATTTCCAAGATTTTCGAGTCGGATAAGATTCACGTGTCCGGGCTGGTGGTGAACTACTATTCCGAGGAGCACAGCCACTGGAACTCCGCCAAAAGCCTCGGCGACTGGCTGGCCGAGTACAACATTCCTGGCATTTTCGACGTGGATACGCGCCTGCTCACCAAGAAGCTGCGCGAGAAAGGCGCCATGCTGGGCAAAATCGTGGCCGAAGAGGACGTGCCCCTACACGACCCCAACCAAGACAATCTGGTGGCTCAGGTGAGCCCTAGCGAGGTGAAACGCTACGGCAGTGGCCGCAACAAAATCGTGCTGGTGGATTGCGGCACCAAGACCAACATCATCCGCTGCTTCCTGGAGCGCGACGTGGAACTGATCCGCGTGCCCTGGGACTACGACTTCACTACCCTCGACTACGACGGCCTGTTCCTCAGCAACGGCCCCGGCGACCCGAAGATGTGCGAGGCCACCATTGGCCACCTGCAAACCGCCTTGCAGCAGGACAAGCCCATTTTCGGCATTTGCTTGGGCTCCCAGCTCATGGGCTTGGCCGCGGGCGGCGACACATTCAAGCTGAAGTACGGCCACCGCAGCCACAACCAGCCAGTACTGCTCACGGGCACCAAGCGCAGCTACATCACCAGCCAAAACCACGGCTTCGCGGTAGACACCGACACCCTACCCGACGAGTGGACGATGTTGTTCGAGAACCTCAACGACGGCACCTGTGAAGGCATCAAGCACAAAACTAAGCCCTTCTTCTCCACCCAGTTTCACCCCGAAGCTGCCGGTGGGCCACAGGATACGGAGTTTATGTTTGATGACTTTTTGAAGGCGGTAGAGGAGTATAAGACTGCTGCGAACTAAACTAGAAAGCTAGTTTCCTTCCTTGAAAAAAGGCGGGGAACTAGCTTTCTAGTTTTATCTAGCTTTAAAAATTAAAATCTAGTCCCCCCTCTCCTGTTGAGGAGAGAGGGCTAGGGGGTGAGGCCCCCGACAGCACATACGAAATGAACAAACCACAAAAAGTCCTGGTCCTTGGTTCGGGCGCGCTGAAAATCGGCGAGGCCGGCGAATTTGACTACTCCGGCTCGCAGGCCCTGAAGGCCCTGAAAGAGGAAGGCATCCGCACTATTCTCATCAACCCCAACATCGCCACCGTGCAGACGTCGGACAACATTGCCGACGACGTGTATTTCCTGCCTGTGACGCCCTACTTCGTGGAGGAAGTTATCAAAAAGGAGCAGCCCGATGGCATTCTGGTGGCCTTTGGCGGCCAAACGGCCCTGAACTGCGCCGTGGCCCTATACCAGGGCGGGGTGTTTGAGAAGTACAACGTGCGCGTGCTGGGCACGCCTGTGCAGAGCATCATCGACACCGAAGACCGCGACATTTTCAAAGATAAGCTTGACCAGATTGGTGTGCTCATTGCTCGCAGCCGGGCCGTGACGACCCTGGACGATGCGTTGAAAGCCGCCGAAGAAATCGGCTACCCCATTATCGTGCGGGCGGCATTTGCGCTGGGCGGTTTGGGTAGCGGCTTCGCCAATAACGACGATGAGCTGCGCACCCTGGCCGAAAAAGCCTTCACGACTTCCGACCAGATTCTGGTGGAAGAGTCGCTGAAGGGTTGGAAGGAAGTGGAGTACGAAGTAGTGCGCGACCAGTATGATAACTGCATCACGGTCTGCAACATGGAGAACTTCGACCCCATCGGTATTCACACCGGCGAGAGCATCGTGGTGGCGCCGTCGCAGACCTTGAGCAACCGCGAGTACCACAAGCTGCGCAGCATCGGCATCAAGACCATTCGCCACCTGGGCATTGTGGGTGAGTGCAACATTCAGTACGCCCTGGACCCGTTTTCTGAGGAATACCGTGTGATTGAGGTGAATGCGCGCCTGTCGCGCTCCTCGGCGCTGGCTTCGAAGGCTACGGGCTACCCGCTAGCGTTTGTGGCCGCCAAGCTGAGCCTGGGCTACGCATTGTCGGAGTTGAAAAACAGCGTGACGCAAACCACTTCGGCCTTCTTCGAGCCGGCTTTGGACTATGTGGTGTGCAAGCTGCCGCGCTGGGACTTGGGCAAATTCTCGGGCGTGGCGCGGCAGATTGGCAGCAGCATGAAGAGCGTGGGCGAGGTGATGAGCATCGGCAAATCGTTCGAGGAAGCCATTCAGAAGGGCCTGCGGATGCTGGATACCGGGAAGCGCGGCTTTGTGGCCAACGCTGCTGAAACCGTGGACAACGCTACCCTCGACAAGCTGCTGAGCGAGCCGAACGAGGAGCGCATCTTCGCTATTAATCTGGCCTTCGAGGCGGGCTACACCATCCAGCAGGTGCACGACCTAACCAGGATTGACCTGTGGTTCTTGCAGCGCCTCTACACCATTTTCGAGCTGGGCAACCAGGTAGACGAGCTGGATTCGGCCGATGCCCTACCCGCGGAGCTGCTGCGCGAAACCAAGAAGGCTGGCTTCTCGGACCAGCAGCTGGCCGTGAAGCTCTACGGCAACCAAGACGTAAAAGCCAACGAGCTAATCGTGCGCGAGCAGCGCAAGGCCTTGGGCGTGTTGCCCGTAGTGAAGCAAATTGACACGCTGGCGGCCGAATTCCCGGCCCAAACCAACTACCTCTACACCACCTACCACGGCACCGAAAACGACCTGGAACCCGAAACCGAGAAGTCGGTGGTGGTGCTGGGCTCGGGCGTGTACCGCATTGGCTCGTCGGTGGAGTTTGACTGGTGCGGCGTGAATGCGGCCCAAACGGCCACCGAAGAAGGCTACAAGTCCATCATTATCAACTACAACCCCGAAACCGTTTCGACGGACTACGACGTGAGTGACCGGCTCTACTTCGAGGAGTTGAGCTACGAGCGGGTGATGGACATTCTGGACTTCGAGCAGCCCACCGGAGTGATTCTGAGTACCGGCGGTCAGATTCCTAACAACCTGGCTACCCGCCTAGCCGACGCCGAGGTGCCGGTGCTGGGCACCGCTCCCGCCCGCATCGACGAGGCCGAAAACCGTCACAAGTTCTCCTCCATCCTCGATGAGCTGGGCATTGCCCAACCGCGCTGGCGCGAGCTGACGACCCTGGATGCCGTGTATGAATTTGTGCAGGAGGTAGGGTTTCCGGTGCTGATTCGGCCGAGCTACGTACTGTCGGGTGCGGCCATGAACGTGGTGTCGAACCGCGACGAGATGGAAGCCTACCTGGACCTGGCCTCAGCGGTTAGCGCCGAGTACCCCGTGGTGGTGTCGGAGTTTATCCAGGATGCCAAGGAAATTGAGCTGGACGCGGTGGCCGACCACGGCGAAATCGTGAGCTACGCCATTTCCGAGCACGTGGAGTTTGCCGGCGTGCATTCCGGCGACGCTACCATGTACTACCCACCCCAGCGGGTGTACGTGGGCACGGTGCGCAAGCTGAAAACCATTGCCGAGCAGATTGCCAAGCGCTTCGAAATCAGCGGGCCGTTCAACATTCAGTTCCTGGAGAAGAACGGCGAAATCCGGGTGATTGAGTGCAACCTGCGCGCCTCGCGCAGCTTCCCTTTCGTGTCGAAGATTTCGGGTCACAACTTCATCAAGAAGGCCACGAAAGTGCTACTGGGCCTACCCGTGGAGCGCGACGCCAGCGAGCTGGTGTACGACTCTACCTTTGTGGGCGTGAAGGCCTCGCAATTCTCCTTCACCCGCCTGCAAGGCGCCGACCCTGTGATGCGCGTGGACATGACCTCGACCGGCGAGGTAGGCTGCCTTGGCGACTCGCCGGAGGAAGCGCTGCTGAAGTCGCTGCTGTCGGTGGGCTACCGCATTCCGAAGCAGTCGGTGCTGATTTCTGGCGGACCGATTGCCTCCAAGGTGGCCCTCCTATCCGCCGCGAAGTTACTGGTGCAGAAGGGCTATACGCTCTACGCCACCCAGGGCACGCACCGCTTCTTCGCCGAAAACAGCGTACCCTCCCAGCTTCTCTTCTGGCCCGATGACTACCAGGAGCCGAACGTCATCAGCTACCTGCGCGAGAAGAAAATCGATTTGGTTATCAACATTCCCAAGAACCTGACCAAGGGCGAGTTGGACAACGACTACAAAATCCGCCGCACCGCCGTGGATTTTAACACGCCGTTGATTACAAATGCGCGTTTGGCGAAGGCGTTTATTAAGGCGTTCTGCAAGCTGGAAATGTCGGATTTGAAGATTAAGAGCTGGAACGAGTACAAGGCCCAGTAATTCGTTTCGTTACTCACCACTGAAAAGCCCCGCTGGTTACGCAACCAGCGGGGCTTTGTCTTTTCCTACCCTCCCTAATCCAACGACCGTTCCCTAAACAGCACGAAGCCAATGTGCGCGAATACGCTGAACTGCCGGTCGGAGGCGTCATAATGGATGAACTGCAAGGAAGCTGGCCCCACGGGGGTTTGGTACACGAAGCCCGTCATGGCGGTGAAGTAGGGGCGGCTGAGGGTAGGGCCGCGCTGGGCTAGCAGCGGGTTGGCGTCCTGCCGCTCCCAGGGGCGCACCAGCACGTGCACGTACCCCTCGGTGCGCCACTCCAGGGAGCCCACAATGGCTTTCACATAGCGCAGGCCCGCCGCGGCGTAGGCAGTGCCACGGTACCGGTCCAGGAAGATCGTGCGCGAGTCGGGCAGGGGTAGGAACGCGGGGGCCATGGGAAGGGAGGCGCGGTAG
>Ga0210040_10001888_pt1 | contig 30604 bp, 28 predicted proteins | sample CryGeyCG12114_NA_FD_185462 | JGI IMG/M metagenome (GOLD analysis project Ga0210040, IMG submission 185462) | Groundwater microbial communities from aquifer - Crystal Geyser CG19_WC_8/21/14_NA (SPAdes) (version 2) | ecosystem: Environmental > Aquatic > Deep subsurface > Groundwater | place: USA...
TGGATATGTGATTATGAGTATTTTTTTCATACTAAAAACCAATGTTTTACGATACATATTGTACATAGTCATAATTCAACGCCGTTCAGTAGTTGTGTAGATAAGAACTCACTATGGAATCTCGGGTGCGTTCTGTCAAAAGATTTCTTTGATTTCAGAATGTATTAAAAACTGCAGTCTATGCTCCATTTCTAGTAGTACCCAAAATAAGCAAAGTTATCTATGGTCTTACAGAAACTTTATTATAAAATCGGATCGTGGCAACTCACTAAAAGCATATAATTGTGGTCTACTAATAAGTGCGCATTGACATTCTAATCGAAAGCCTGTTTCGAATCGAGACTCAATTTAGAGATTTCCTAAAGGGAATTAACATGGGAAAATCTCAAATTGAAGAGGACTCCCTGTCATATTTTTTTTTATTTTTGAGAGACTTGGTTGTTTACGTTTGCATGGAAACCCAAAATACGAAAATGACCAACTTAACTGTCAATTATCTTGTTTACTAAGGCTTATACGGCTTAAGACCTCAGGGCGAGGATGGTGTACGGCCAATTGACGGTCACTTTCAGAGTATTTGGAAGCAAATCGGTTGAATAGTTTTCGCGCAATTTGAGCGCAATATGGTTTTTTGAAAACACGATTATAAGAGTAGATATTTTAAAGCGAAAATCTTTTATGATTCACTCTCGGCCTACTTTTGCTTAGCGCTTGCTTACAAAAATTTCATGAACTGCCCCCTGCAGCTTAATCTTTGAAAAAATGGAATGGACTGCTTAATCCCAATCGAGCAAGCTGGAACGCAGTGGGGTAGCTTAACCTACCCTTCCAAGTCGGCGGCGGATGTCTTCCACTTGCCTGGTTGGAGTGGACCAGTGGAGTGTGATAGGATAGACATCTTCAAATTACGTGAGTTATTTATCATAGATGAAGTCATAGAAATGAAGCACAGAGAATATGCGGCAATTCTTAATATTCAAGTAATGATAAAATGGTACACATCTTAACTTTCTTAATTGTTTGATTAGTAAGGCAGGTATAAAATCCTGAACGGATAGCGTCAGTCAGTTTAACTGTGAAATCTGATTTTACGGCTTCAAAAGTTAAGTTCAAGTCCGACTTTCAATTTAACCAGCTGACCAAAGTGGAAAATTTTGTTGTTGTGAATTTGAGTTCTTTAATTTATGTAAACAATATTCAGTATGTGAAATGATATTTTATAAGACGATGTTTACTTGTTTTCGAGCCAACAGACTTAAATAAAAACTTTGATATAGACCCAACGTTCCCGTGTTTTCGTGATGTGATGATTGTTTTTAATTTGGAGCAATAACGGAATCCATCGAAATTATTCTAAATGGTTAGAGCCTATACTTTTCCGATAGCTTTTCCCACCGTAGGCGATCTGTTTCTTCCATTCTTTTGGATATGGAATGTGAACCAAAGTTGACAGATCACTATCGTTTTTTTGTTTGCCAACGTTCATGCCAATGTAAAAGTTTTAAGTCGTCTTGGTTTTTCTTAACGAGTTAATTCCGTCATCTGTGCCTGTGGTAAGTTGATGGAACAACTTGATTGATAGCAATTCCCTTCTTTAACTGATATATAATCTAATATATAGTTACTCGTCATCAACATCGGACTATTTTATCTTTCTTTTGGTATATTTGAATTTCTAGCTAGCCTGTAAGCCCTTTGAATGACAAAATGATCGAAATGGGCTTGATGACGATATTTTGTAATGCAAGCTTCATTGTTGTAGACTACACCTACTCCTGACAACTAGTTATCCATTTTAAGTAAGTATAGTGTGTGATTGATATCCATTGTCAGCTTGTATCATACATAATCATGTATAATACATGGACCACACGCCTCAGCCTGAAGCATGACCACTCAACTGATTCGAATATATAGTAAACTTTTATTTGTAAACTGAAACGTTTATAAAAATGCAACTGTTGCTAAAGATACGAGGTGACCCAAACTTTTCGATTGATGACAATCTCTGTAGGCTTGGCTTTTTTACTGAGATGAGTTTAATTTTTTAATAGTGTTATTAATCAGATACAGAAATCAAGACTGTATATACTTTATTGTTCCTTAAAACTGTATTTTTTATGTCGTTGCGTAGTTTCATTTTACTGACTTCATGATGTATTGCATTTGATTATGGCTTTTTGTTTTTTAACTTAAGTGCATTATAAATGCTATATAGTACATGCATTTGAAATTCTGTTGTTTTCAAAGTTAGTAGTTATTATTTATTTATTTATTTATATGTATGATACTAACTCTATTGCAGCAGTCACAACTACAACCGCAGACAGACAGCTGCCATGCAAACACAAAATGACAACCTAAAACTTCGCCAACATCATGAGGGACAGCTTAGCAAATGGACCAATGTAATGAAGGGTTGGCAGTACAGATGGTTTGTTCTCAATCCTGACAGCGGAACTTTAGAATATCATGTGGTAAATTGATGCATTTATTTACTTTTTTATCTTTTCTGTGGTTGCAAAATGTCGGAGCTCCCTTCACTAAACAAGTATTACCATACCATTTCTCATAAAATCATTTTTAAAATTACAGTCAAAGCAAGAAAAGAAAGTTTCAGTGCCTCGTGGATCATTACATTTGGCTGGCGCAGTGATATCACCGAGCGAGGAAGATTCTCATACATTTGTAGCTCAGTCCGCCTCTGGAGATGTGTATAAAATGCGTGCTACAAATGCCAAAGAACGACAAGAATGGATAACTCGTTTAAGGGTTGTCGCAGAGTTACATTCTCAAGCCTTAGCACAAGTATGGCAAAAAAAATTTACGGTCTGTCAATCAGCCAATCTAGACATACAGTATTTTTACCTACTAAGCACCTTTTTTGTACAGACGAACAACCCACTAGTGTCTCGAGAACATGGCTCATCAACAGGCAGGGTTGTGCCCACGAACTTGTCCATTCTGGACGCCTTCGCCCAAGTTCAAGACTGGCTACAACGGGCCGAGCATGGTTCTCAAGAGCTAGGGCATTCTATTGACAAATTTCCCTTATCAGGTGTGAAACTTGGTTTCCATTTGGGCTTGGCATTCATTGTGATTGTTCTTCTTGTGCATAGTTGCAATGTGTGCCTTTATGATCAGACAGTAGGGGTGGGGAACACCCGATGTCGTGTACTGTCGTAGATTTCTACGCTTGTTCTTTTCCCAGCCACTCAGAGCAGACTACCCACCTCTATCTATTGATCTGATTGGCTGGGAGAAGTTCAAGCGTAGAAATGTACGGCAGTACACGACATCAGGTGTACCCCTAGTCTGTCAGTGGATTGAAAGATGACATTTATGTACACAGTACACACGCATATATTTTTGACAAGCCCCCTCAAGTGAGGTTTTTATACGTAGGAAATGGAATGAAATGTACGGATCCTGAACTATTGCTACTGAAAGCCTCATCTCAAACCACTTTGGGATGCTTAGAAGAATGCTTATATGCTCTTCAGTTGCAGCAAAGAGCTGCTGTAAAAACAGAAGCCTCCGCCGGTCAAGCGTCATCTCAACATATTCCTATTAGTGGAAAACATAATCAATCAACCTCAATTACTTCCACATTTTATGTATCTCCTTCACCTGTTGAAAAATCCAATGTTCGTGTTGGCAGCGTTAGCTCATCCAGTAGCTGCACTCCTCCTGCAAAAGTTTCCCCGATCAATCCTTCTTCTAGGTAAATAGTGAAAAGGAATTGGGGAATTTAACGGGAAATATTACTTATACACGTTTTGTGAAGCAGCGCATGCATATTATATTGCTCATTTTGGTCTGTACATTTTTGTAACTCTATGTTCATTTTTCATAGCTGATTGTGACCACTTACTGTCAATCCGAGCAAAGGAGTGCTAGTCTGTTTTCGGTTTCTTGATCATTCCCGGGTGAACACCATTAAAGTGTTAGATTGGCATTATTTATTCCATATTGTGTGAGAAATGATAACTAGGATAATCAGGAATTCATTATTGCATGCTTAATAAACGGTGACCGATTGGTCATTCACTTAGTGTATAGTCCTAGATGAAGATTGTGTAAAGATGCATAAAAACGACTGTCTAAGGGATGATAAATTGTAATACTATATCGCAATAAAATACACACACGACACTACCATTGCTAGTTGCATTGCATTGCATTATTTTTAATAGTTGAGTTTGTAATTTTTAATGGCTAGTATTATGATGATTTATTTCTAGAAAATTTGCGCCAAATTGAATTTTGAAAAAAGTCACTTCGGAACTGAAAAAAAGTTGATAAAAATTCATGTTTATTCAATTCATTAGGAGCTTGATGCTCTATAATTATCATTTGAATTGGCGAATGGCGATAACTATCTATAATAGATTCACACATTACCATCCTATAAAAACAATTCATTATCGAAGTACAACAGTACAATATTTGTTTTAATTTATGTATGTATCCTCAACCAACTTTTTTTCAATGTTTTTATGATGACTCTGGTTTCCGAGCTCTATTTGTGCGATTAGTTTTGCGTTTTGCCAATTTCACGGCTACAAGGTATTCTGTTGCGAACTCGTAATGGGCCTTCTTCAAATGTTTCATCATTGTTGCACTAGCCCGGTATCCAACTTTGCATTTAGAATAGGGACAATAAAATAATGGTTTTCCATCTAGAGGCTGATGAACCATCCTGTGCTTTTTCAAAACCCATTCATAGGATAGATCCTCGTCACATATTTCGCAAACAAATCGTCTGAAGGGCCTCTTCTTGCCTTTTGTACTTTGCGACTCAGCGTCTCCATTGGATCTATTATACATATAATCGTAAAAACTAGTGTTGGAGCCGGAGCTGCTGGACGCTTTAGCAGGAGACTGGGAATCATCACCATACATATCGCTGGATTTTGCTGTGCTATGGGTTGCATAGCTACCTGAAAGTGAAAATTTGTAATTTAAAATATTAAAATTTCGCTGTAAAATAGAAAAACATTAAATTAATTTGGATGATACTTACTGGTAATTGAGCTATTGGATTGGGATTGTGACCTATCATTGAGTGATTCGTTGCCTGAAACACTACTGTCCAATTCCTGGCAGGACTTAGCATTCCAAGCGTAGATGAATTGATTTCCTTGAGATGTGGCAGGTAAGGAGAATTTCATGAGATCCCACTCAATTATGGCGTTTTCGTGTTCAGTGCTGCACTGCTGGACTAATTTAACAGCGACGCTGTTCTTCTTTTTCTTGGTTGGTGACACTGAAGGCTGGTTATCACAAGGCAATGAATCCACACCCTCTGACTCCTGGGATTCGTGATTAACTTGATACGTCTTTACAGTACTCTGTGCAGCCTCGAATAGCTGTTGGTACTCTTCTATCTCGGTGGGTGCCACGGAGCTAGCATTCGTCAGCACTGCGCTCTCGGACGGTTGGACAGACAAATTGTTACTCCCCGAAGGGGGCTTTGTGTCCGCAGTGATTCCGGCGTTTTCAAATATATCAACTTGCCCCACGCCTACTTGCAGTAAAGTTTCGTTGTTCCACTCATCCCACATATCTGTTGGTGACAACGCGCCCTGGATTTCCATCTCTTGATATGCAAAAAACATTCCAAGATAATTAGTACCCCAAATTAAAGTAAGACAAGCATTAGTTTTTCCCCTTAAAATCCCACAAGAAATTACCAATATTGGCAATATTTATAATTTTATAATGAAAGAATGCAACTAAAGCAAGACGAGTTTGCAAACCAAGTGATGCGTTACCTTCAAAGAAATTGAATTCTTGGTACAACCCATCCTCCATAATTATTGCAGTTAATTAGGATTGCTTCAATTCAACACTTAAATGGTAATTGATTCATACGATCTTCAACCTACATATTCCAAATGTTCAATGAACGTTTTAAAATGCATACTATCATTGAAGGGTTCAGATTCTAGCAAACATTGCACAATAATTCAAACAGAACCCTTTTCAACAATCATTGCACCAAGATGGAAATGCAGATTTATGTCCTCTCTCAACCCTTGCACTTGAATGAAACGTACACAAAATTAGAGCGCATGAAATCCCTGACGTTTATAAATTTGAAAAAGACTAGATGCGCACCGAAATAACGACTAAATAATTTCATGTGTAATTTCAGTGGACGTAAACAAATATTATAAGATTCCTATGAGAGATAATGTATTCAAACCGACTCCAAACAATAGCTTCTGTGGAGGAAAAACATTTAAATCGGGTTCTGAATGATGCAAATTTGAAACAATACTCACTAGATGCAAACCTATAGATTAATGGAAAGTGCTGGTGCTCATAATATAAACATTCAAGCTTCTTGCTTTAGCACATATCGTTCGTCACATTGTTGATGTTCACAATTATCACAATGCACTTTTTCTGCTTCTTTAGATATCTCTGCTAAAAATTTTCAGCTTTTTTTTTACGTTTGAAAACCTAATCTTTATATGTTTTTCCCTTGCTTTTCAATAATTAGATTTCCAATCCCGATTGCATGGAATTTACTATAAGTATAAAAATTGCTTGGATATAAATTGCCAAAACACCAAATCTATAGTAACTATAATTTTAAAAATCTACCCCAAAATAAAACGACTGGCATGCAAAACCGTAAAATATACTGCCAACATGACTAAAAACTAATGGCTCGACATAGTAGTGTCAACCGATTTTGAAACTCGGGAAGAGAAAATAAACGCACAAAATAGGCAACTTCTGCGGTCTCGCAAAGACTGTAACTCACAAGAGCCTGTCAAAATGAAGGACCATGCCAAAGCCGGCTAACTACTTTTAGCAGCAGCTACCATAATTGTGCTCCATATTAATTCTAAAAAAAGTTTAAAAAATTTTCCTCACCTTTCTCGAGATAATCGTTATTTGGCTCAACGCTAAAGTCTTGAATTTATATTAATGATCGATTTATGGAAAGTAAACCAGTCCAGCAAATTAACTTCCTCTCTAGAATTCAACTGATTAACAACTAGCTGTCAATCAGATAATTAAGAAATAAAACTTCCAATGGGAAACTAAACTTGCAAATAAAATCAAAGCTCATCTCTAACCGACAACTGAAATTCAAACAGTCAATCCAACATTCTTTGACATCAACTGTCAAAGGTATACAAAGGCAGACGGAGCATTGACCTCTGTGCATTGCATTGCATCAGAGCATGCATAGTATTGCCCTTACAAAGGAAAACAAAAACACAACATGGCTGACTTTTGTTAGTAGACAGGTTAGCAGGTCAAATGCATGTTTAATATGTTATTATATGTTTATAAAACCATTTTTTTGGATAATCAAATTTTAATATGCCATTTATTTGTCCTCTTTTTGGTTATAATTTATATTCTTTGCTATATAATCTCAATTAGTAGCTGCTAATCATATGAGGTACGCTATTGCATGAGAACTTCTCCATGGCCCTATGGTCGGTATTATGGTTCATTTAGCAAACATGGGATATTTCATTTATTTTAGACACTCGTAATTAGTTAATTACATTATATGTGATCAAGATCAAACTAATCTAGCCTAAGTCACTTGTAAAGTAATTGTGGACTGTAATATACATTTTTGACAGGGAATTAATTATTTTAATTTGGAATATTTGGGATGTTTAAGAGAGACTTTGCAATAATTCTTCAAGGAAGCGGTGTACATCTGTCCGCTTGTCCAGTTGCTCCATGGATGCTATTTTGGGTACTTTAGTGTTAGAGACGATATCATGGATGTGCTCATGTTTTGTTAAATCCACTGTAACATAAGAAAAATGTTTATATTATTAAAAGTTCTTGGTTTTTTGCTACACTAATTGATTGTGTTATCGTAAACTTTATGTCAGAACCCCGCGTAGTTTATACTTTTGTGTAGAAGGGGGAAAGTTGAGAAAGGGGGTAAATTTGTGGCAGTCTATATGTTAACCATAGAAATAGATATACTACTATATATCAACAAACTTGATGCCATCCACAGAAAAAGGAGTCATGCTTTATACCTTCGTAATCATATTAGCATAATGTTGACTTTTCGCGATGAAGTGATTGATACCGAGCCGATTAATTTGCTTTTATGTTTTTGGCGTAAAAAGGTCGCAAACGAAGTGGAAGTACCAAGGATTTAAGACTATGGAATTGTGTAGATTTCAGGACAACAGAAAAAAATAAATACTCACATGGATCAATGAATTCTCGGGTGCAGAATGAGTACGAACACTTGTACAACTTGGAAATCTTGTCAATCCTGTGGATTCTTTGAAAATGTTTCTGAACAAAGGGAATTAAAAATATATTGAGTGGTGCGTAAGAAATCCAGTCATGCCCTTTATATTAAAAAGGGTTTTTACCTTCAAATGCTCTTGTAAACGGAAATTTTTACCACAATCTAAACAGTGAAACTTTTTTGCATTTTCATGAATTAGCAAATGACGACTAAGATTTCTTTTTCGCGGAAATGATTGAAAACACTGTCCACACACAAAAATTGATTTTATCTTGTCCGGCTTAAGCAATGACCTTTTTTCATGGACCTTATATATTTCGTTGTTGGAGGTCATCTCCGAACAATTATTTTCCATGCTTGCACTGTTGTTGTTGGTCCAATGGTCCATACAAAATTTTCTGGAGTTTGGTATTGGATTTTTATGAACTACAAAACTTTTCAAGCCATCGTATTTGATGTACTACCTTCTCAAATTAGTATAGCCAACATAAATTGAACACAAATATTTATTTCGTAAAGTCAATTATTTTTAAAAAAATAAATATTTATATATCTTTCAAAAATATTTTTGAGCCACAACCACAGTATGAAAAGTGTTGGCTTTTTCCAACTCTTATGTTTAATTTATAGTAATTAGTTGCAGAATAAGATCCAATACAAGCCAGGGAGAATATTTTCCAATCAAAAATTGAATTATTACTACCTTGATGTTGATAGTCAGTTGACTTGGAACTACTAGAAGTTCATAATCTTATCCGCATTCTAAGCACGGACGGTACGGACAAATATTCAAATTTCACAAATTACCATAATTTAACAATGTATTTAACAGAAATTTGTGCATGCTATTTGTGAGGAATGCAAATGAAATTTGATACCCATCAATTGTATATATGCTAAAACGTGTTTATTTCCATAACATGACATAATGGCGCACATAACATGGTAAAAATAATGGACATCCGTGTTCATTGAAGGAAATAAAAATTCACAAGAGTAAACAGTATATTGACTTTTTCATCACAGCATTTATTGTTACTTCGGTTTGGTCGGACTTTTCAAAATGACAATTCCTCAAGCTATAAATGTAACTCTTATTGTTTCCACCTCACAGAATTAGGCTTCTCTACGTGAATAAGTCGATACTACCTGGACCCACTATGGGTCACAATAGAGATACTTATTGTTCGCAAATACAATTCAAGTCTGATAGGTTTATAACTAGGGGGTAATTTAATGTGTATAATATATATAATAGTATGAGATTCTATAATTTGAATGAATTCATTTTTAGAATTTAGGCTTACAAAGCTTCTCATAATTATTGACAAAGACAGGCATATAATGAATGTAATTCATAAGTGTCAACAAAATCTTACACATTACATAACGTTAGATTCTATTGAAGGGAACAAGAGTGAAAATTACTTCTCGAATATTGAATTTCACAGACATAACAAAACTCATTAATTAATAATGCAAAGATAAATTACTTCACAACATAATCATTTGATATTTATGATCTTTCATATCATATAGTTCTTCATATAACAGTGGAAATATCCAAACAATTACATCTCTTTTAGATACAAATACAAACAATATACACACTGCTATTCTGGATTGTTCCTCATCCGAGTAAATTTTGAATCTGCATAGTTTTTATATGACTTACGCAACTCAAATATTGTAAATATAATGAATAATGCTTAAAATAAGTCAATTAAACATCTAATCACAGTTCTGGTAATTCTTCCTCCGTTTCAAATTGATAGGTTATTACGTACTCCATTTATAGAAGCTTTCTGTGGCATGATTACGGGGCGAAGACACTTTTCTGCTTATTGCCTTTGCCATCTTTCGCCCATGGACTGTAACAGAGACATTTGACGACCACGACACACAACATCTTGGTTTCATACATAAAATCATACTAAATAATACTTGGATACTTCAAATGTAGTAAAAGAAATTAATGTACCGTATCTATTATGCAGTAATGATTTTTTTAAAACCTAATGGTATTATTTTATTCATTCATACGCCGCGCGTGTTGAAGAGCGACAAAAATTTACAAATGAAAAGATTGGATTAGTTTCCAACCCAGTTCATACATAAATGTGCCTACATAAATTTTGCTGTTAATTCAATAACAGGAAATACGATACTGATAGTTATTGGTGTGAGTGGGCAAAGCCAAAACACAACCAGATTTAATATTCACCGGTTTGCTTTTTATACCATCTATAGCACACTATACCTACACATAATAATTGACAACGTCAATCGTTTGCACCAACGGTGGTGATGAGCAAGCTCAAGTGAAATAATTTAACTAAACCTCTTCAAAACTAATAAGCCAAGCTTAGATTATTAAAAGCCGATGAAGGAATACCAATTTAATTGCTACCTCTACCTCACAAACTGTAGTAGTAAAACATAACTGTGAGCAACAAAATACTGCAACATAAACTGCAACGATTTAAAATTTAGGGCACGTCACAGTTACGAATCCAAAACACTTGTCGTGAACAATGCTATAAATATATTTTGAATACTTATAGTAAGTATAGAACGGATATGGTTGTTTAAAATAGGCGGATTAAAATAGCTAGACCATAAAACAGCAGTGGTAAATGAGAGAGTTATTAAAATGGAACATCTCCTCGTGGAATATATTTTCCAATATGAGAATACAAACTGACCACACTTGCATACTGATTGACTAACTGACTGAGAGAGTGAGAGATGGGACCAACCGAAGCAGAAGTCATCAATTAATCATCGTTGAATACCGAAAGAAGTAAGATTGTTCTAGTTAGTTAAACCATTTCGACAATTTCATGAAGCGATAAAGTTATGTTGCATACGTTATACTCTGAATTATTGACTGAATATAGCGCCGCAAACAGCGCTACCACTCGCAAATTGTCACAGGTACCACGGATGTTTATACAAAAATACGGGCGTGGTGTTTATTTTTCTTTTATATGAGAAATTTTCTTTCCGCTCTTCTAGAAAACCATAGGACAGGACGCATGCGAGATAGAACGTACGTAAAAACTAGTAATTTTAACAATTGAGGAAATGACTGGTGAGTGCATTATTGTAGAGTGAATAGTAGCAGGAAAAAATACACTCAAATCTAATTAGAATATCGACAATAATTAAACAAAACATACTAATATAAGACATTGCTTGAGTATCGAAAAGATGGGGTGCTTGGCCATTAGGTACTTAATGCTCTTTGATTATATAATTATCTCGACTCAACTCTTTCCAACTGCTTACTGCACCTCGTAATGCCCCTTTGGTTTGTAGAAAAGTTGCCCTTTCATTAAACGTCTCACCAACTCTTTACGAAGCATCGACCTTTCCTTTTGCATTTTCCCAAAAAATCCTTTATTTTCTTGAGCCCGTCGAGACAAGTACGGCAGTACATCTCCTACTGGACCGTATGGTACATACTTATAGACAGAGTATCCAGACTGACCTGCAAATCCGCCAGATTCGTATTTCATTGAATATGGATTTTCCAATCCAATTTCTAATCCGATTTTACAATATTGTCCAGCGGACAGACTGATGAAAAAGACACAGAGAGTAACTTACCCAATGGAAAGGACACCTGATCGCACATTCCGTATAGCTGACCAAAGCAAAGCACCCTGTCCTCTCTTTTGATATCGTACTCAGCCATCCTGTAAAATAATTAAAAACACATGATAACCCTGTTTTGTTAAATATGGATTTCAATTGAAAGCAATAAATACTTTTGAATGGCGAATCTGACGCTATCTTCGTTGTGTGTAGCAGCCATCACAGAAATCCGCTTTGGATCCCCTGCGTCTTTTGATTCCTTTGCTTTACGAATACAATATTCCAGACATTTTCCATACATTTCAGATGTAGCATCGTAATCAGGATTAATAGGATCATCATAACCAAGAGCTTTGGCTCGTTCCCGTTCCTAATTACACATTTATAGGGTCATACATATGTTTTACTTCATAGTAAACCTTAGGAGCGAATGAGACTTTGAATATTTACCTGCTCCATGTAGGCTCCTCTTACTAACTTGGCACCAAAGTAAAAATTCTGCCGAATTGCCTGTTGAGTGTCGGATACAAGATTGTGGTAGGCTTCTTTCAAATAGCACTGATAGGTGTTAAATATAATGGGCTTCTCTTTATTGTACTTGCGCATCATTTCGACTGCAAGACGAGATATTGCAGGTTGAAAATATGTTTGCTCGGCATCTACCATAACCCTTACATCTAGGTTGCGGGCCACCTGTAAATATAAATCAATATAGGGCATTTAAAGTCCGAATAATATACAAGATTCTGCAATGATTAAACATCAATTCATTTAATTAAGGATTTACCTTAAAAACTGTGTGCAACCGGCGCAACATGTTTTTAAACATTTCTTCCTCTCTGACAGTAAGTGGTGCAATGAGGCTTTCCATTTTTCCCGTTGATAAATCAGCCACCTTAAGAGCATCACTTAATCCCTCTTGTGCTTCTACCAAGCCTTGCCAAGGAAGAACGTGAATTAGACTGCAAAAAAAATCCCACAAGTATTAATCTTAGTGAAGGAAAAAGTAGCCAACAAAAAATAGGATTAAACCAGGTCACTTGCATCTAGCAATTGTAACATGCATATAAAGTATACAGGAGCAATCAATTGCTAATTGCAATTCTGATTTTCTTTGAGAAGAATAAAAAAATCGCTTTTAGCATGATCCTATTTCTAATGCATTTTCGTAATAGTATGCATCTAGTAAATACAGAATATATTACCCAGAGGAATCAAAAGTCATATTGTCAAGCCAGGATCGAACAGTAGGGTCAGTCTTTGCCGCCCGATCCAATTTTCGTTTCAAGTCTTCAGGTGTGAGGCCTTGCTCCTGTACAAGACCTTTCTTGCCGGACACGGCTCCGACATATCTGTGAACTCGAGCAATGGCTTCTGAAAGTTGCAACTGTTGACATAAAAGAAGTGCTTGTCATCCTCATACCTTATAGACATAATGTGACAATAACAAATAATCACAAAAAGTTACCAGTAGTTGAGGCCGGCCCAATGCTGTAATTTTTATAGCTGCAAATCCCGTTCCTTTAGTGGCACCTTTTTTTACCAAAAAAATATCTTAATTAGGGACATATAAAATATACATGTTAACTTAAATTAAGACATGGATATGATCATTGATCATGATTCATCCATTGATAGCAAACATTGCCGTGGCACCCAATGTCAAAAAGTGCATCACGAATTACGTGTGCATGCGAACAGAATTAGAACGGAAAATTTGATTGCTGGGCTGCTACATGTAAGTATCAGTGTATCAGATCAGTGCCTAGTTTTTTATCATTATTTTATGAAGCAATTTGACGATAATATCTTCATCAATCTGATTATTTACGGAAGGAACAAATTAGGGTATCTTGAGGCTATGAAATAATACAATGAAACCCTTCATACATTGGACTTTGGCCCGGTAACGACAGTAATTAGGGATTCTGATTTTCAATACACTTTTGTTTTCCCATCCACATAAATATAAAAAGGCTGCCAGAATACCTGAATACGGCGGTTGCAGGGCCAGGATTACCAACTTTATCATATATTATTAGATTTGATGACTGAAATTTACCAGAAACGGCTTCAATTGACTGAAGAAAAATCTCCAGATTCCGTTCACACTGAGCCTCGCCCATGTAGAAATATGTGCGAGCACCCGCTTGTTTCCGTCTATCAGCAAATTCCGTGTGAGCATGGTATTTTAAGTAGTCTTGAAGATGCAAACATAGATTGAGAATGATCAGTTTTGGGAAGGCAACAAATCACGAAAAAATAAACGCAACATAATGGATCAACTAATAACATAAAAAGAAAATGAAAACAATGCAGAACTAAAACTAATCTGTCATAAATAGCAAAAAGAAACAAATATTAATTAGTTCAATACGTTAATAAATTCCACACAGCAAAATATAGAGATATCAGTAGAATGGAACAAAAGAGGAAAAAAACAGAGAATAAAAAAACAGAAAAGAGTGTAGAGTGATGTGAGCATTATAAGTTGAAAAAAGTGCAGTGACCTACCCTCTCTGCTTGCTTCTTCTGATTAGCAGCGTGAAATGTAAGACAACAAGCATAAAAAGACAACAGTAGTTATAGTTATCATTTTGAAGATGAGAAACAAAGAGAGACTCGAATTACTAGCAGGATTCGCGTGAATACAAAATCACTACAATAGCCAAAATGCCAATCGTACTACCGTGGACTGTAGACTGCAATACTCAACTTTACATAACATGACGGTACTACAAACACAACTAGACACATTTTTTGAGACAGAATACAGCTAGAAAGAAAGTATCTTAAACAGGCAAGATTACTGAGTTAGGAAGAAAAATTATGAAATTAGGGGAAAAAAATCAAAAATCCATAGTAATTCGATACAATTGAAAATTGAATGCATGAAAAGGTAGTTAGAAGCACTAATATAAACGGCAACTAAACTATGACTATAGAATATTTTACATTTGTGGCTTATAAAAAAGGCTTACAGGCGTCATTTCTACTTTTACATGAAATAGCTTTGACGTGTAAGTGCTGAAAAATCTACGCAACTATTTAAGGTCATGGACAAAAATGATTTACGACATGTTATTTAAAATTATTGGGTTTTAGGTAACAATTATTTTAAAAGAGGGCTAGTATCAATAACTGGAACGTACCAGCTTTTTCCATGTCTCCGGGCCCAGAATCTTCTTTTCCAGAAATAGGGCTACAAGATCTGTTTTTAACAAACACCCATTTATAATTTGTCGTTTTATAGGTATGCATATTATATTTCTATTCATCATTTTAGAATAACAAAAATTAACCTAAAGATAGAGCAGGGCTTAAAATTTTAAACTTACTCCATCTCAGCCTGGGTGGCTTCATCCTGAGACAAATCTTCCTCCACGGAATAATCAAGAATTGCTTTCACTCCGAATTCTCTCAGCCTAATAATTTTTGGCTGGATCGCAACTTGATCCGAGCCTGCTACAAAGTGTCCGTAAAATGTCCATTCCATCATCTTTTCGAACAAAGTTTTGCCAAAAACTTTCTGTCCGATGGACATGAGCTATAAGAATAAATTATGTACATTTAAATAATTGAAAGCTATATATAATATGCAAAATTAATCAATAATGAATAATGACAAGCACGAGCGCTATAGTAACAACGTCTGAAATCATAAGTGGTGTTCTCGAATCATTAAAAAAGAACTTCACTACATTATGATTCGCTTAGTCTTTTCTCGGGATGATTAAAAATATATCGAAAGGTTATTTGCTTATTCAATGCTAATTCAATTATATACTTACTTCATACTCTACTCATTCATCATATCATTGCATAGTCACTATATACGTCTGTCTGAAAACTCTTTCCGTTTCAAAAAGTTACAGAAAATAGTAAACCTGTTTACAAAAAGAAATACCCCACACCGAATCCCAAGCATATAACATATTTTAGACGATCTACTTTAGATTTTAAACTGTATTTGACAAACTCTGTAATATCCCTACAGCTTCAATCAGCGAGAGACGAAGACGAAATGTAAACAAATGATTCATTCATTCATTATGTAACTTACAAGCTACCTTTTTGACCTTAATGCATGTAAACTTGATAAGGAAAAGTCATGCATGCCTTGCTATGCATGCTACAGCTACAGCCAAATAGTGAGGTAACTCTTTTTTTCCTTGCTCACGCTGACAATTTTACGTCAGCCAGTCAGTTTAAGAGCACGCTACTGAATCCATGTTGGCAAAACATCTTTAGAACTAAATACAAACTGGAAATAAGTCGCGAGCAGTCAGCAGGTCGCATTACAAATCAATTATGACATGAAAGGTTCCGGTCGCAGTCTTTATACTTTCAGCTGACTCCTTGCCAGCTATTATACATCATTCAGTAGGATGTAAAAGTAAATTTACCTTTTCATTGTGATCCACGAGGAAATGGATGGAGCAAAGCTTAAAGACAAGGTAAGCTCGGATGATTTCCAACGTAGATTTCGATCTGAAAGCCTGTCGAGCATCTGAAAAAGTCAAATCCAAATCATCCCGTTCTGGAATATTTTGAGTTTCTGATTTATTATCGATAATAGAGGTTGCAGCTTGAGTATGACTTGTTCTGATTTTAGGCTGGCAAAGTTGATTCAAGACTCCCCAGTCATTGCTAGCAATACAGGAGAAAACTTCTGGGCGAGACAAACTCTTTGTAGCGGCAGCACTAAATTTCGACTCAAGCAAATATTTACGGAGACACAAGATTCGGAAAACAGCCATCGGATTTCTCAACACTTGATTTGAGAAAAGTCGTCTGATTATTTCTCACACGCGCAAGAAAGCTCTTATTTGTGACAAGAATATGGTTGCAGATTTACTGAATTTTAAACAATATATTCACGTCCTATTATCTAAGCGTGGAACAAGTAGAAACGACCCCTCACTTGATGAATTGAGAAGCAATTCAAAAATTAACTGTAGTAATTCTGGTATTGAATGTCCGAAAATCCTTTTTCTGATTCTGAGTGCGTAAAGTTGATAATTCCTCCAAAACAATCAAAAGGCCCGTGAACACAGGAAATGTGTATCCAAGATTGCAATGGGACAGATTTGTCACGGATAGATAAAATATTTCTTTTTATGTAATATTTTATCAAGATTCCCCGAAAACTTGAAGCGTACGTATACGGCAAAATTATTTCTGTATAAACTTGTATCCACACACCCAAAATTTACTATTGTATTTGACAACAGAAAATGTTTCCAATAATGACAACAGACGGGAAATTGTGACTCCAAATTTTGTTCGGAGTTCGGGGTTTAGAACCAACTTTTCTAAAATTGGGTCACGTACTGGGCCAAGCAAATTCGCAGACGACGTCGTACTCGTGCGAGTAGGCGCGGCACTTGGTGTAGTTTATATATTAGCAATGGCAAATGCCCACAAATACTGTTTTCCCCCACTATGTGCGAGTAACAACTGAATGATGGGTCCTATATGCTGTCCGTATTTCAGGCTTCGGCGAGTGCAAGTTCCTAGTCGTGTGTGTAAAACCAGCTCTCGGGTTTTCCGAAGATCTCTATGGCTCTTTTCAAAATAACTCACTCAGTGAGACTTTTTTTGCAAGTCTGTAGTAGGCACAGTTTTCAGCTTTGCTTTTACTTTTCTCCCCGTTGCTTTCTTTTTTTGATCACTTTTTTGTCTTGGTCTCAGATATCAGCTGCGTCTGAAACCACACAACAACATAAAATTAGTTCACAAAGTTTTTGCACACCTTGCGAACTCTGTTTTAAGAAGAGAAATATGGGTTCTGAAACTCAAACTACTTATAGGTTAATAACCCCATGCAGAATGAATGGCAATTTTAATGTGAACTTCACATTGTGAAGACAGTTATGCATGAGATTATGAACCACTACTGGAAAAAGTTACATAATTAGATCTGGACAATTTTCTTGCTTGTATCTTTGCTTTCCTACTTTGGAGACGTTTTTAAATAAATACTGGTCAAAGAAAACGTAAAATGGTTATCGGTAAATGGTGAGCGTAATTAAATTCTATGTAGAACAAGAACAGGAAGTTCGTCATCCTTCTTTAATTCCTATCCTGTCATTAGAAGTATAACTGCGTAAATCTAGATTATCTAAAAGTGTATATAATTAGGACTGACTGAGTACGTTTCTTTGTAGTTAAGTTACCGAAATCAATGGATCCAGCTGTTGTTTAAGGTTTTTATATGTTGCCTTAGTTCACATTTTAACTGAATAAATTCAAACTATGAATCAATATTATTAAATTTTTAGGATTTAAAATATCTTTTTTTTCAATCAACAATATTCAAAGCATAAATTCTGAATTTTTTTACTATGTAGAACTTCCAATTGTACAAACCACTTGTATCAAGTATAAAATTTATTCAAATTTTTTAGCAGACCTCTTAAACTGTCAACAACAAATTCTTGACATAGACTGGAGAAACATTTACAATTCCTGTTCACATTAGACTACATCACTCGGCTCACTCAAATTACAACGAATATGTATAGTTTTATTTTTTAGTTGTATGTCGAAGCTGCTTCGCACTTGGGCTGTAATTACGCTACATATGCATGCATGCATACATATATCCATACTCCACTAAAAATATTAGAAGGATATGATAACAATGGTATATTTACAAAGACCTGTTTCCAGAAGAAGCAGTAGTAGACTGGTATTCATGAACTGATATTTGTTCATTCCTGCTATGCAGGAATATAAACAAAGGGTATACTGGTGCTGAACCGGACAGCTCGATTCGTTTGAAATATTTGATGACTTCTAAAAACTCCGCTTACTATGTAACTTTACCGTCCTACATAGATAATACTAAATTCATATTGAATTTGCTGATTAAAACTAAATTTTACCACTAATGAGCTCATGCAAGTTTTCTGATTGCGACATTATGCACGTTATGCATTATGGTCACTATCTAGGTTTGACACACCAATGATACATATATACACAGAAAATGCATTCATATGCATATGTATGTTTGTTTTGTTAGGAATTTTTTCCATACACTAATACACAATACTTTACTTGGGTACAGCTCCTCCGTGCATCCTTGTCTAAATAAGGTTACTAATTTTTTTGGTACTCCCAATTATCGCAATTTTGCTACGTATGTACCTTTTGGTCTGGAGTCGTAAACTCACGTAAGATAAACTTGTTGTTGTTGTGCGCAAATATTTAACATCCAATGCGATGCAACTATTATACGCATTATATTCAATTAAATGAGCTTTGTAAACTTGAGAAACCTTGACTTTGAGTACAAATTGCGGACTTTAGTTACAATTGTAGACCGAGACAGGTTTCTCTGTCTTCTTGCTTCTTAATATCTAATGAAGAAACGTGTGGAATTGATAAAAAACTGTTTACTGCGTGGCAAGAGAAGAAAAATATAGTAAAAGATATGTACAAAAGTCTTTTCGGTCTAACTTACTTGGCTATTCTTAGAAGAATTCCTGAGAAACCCACTCACAATCGTTCTTGCAATAAAAGATACACCATGTATTGTGGCTGCTTTTTTCAAAACCAGGAGACTCTCTCTCTTTAGGCTCTTTTCATGGTATAAATATAAACACTGCGAAACTAACTGACTGATGGAGTTTTCATACAAGTCAGGCAGTACTATTAGCAGATGAGCCTACTCTCTCCTTTGAGCACTCATCAACTTTGCTCGCGTAAGTGTATTCCCATCCTTTCTCAAATATATCTCTGTGCATGTAGGCACACACCATAGGGTATATTTCTTGGGACTGGCTGAGATCATTTCCATCTCAAGAAAAAGCAACATATTATAATAGCCGTACGAGCCTATTAGCATAGAACTAGCCAAAACCGGTTTTAGAAGTGTGCAGGAACACAAAAGAACGGTCAGAGAAGCAAATCTGCAGGTACTACGTAACTTGCTTACTGAAAAATATGGCAGTGGCAGTATATACAGCCCGGTTTTATCACAGTTTCGCTCAGCTCTAACTCCTTAGTATGTGAGCAATGCATTTAGGTGTTAAGGTCTAAAAAGTATGGCTGTACTCGGCTGTACTAACTTCGCATGGTGTAAGCAAGCTAAGAATTGCTTCCTTCTTTCTACGTCATCTTCCACCGCACTACTGTCACTACACCACAGTCCAAATAATCCTTTACTCCTTATCTCCCATTCCCATACGGGTATTCATAGTCAGTGTATAAAATATTACACGAGAAAAATGCACATGCAAATCTTCACTGCTTCATTTTTGCAGCAACTGTTAGAGGAATGCATTGCAGTATCCTTATGAACTTATTAAAATCTAATGTACACTTATAACATGTACACATGCATGCTTCGTATCTTAGGTTATGAACTACCAACTGTGTATGAAAACGGTTGGGAATAAGATGCTTGAGACAACATTGTTGCATAGAAGTTTGATATTGCGAATTCAATTTTTTTTTGCATCGCTACCATGTATTTGAAAAATTATCCGGAATTTTTGCCAAATCTTATGCAGTTAGCTTAGCTCTATAATAATTGTGCATAATTTAATATATTAGGTCTTTCCATTTGGTTAAAATGATGATAAAAAAAGGAGTAGGCATTTTATGGTCATTATGGAAAAGAAAATAATGGTTTCACCTCAAGATGAGCTCAATGCTACTTGTCTCGAAATCAATCCATCGACTGATGAGATTTTCAATTTCTAGAAACGCAGAGTGTAAGTAAAACCCCAGATGACACAAATGTGTTGCACCAACTATGAAGGAACTCACGAGACTGTTTCACAAATTGGAACGGACCATATGATTACTATAGTGAATTCAGATGACTGCAAAAAAAGTCGTCACGGGCAAGCCCCAGAAAAGCGCTCTACAGAGTCTGACTGACTGACTGGATCTCGTCTTCAACTCTACAATCAAAAAGGTTGTGTTGTAGGAGTGTAGTGGTACATCTCTATGTTCCTCTTTCCCTTAATGCTCTGCAATACCCCGCTCTTCGGTTGTTTGGTCGTTGTACGACTGAGCGGAGGAGATGAGGTTATTGCTACTACTACACATGATACACTATACCAATGTATTTTTCCCCACTGATATTCGCATCGAACATTTATGCGAAAAAAAACTTCCTTCCTCTACACTGGAGCTATATCTCATATGAATGCTTCGGTGGAGACCTAGAGTACAATTTTTCATAAGAGAATAGCAAACATGCACTAACTGATTCACAAATAGACATTCAGTACATAAACCCAGCTGAGATCATCAAGAGCTTTACCAGTTTGACTGACTGTGAGAAAAGCATTTAATATGTGGGAATGTGTGCAAAAGATTTGCGTAGGCCATGCAAACACATTGGCTGACATTGCATTATGTACGGAGTGTGATAGGCATGGCAGTATAGGTAACAAAAAAAATTAAATTATCTCAAGAAACCTTTGAAGATTGCATGCTGTGCAATCCTATCATGTTGCCGTGGAAGAAAGCGTATATATGAATGTCCAGTGAAAGTTGGAACTATTTGTTTTCCCAACGTTCGACTCCATAGCAGACTTTTCTTTCACATGAGACTGACTAGTGGTACATGCTATTAGTTGGTGTTTGGTTAGTTAGTTAGTTGGTAGTATATGTTTGCTTCTGAATTGCGTAGCAACTTGGAGGTTTTAAGTTGACTCTGTGCATTATCCACGGCGTCGGGCTTTCACGAGCTATTACATTTATAGAAAGGCGGAAGGAGAAAAGACAACTCTGATTCACTACTGCCGGCGAGCAGCTTTATGCAACGTAGTACACTTGTGAATCACATTGGTGGGCATGTTCAGTTTATGCTGTTCGTTGGTACGTCATCACCCTCCAAACTGCCATGAGGTCTGCTGATTTAAAAATTGATGTACTATGCTCACTATGCTGTTCATTCTTGATACAAGTGGGCGCATGGATAAAAATAGACTTCCATTAAGTTATATTGTGTTCTCCAACCTACTATTAGAAATGTTTATATCTATACAGTATATGAACCAAATGACATTAAAACTTTCCTGGATGTGATTATAGGGCATGTAATTTCTGTGTTTGTCAATACCTATATCTGATCATTATTTCTACTAATATCGGCATTGCGAGTCTTTTCAAGGACTTTTTGTGCATGCATAGAATGCTACAATTGTAATGGCGTGGACAACAACTGCCAAAGTTTTATAATGCTATATAATGAGGGTTCCTGCATGTCTGGGATGATCAAAATCATGGCTATGATTGCTATGGTATTTAATAATTTAAAATTTATGAGATTCGGGAGATGAAGCAAATTAATCCACTTTCGGGATGGCATTACATGACAACATAGGGAATTACTATTAGTACAGTCAGTCAGTGTATCACCTTTTATGGTATGCAGTACATAATAAAATTCCTGCAGAACTCAGTTCCAAGTTGATGCATTTCATAGAATTTTTTTATTTGCTCAACAGTATGAATGTTGCATGGGAAATAAATAATATGGCAGGAACAGACGGAGTGAATGTTTGTAATCATGGTAATCATGCTATTTCTCAGACAGCAAGTTTCATTGGAACGACAAACACCTGTCGTAATAATCTTCTGAATTTTCATGTTGTTGAGACATGGCTGTGAGCAAAATGCTGCAGTGGGTACCATTTAGTACCCGTTACTTTCTCCATTGTTTTCTCATAGTATGGTACTAGTAGTTTATGGCTTCTAAAAAACGCAGTCTTGCAGTTTCAAGAGCTTATATGAGAAAAATGGACAATTTATGATATAAAAGGTTTGTTTGTGCAATTCATAAATCATATATGAATATCCCCGAATATTTAAAAGCGGTTCCCAATCAACTTTGATTTATTTTTTGTATAAACTTTTAAAAAACAAACATGCAGATAAAGTAGAAATAATACAGGATTAAAGTACAAATATTTAAAATTATAACACTTTGGATTTCCAGATTTTGTACTAAATTGTATAGGTCTTTAGGAATAAGGTACTACAAGCATATTCAGAATGGCACGCTGTTGCTTATTTAAAGTACACCCAACCATTAGATGGACGAGTTCTTCTTCCGCAGTATCTGTGACTGAGAGCTCATGTTCAATGGCATGCTGTTTAGCGAGACCAATAACAGTTGAATAGAAGTCCAAGTTGTCACTAATAATTTCTTCAAGATCCACTAAATCTTCAGGTGTAATCAACGAGGTTAAATGCGCTATTGTTAAACCGATCTAGAAAAGAAATGTTCAATGAATTTATTAGCCTCCGTAAAATAGAAAATGTCTTATCTGTAACCATAGATTGTTATTATTAGTGACTTTCTTACTTGTGTTTGTATTTTTGAAAGAGACACGCTGTTATGAGCAGGCAGGCGTTCAGTTGCAGTCAGAATTTTTTGCCATGTTTTGATAAAAGACTTATCGAAATAATATCGAGCGTTGATGTTCGCTACTCCAGAAATACATTGGATCCTTTCTTTGAAGTTTTCACTATGTCCAGCCCATTTCAATAGACATTCTATGATTGGAGGCTGAGAAAAAATAAATAGTGGCTTTTAGCGTATCGACAGAAAATAATAAAAATGCTATTTAAAGCAAAAAACTTACGATTATCTGTTCTTCCATAGCGTCAACAATGTTTTGGTTTAGAAAGATGTTGCCGAGGGCACGCGAGGCATTCCACCGGGCCTGTGATGGCAGAATGAGAAAACAAATGATGATGACAATTTTCCAGGCCCGTAAATTCTTAAGTAACTCGGATAACAGGTTGAGGTTACCCGGGGAAATATAAGAATTTACAGGCCTGCAATTTTACGGTGAGTTGTGGATGAATGATTGAAGAAATAAAAATGAGAAATAAACGTTTCTGACAGAAAGTAAATCGTATTCACCTTGAAATCTGTTCCCCGTCCAACCTGCTTGATCATTGTATTGATAAGTTCCATTATCTTTGCTTGGAATTGAACATTTTTGGCTAAAAACGAAGGTATCCATCTAAGATAGTTCCCAGCAGCACGGTACCCGTTATATTTTTCCTGCAAAAAATTTTATTTTTATTTTTTTCAACTGTACCTTTCAAGCCTAGATTTGTTTTTTTTTAAATTATGTACTTTTCTCATCACACAACAAGATGCAATAATTACATCAAGATTTCTTATTTCAGCCATAGATTGACCAGATATTAAATCATTCATGTAATACTTTACTAGCCCATCACTCCAGTTTCCTAAAGCCCATGAGAAAGAGCTTAAATTGTCTTTTATTCCTCTGGAAATGGAGTCAAATGCTTGCATAAAAAATTGTGGGTCCTAAAAAGCAAAAAAAAAAATCATTTAAACAGTTTTCTACCGGAAAATATCTTTTTGACACCATAGAAATAGCAATAAATCCCACGAACTTCAGCTAGAATTTGAAATTCGATGAAACAAGCGATGCATCTCGCACTTTTGGACCTAATATCATTTTTATACGGCTCACAACAGTATCCCAAAATCAAGGCAAGTACATATCTTTTCTGAGATTCCTGTTAAAAAATAATAAATGATGTCTGTTGGCCACAATATGAATACTTTTTTCAGCATCTCGAAACTTACGGGCATCATATTAAATAAGTCTTCATTAATAGCAGCCAGACCATCCAACATTATGCAACCAATGGTAGAACATTTCAACTCTATCATATCTTGCATTTCCCCGTATATTCTGAACCACTCATCGAAAAACCCGGTTACGTACGTTTCATCAAGCTCGCCTAGTAAACAATCGTTCACACCATTGATATCTGGTTTAAATTAATCAATAATGCAATAATAACTGCACAGAACGTACCTAATTTAGCTGCTTTACCAACAGCTTCTATAATCGCTACCAAAAAACGGCAAGCATCAATAGGTATAGCCAAACATTCGGTTCTACTGGCGTTGGAAACATTTTGTTCGTATTTTCTAAAAAAATAATAAAAACATAACATTACAATACAAGATATTGAAAAAACGATACAGTTAAATTTGGAGACAAATATTACAGTAGAGCTTCAATTTTTAATGCGATCCTCAAGCAGTCTCGTATAGATTTCATTGCTAACAGACTGGTGCTTTTGAAGGCGTTGAAATGAGATTGAGCAAGACTAGCAAAAATTTTCAGATCAACTTCTGCAATTTCGTTGGTTTTTTTTATATTCTCAAAATGAGTAACTTCGTTTTTCATAGTGAATATCCAAGTATTCAAAAAACTCATCGAGTTAGGAACAATTTCAGAAGCACAAATTTCTACAGTGCAGCTCCCCTCCGAAGTGCTTTCCCTACCACAGTACGTTCTCAAATTGTACGGCTTTGCATCTTCCACATTTGTTTTCGCATTCTTCATCAAAATTGCCAAAATAAGGCGACGAATGTAGCCATGATGCATGGAATTTTGTTTATCTATTTGAAAAAATGAGCTTTTATAGACTGTCATTTAGATTTAACAGCTATAACTATGCTTCTTTTTAGAAACTAAAATATACTCAAATGAGTCAAGCATTATCTTTCCTACCCACAGTCAAATGTCTTCGCAAAAAGTCGTTGAAAATTTGAAACAGGTGTGATTCCAAACGCTCAATAGGAGATGATTCCACCAAACAAATTAACAATTTCCAAGCCTATACCAAAAACGTTTATTTAAATACAGAAATAAGTTTAATTTATACTCAATCAAGCCAAAAGTATACATACATTATCGGGGGAAATGCTGTGATTGGAGGTATCCAACATTTCAATAGAAAAATGAGTCAACTCTCCTAGTATAAATGCCATTTTCTGTTCGCATGTCATGTAGGAACTATTGGCACTACTTAAAATACAACGAATATATTAAAAATTTTGTTATCTATGCAACCTACTTAAATGACAAAATCACAAAATTTATTTTTATCAGTCGCAGAATTTAATGCGCTTGCTCAATTATATATGACATCGACTCAAGCTACTAGTAACCATGAAAACTTACTAGTTGACTAAAACTTGAGCTGATACAAGCTCTCCTTTAGATCTGTATATTACGGATGTCAATAAACTGATAATAGGATTATAAGGTACATCTTTGCTATCGGTAACGATTGAGTGCTTTTTAGAACCATCGTGTTCCCAACCGAACAGCTGAAGCAGATCATAGGAATCAGAGTTTGCTTTCAATCCCAGCGTACACAAATAAATAGTACAGTCATCTGAGCATAGTTTCTGAAGAAATCATAAACAAATCCAAGCACTATTATTGATAATTCACTTTTAATGGAAATACTTTTAAAAACCAAATGCCCAATACAGCATTGAGGTCGAGCTCACCTTGCCAATTTTGGTGCAAATATCAACAGCAAAAGAAGAGACCTTCAATATATTGCCCCCGTACTAAAATTTGACAGTTTGAAAATTCCACATTTACTTTTTATTAAAGGCATGTAACATTGACATCTATATCATAGAATAAATATGCTGCGTACGTGCAGCATGCGCAAACTTAAAATTACCCATTCTATATCTTCTTCAGTATCAGAACAGTAAAATTGGTGAAACTTCGAGTCTCCAAGAGCGATGATTTTCTAAAAAAGCGACAAAAATTAAATATACAATGCAGTTTAGATTGAAAAGTACAAAAAAGAATAGCAAGAGTTTTGAAAAGTCCAATAACCTTTAAAAAATGAACTACATCATCTAGGCAGGTTTCCCAAATCAGTTCGTTTTCCTCTTGAATATATGTATCTAGCTGAACTAAAGTTTCATTTAGTTTTGCAACCAATGCTGAAGATGGATTTTTAATCTGAAGATCAGAAATGCCCTTCAGAATGCCCGCTAGTTTTAACTCCTGTTTTTTCAATACAATTTTTCTAGCTTCTTCTTCCTCTTCAGGAGTCAGAGGTGACAATTTTAACACTGGTGCCTTTGGATAACCAAAAAAACTTACAAACATAAAGTTCACCATCCTGAACAGCATAATATAACAAACTAAAATTTCATTTAAAAATAATATTATTACAGGTGGAGTGGATGAAAGATCCTTGTTCTTCGTCTTAGTCCTTCGACTTTTAGGCATTTTAGGAAATTAATTCCAACGGTTAAGGAACGACGGCTATCACGGATTTTCTTAAGTTTGAGGCTAACTAATTGAAAACATTTGTTGGACAAATGTTTGTATTTATATTACACTATCCTTCAAGCGCAAATTAACAAAAAACAGCAGCGTTTCTTGCACAGGAAGTTAGCAAACCCGTATGCAGAACGGTGTAATCCTTCTAAAAAAGCCGCTAAGTAATTCACCAAATTTCCAAATCACCAATTTTAAGAAAAATTTTGCTAACACCTTACCGGACAGTAAAAAAACTTTTGATTATGGTATGGTTGACGCTCATGTTATTCAAAAGCAGTAATCAGCTGACTCTTGTAAGCCTATGCGCAAAGCAGAACTGTTTTTAGCGTCGTACTAGTATTTTGTATATTTGATGCAGTAAAAAAGCTTCAATAATTTCATGGGTGCCAAAAATTCCCTCCAATTATTTTAAAAGCATTCAAAATGACCCCAATTATAAATTTTTTGTTAAACTAGACGACAATGACAACTTTATACACCAAACATGTAAAATAACTTTATTCGGCGCGGATACCTTTTGTCCTTGCAATTGCATTACATCACTCGCATACACTTTATCGCGCACTAAAGCTCACTTGCACATATAACCAAATGTAGTATAAGTGGTTGGAGATGGATGCTTCACAAGTTCCAGTGTCCAGAGAGAGAGCGGAGGATTGTGTCCAGTAGAAACACAGCCACTTATTTTATCCCTGATCCATGAAAAGAAGAGCTCTAGTCTGATAGTTTCATTTTTTTTAATCGCAACAGTTGTGCTCTTCTGTGGTGTTTATGAAAGTAAAATTTATTTGCTGCTTGATGAAGAAATAGTAAGAAAGAGCGAATTATCAAAATGTTTTGAAAAACAAAGCAAAACTTTGAAGAACTAACGTTTCGGAGTTTACGGCGGCCTTCTAGCGGCAATATAAATGATTTAGTCAACTAAATAAATGGTGGATGACTGATTCGATTCTATGTGATCGCGTAATAAACAAATCAGACAATTGTCGTTTTTTTTTTGTTTATTTGGTTTTAAACTTTGGAAACTTATGTTTTTTAAAATAATTTTCAGGCTATCCAGGTCTCGAACATATATGACATCGTACTTCATGCAAGTAATTTGGACAATGATCTTAATTGGTGTAAATCTTAGTGTCCGTCTACGTGCAGATGATATCGGGGGCTACTGCGTAAGATTATAGACAGAGTTATTTGAATAACGAGTGAAGCAAACGTCCAAGACGGAAATAAGTAGTTTTGGAAAAGTTCAGTTAGTTGGAATTTCGTACTTTACCTATCACCGAATTAATTAATCTGGATTTGTGCTTGCCGCACTGACTTCACAAGATGAGTGTAGCATCGGGATCTAAACTTCGGGAGAGTATTCATTCTGGGCATTTCATGGTTTCTGATTTCGAACCTGAGTCAGAAGCCTTGGATGAAGATTATGAGGTTGGTTTACCAGTTCCTGGTACTGGAAATGACGAAAGATTAGTTTTACAAAGATCGAATGAGACTCCAGAAGAACGCTCCAAAAACAATTCACCATTGGTCCCAACTACTGCCCCGGTCGAAACAAAAATTATTTCGACGGCTGCTTTTGGAGTTGGACCCCTTGTCAAAACACCTCAAGATTTGAAGAATCAGCTATTTTATTCTAACTCTGCCTTCTCAATTGACGGATCTCTTACCAAGCTTTTTCAGTGTATGTCACTTGCGTACAGGTACGTTATAATTTCTAATTAAATGATTATGAATGATAATGCATTAGTAATCTTACTTCTATGGTTATAATTTTCTGTCTTGTTCTTTCTTATTTTCTTATTTTTTCTTGTTCGTATTCTTCGACATTCACGTTCACAGTTAAATATCATGTAGCTGAATTGTATATTTACGGGTACTGTTAGAATTCGAAACTAGAGTTATCGCTCAATTGGTTTGTACAACATCCATTATCCATATCCCTTGCTCTTCTGAAAAAGAAAAACACGAAAAAGTGTGAAAGGTGAAAGTCCATGTTGGTACTGGGAAATTACATAATCTTTTAAAAGCAAGACGAAATTCCGACTATAACGCATTATCATAATTTGTAACTAAAATTTAAGCATGTTTTGTAATGTGAAACTATCAGATGCCAGATGCATTCACTTTCAACTCGGAATTTACAATTCAATTTATGCTCAAAACTGGATGGAGTATAGGAGTATTCTGCCGTGTAGATTTAGAAAAAAATGTAGGTAGCTGGGGTAGCTCCTCACAACTGATATTACTATGCCATATGCAAAGAAAAGCCATCGTGATTGGAGTTTAAATATGCAGACCTGCACTTCTAATTAATGTAATAGTTACCCAACAACGCATGTCTCGTTACTAATTTCGATGCAGCTTCATCAATCCGAATATATATAGTCAGTCTCAAAACGACCTTCACCTTATATAATGCAGTTTAAAATTAAATTCCAAGCATTCATAAATTGCTTGACATACTAATAATGTTCTACTTGATGCTACAAACAATGTGCTTGCAACTTTTTCGCTTCAAAATAAAAGTCCGCGCTGATGATAGGATAATTTTTCTCACCTTGCTGGTTCTTGGTTTGTGTACTATCTATTTTTTTAAATTTCATGCCAGATTTATGGTTGAATAATGTGCTTTCTTTAATTGTTTTCAAAAAGTAAGCGCATAAAATTATCTCATTTTCTGTGTTCTATTTTCTAAATTACGAACCAATTTTTGTATGTAATGATGATACTGATAACGATAACGTACTTGATAGTTACAGCTCTTCATGTGTTCTTTCAAACTTTATCGTCATAAGACATGCATTTACAGATAGTCCTTATTATGTTGTAGTTCAGGCTGTTGATCAGTATTGCCTTTCAGTGTTAAATGTCTCAGATAATGGTTTCAATTAAAAGTAATATAAACGGCTTAAAACTGCATTAGCCAAAACCGAACTACTACCTACTCTGGCAAATATTGAAGTCAGTTATATCATCATTATATAGCGAGTTTCTGATCGCCCTTGTTCCTTAAAGCACAACGTGGAAGCTTTTTATTAAGATGGCTTCTTGAACTCTGCCAGCGGCCTGTATATTTCAGCGTTTATTATAGTACTAGTACCTAAGGTAGTAGAACACTAGTGTTTCATGCTAATGCGATCTATAGTATAAAACTGATGATGCAATAACTTGTCTATCACATTTGACACATACAGAAGATTTTTCTAGACCGATTTTTAACAGTAAAACTATGACTGACTACGGACTATGGATTCTTTCACTAAAAGTAACATTCTTTGTGCTATTCGTCGAAAAAGAATATAATCTTAAATATTTCTCTGGACTAATGTGCGTCACTATTTATTGCGATTCAATGCATATTAATATTTCATTTTGTCTTCACTCTCTTTTTCAGATCTTGGCTATTTAAGCATGTTATGGTATGGTTCCCGGCTTATTAATTAATAATAATTAATCATACGCTATACGCAGTCGTCCTATCAGGGGCCTTTGGCATAAAAGTTTTACAGTTGACATTTCGACAATTTTGTCGTCTTGTCAACTGATTTCGACAATTTTGTGTGGCATAAAACCGTTGTCAAGAGTTGACAATGACAGGAGAATTCTTCAATTCTAC
>Ga0210040_10001889_pt1 | contig 30602 bp, 27 predicted proteins | sample CryGeyCG12114_NA_FD_185462 | JGI IMG/M metagenome (GOLD analysis project Ga0210040, IMG submission 185462) | Groundwater microbial communities from aquifer - Crystal Geyser CG19_WC_8/21/14_NA (SPAdes) (version 2) | ecosystem: Environmental > Aquatic > Deep subsurface > Groundwater | place: USA...
GGCTCGAGGACGTCGTCGTCCTGGTGGCCACCGGCACGCACCGGGCGAACACCGACGCCGAGCTGCGGGCGATGTTCGGCGACGAGGTCGTGGACACCGTGCGGATCGTCAACCACGACTCCCGGGCGAGCGACACGCACCGCTGGGTGGGCACCTTCGGCGACGGCGTCCCGGTCTGGCTCAACGAGCAGTGGGTGGACGCCGACGTGCGGCTGACCACCGGCTTCGTCGAGCCGCACTTCTTCGCCGGGTTCTCCGGCGGCCCGAAGATGGTCGCCCCCGGGCTGGCCGCGCTGGACACCGTGCTGGTGCTGCACGACGCGAAGCGGATCGGCAGCCCGCAGGCGACCTGGGGCGTCACCCAGGGCAACCCGGTGCACGACGACGTCCGGGCGATCACCGCGGCGACCGGCGTCACGTACTCCTTCGACGTCGTGCTCAACACCCGGCAGGAGGTGATCGCCGCGTTCGGCGGGGACACCCTGGAGATGCACGCGACCGCCATCGAGCGGGCCCGCGAGGTGGCGATGGCGCCGGTGGACGCACCCTTCGACGTGGTGGTCACCACCGGCTCGGGCTTCCCGCTGGACCAGAACCTGTACCAGTCGGTGAAGGGCATGTCCGCCGCCGCGCAGGTTGCGAAGCCGGACGGGCTGATCGTCTGCGCCGCCGCCTGCGAGGACGGCTACCCCGACCACGGCTCCTACCGCGAGGCGCTCACCTCGGCGCCCTCACCGGAGGCGCTGCTGGAGCTGATCAGCGCCCGGGAGCAGACCGTGCCCGACCAGTGGCAGGTGCAGATCCAGGCCCGGATCCAGTCCGCGCACCGGGTGGTCATGCACACCGACCACCTCACCGACGCCCAGCTCGCCGAGGCGCACCTGGCCCAGACCACCGACATCGCGGCCACCGTCGCCGAGGCCGTGGCGGCGGCCGGTCCGGACGCGCGGGTGTGCGTGCTGCCCGAGGGGCCGCAGACCATCCCGTACGTGCGCTGACGCCTCGTGCCGCCGGCGGTCAACCGGCCAGCGGCACCGGGCGCGGCATGGTCAGCGCGGCGAGCAGGCCGAGGCCGAGCACGGCCGCGCTGACCCCGAAGGCCACCTGGTAGGAGAACGCGTCGGTCAGCCAGCCGGCCACGAGCGGCCCGGTGACCGCCCCCAGGTCGGCGACCATCTGGAACACCGCCACCAGCCGGCCGCCGCGGGCCGGGCTCAGGTCGCCGATCACCGCGGCGGGCACGCTGGCCAGCAGCGAGGCGCCGAGCCCCAAGGTCGCCATCGCCAGCAGGAAGATGCCGAGGGCCGGCGGCAGCACCAGCACCGCGATCGAGGCGGTCGCCAGCCCGCTGCCGAGCACCAGCGAGGGGCGGCGGCCCCAGCTGTCCGACAGCCGGCCGGCCCGCAGCAGCCCGAGGGCCTGGGCCACCGACCCGGCGAGCAGCCCCGCCCCGGCCCAGGCGACGCTCTTGCCCAGCTCCTCGGTCACGTACAGCGGTACCAGCGAGTTGCGCACCCCGAACAGCACCCAGCCCACGCCGAGGTTGGCCACCAGCGCGGCGAGGTAGGCGCGGGACCGAAGCGCGGCGCGCAGCCCACCGGGAACGGCCGGGACGGCGTCGGTCGGGGACGGGGTGGCCGGGGCGACCGGCCCGAGGGCAGCGGGACGGAGCAGCACCAGGGTCACGGCCCCGGCCACCAGCAGGAACCCGGCGTAGACCAGGAACGGCACCCGGGGCGAGATCTCCGCGAGGAAGCCACCGGCCGCGGGTCCGGCGATGCCGCCCAGGATGAACCCGCCCTGGTAGGTGGCCGCGGCCCGGCCGCGCTGCGCCGGCGGCGAGGTGCGCAGCAGCAGCGACAGCGCGGACACGGTGAACATGGCGCTGCCGACGCCACCCGCGGCGCGCAGCGAGACGAACAGCGGGAAGCTCCCGGCCAGGCCGGCCGCCCCGGTGGTGACCGCCACGATGATCAGCCCGGTGGCGAGCACGACCCGCTCACCGATCCGCTCGACCAGCGAGCCGCTGCCGAACGCGGAGACGAACCGGGCGAAGGCGAACGCGCTGACGGCGAACCCGACCGCCGTCGTCCCGACGCCGTAGTCCCGTACGAACAGCGGGATGGCCGGGGCGACGACCCCGAAGCCGAGGGCGACCACGAAGGCGATGATCGCCAGCACGCGGACCTCGCGGGGGAGGGGGACGGCCTTGCCGGGTGGTCGCACGGGGGTCGATCCTCACATGCCCCGGTGCACCTACCCGACCGTGGGCAGCGGCTCCACCCGGCGCAGGAAGGACCGGATCGCCAGGTGCTGGGACAGCTGCTCGCGGTGCAGCTCGCACGCCGTCCAGACCTTCTCCCGGTCCGGGGTGTGCACCTTCGGGTTGTTCCACACCAGCGCGTAGCCGGCCGGCGCCCGGCAGCCCTTCGCCGAGCAGATCGGTGCATCCTCGGTGGTCACGGTGACAGTGTCGTCGTCTCGCGCGTTCGGCCCGGGACGGGGCCGGGTACCCGGGCCGCATGACGCAGAACGTGACCGAGCCCCAGACCAAGCCCCTCGCGCTCGTGACCGGTGCCTCCAGCGGCATCGGCTTCGAACTGGCCAAGCAGTTCGCCGCGCACGGCTACGACCTCGTGGTGAACGCCGAGGACGCCGGGATCGAGAAGGCCGCGATGCTCATCCGGACCGCCGGCGCCCACGTCGTCCCGATCCAGGCCGACCTGCGCACCGAGCAGGGGGTGGCCCAGCTGTGGTCGCAGGTGCAGGCGCTCGGCCGGCCGCTGGAGGCCGCGGCGCTCAACGCGGGGGTCGGCCAGAGCGGTGCGTTCGTGGACACCGACTGGGCCGACGACCTGTCGATCATGCAGCTCAACGTGGTCTCCACCGCCGCGCTGCTCAAGCTGGCCCTGGTCGAGATGACCGCGCGCAACACCGGCCGGGTGCTGGTGACCTCCTCCATCGCCTCGACGATGCCCGGTGCCTACCAGCCGGTCTACAACGCCTCGAAGTCCTTCCTGCAATCGCTGACCGAGGCGGTGCAGGCCGAGCTCAAGGACAAGGAGTCCGCGGTCACCGTCACCTCGCTGATGCCCGGCCCGACCGACACCGGGTTCTTCGACCGGGCGGGCCTGGAGGACACCGCGATGGGCGAGGGCCCCAAGGACCCGGCCGACCAGGTCGCTGCCCAGGGCTTCGAGGCGCTGATGGCCGGCGAGCGCACGGTCGTCGCCGCGTCGATGGCGACCAAGGCGCAGGCGGCCGCCAACAAGGTGCTGCCCGATGCCGTCAAGGCGGCTGCGCACAAGGTGATGGCCAAGCCGCAGAACTGAGCACAGCCGGTGGGCGTCCCGTCCCCCGACCGGGGGACGGGACGCGCCGACCGTGCGGCCCCGGTGCCCCGGCTGAGGGGTCATGGGTCACGATCTCCTGCGACTGCACCTCCCCAGCCCAGGAGATCGATGTGAGCACCCCCGGTACCGGCCCGCAGCCACCCGAGCAGGACCCCAGCCAGCCGGGGCAGGGCGTGGGCTGGGGCCAGCAGCCGCCGGCCGGCCAGCCCGTACCGGGGCAGCCCGCCCAGTCGTGGGGTGCGCCGGTCGGGCAGCCCGGGCAGCAGCCGTGGGGTGCGCCGCAGGGCGCCACCGGCGCGCAGGCCTTCGGTCAACCGGAGCAGCCGGCGAGCAGGAGCCGCAGGTGGTTGCCGATCGTCGGTGGGGTCCTCACCCTGCTCGTGGTCCTGTCCCTGCTGAACACCTTCCTCGGCGGCACCAGCGCCGAGGTCGGTGACTGCGTGAACGACAGCGCCGACGAGGTCGGCGTCGTGGACTGCGACAGCGGCGACGCGGCCTTCGAGGTGGCCGGTGTCGTCGACGACGTCAGCCAGAACGAGCTGGCGAACGACATGGACGTGTGCGGGCAGTGGCCGAACTCGGTCGCCTACGCCTGGGAGGGCTCCGACCCCGACGACGGGGACAGCGACGGCACCGGCTACTGCCTGGAGGAGCTCACCGACTGAGTCCGGCTCCCCACGACGCCCCTCCCGGTCCACCGGGAGGGGCGTCGTCACATCTGGGGGTGCCGTCTCTCGGGGTGTCCTCGTCCCGGGTCGCAGTGGCAGAGTCGGGGCATGGACGACGTCGTCATCTGCTCCCCGCTCCGCACCCCTGTCGGCCGCTTCGGCGGCGTCTTCGCCGGGCTGAGCGCCAACGAGCTGGCCGCCTCCGCGCTCCGCAGCCTGGCCGAGCGCACCGGGCTCGGGGAGGGCGAGGTGGACGACGTCATCCTCGGCAACTGCAGCCCGAGCGGGGAGAACCCGGCGATCGGCCGGATCGCCGCGCTCGACGCCGGGCTGGGGGTGCAGGTACCCGGCCTGCAGGTCGACCGGCGCTGCGGCTCCGGCCTGCAGGCGGTCATCTACGCGGCCATGCAGGTCGCGGCGGGCGCCGGGAAGGTCGTCGTGGCCGGCGGCGTGGAGTCGATGAGCAACGTCGAGCACTACGCGCTCGGCCTGCGCACCGGGGCCAAGGGGGACGGCGTGATGCTGCACGACCGGCTGGCCCGCGCCCGGGAGACCGCCGGCGGGCTGCACCACCCGGTGCCCGGCGGCATGCTGGAGACGGCGGAGAACGTGCGCCGCGAGTACGACGTCGACCGGCTCGCCCAGGACGCCTGGGCGCTGCGCTCGCAGCAGGCCGCCGGAGCCGCCATCCGGGAGGGCCGCTTCGCCGAGGAGATCGTCGGCGTCGAGGTGCCCGCCACCCGCACGACGCCGGCCCGGCTGGTCACCTCCGACGAGCACCCCCGCCCGGACACCACCATCGAGGACCTGGCCAAGCTCCGACCGGTCATGGGTCGGGTCGACCCCGGGGCGACGGTGACCGCCGGCAACGCGTCGGGCCAGAACGACGGCGCCGCGCTCTGCGTGGTCACCACCCGCGCCGAGGCCGACCGCCGCGGCTGGGAGCCCTTCGTGCGGCTGGTGGGCTGGTCGGTCGCCGGGGTGCCACCGGAGACGATGGGCATCGGCCCGGTCCCGGCCACCGCCGCCGTGCTGGAGCGCACCGGGCTCACCCTGGCCGACATGGACCTCATCGAGCTCAACGAGGCCTTCGCCAGCCAGGTGCTGGCCTGCCTGCAGGAGTGGGGCCTGGACGGCGCGGACCGCGACCGGGTCAACGTGAACGGCTCGGGCATCTCGCTGGGGCACCCCGTGGGCGCTACCGGTGCGCGCATCCTGGCCACCCTCGCCCACGAGATGCGCCGCCGGGAGTCCCGCTACGGGCTGGAGACGATGTGCATCGGCGGCGGTCAGGGGCTGGCGGCGGTCTTCGAGCGGGTCGTCTGACGGGGGTCGCCCCGGTGCACCACGGCCGGCCCGCGGCCTGGACGGCGGTGGTGCTGGCCGCCGCATCCGCCGGGGTCAGCGCCTACTGGCTGCTCGGTGGGACAGCGCTGCTGGACACCGTCGGTGGGGCGGTGGAGTCCCTGGCCCGTGAGCGCAGCGGAGTCGCGCTGCTGCTGGGCGTGGCGGTGGTGCTCGCCAAGCTGGTCGCCGCCGTGCTCGGGCTGGCGCTGCTGCGCCGGCCGGGTCGCGGCGTCCGGGTGCTGGCGCTGCTCGCCGGGGCGCTGCTGACCCTGTGGGGTGCGGCCAACGTGCTGCTCGGCGGTGCCGTGCTCACCGGGCTGCTGGATGTCGGGCCGGTCGCCGACGAGCGGGCGCTGCGCTGGCACGTGCTGTGCTGGGACGCCTGGTTCGTCGTCTGGGGTGTGGCGCTGCTGATCGCCCTGCAGGCGGGGCGGCGTGCTCAGCCTGGAGGCGCCGTCGAGCCCCGTTCCACCAGCACCGGCTCGACCAGTTCGGTGCCCGGCGCCGGGTAGCTGCTCCCCGGCGCGGTCAGCTGGGCCAGCAGCAGCGCCGCGGCGCGCTCCGCCTGCCGCCCGGGTCGGTTGTCCACCGCGGTGAGCGGCGGGTACCACCAGCGGTAGAACGGTTCGTCCTCGGTGCAGATCACCGACAGCCGGTCGGGCACCGGCAGGCCGCTGTCCCCGAGCGCGGAGAGCATCCCGAAGGACGCGGGGTGGTTGCTCGCCACCAGCGCGGTCGGCGGCTCGGGAAGGGCCAGCAGCGTCGCCGCGGCTGCCTGGCCGAAGTCCGGGGTGAACGGTCCTCGCTGCACCAGCTCGTCGAGCACCGGCAGCCCCGCCGCGCCCATCGCGGCGGCGAAACCGGCGTGGTGCAGCCGCCCGGACGTGGTTCCCGGCTGCCCCTCGATCGCGGCGATGCGGGTGTGGCCCAGCTCCAGCAGGTGCTCGGTCGCGAGCCGGGCCGCCTGCTCGTAGGCCGACATCACCGACGGCGCGAGCGAGCCTGCCGGCTCGCGGTTCATGGTGACCACGGCGCGGCCGTCCTCGACCAGGCCGTTGACCAGCTCGAGGTCCACGCCGGAGCCGGCGATGACCACGCCGTCGAAGTGGTGGGCGCGCACGCTCTTCAGGAACGCGGCGGCGCGGGCCGGATCGCCGCCGGTCGTGCAGACCAGCACCTGGTAGTCGCGCAGGACCGCCCAGCCCTGCAGCGTCTCGGCGATGGTGTGCGACGTCGCCGTCCGCAGGTTGTCCACGACCAGGCCCAGCAGGCCGGTGCGCCGGGTGCGCAGCGCGCTGGCCGTCCGGTTGGGCTGGTAGCGCAGCTCCGCGGCGGCCGCCTCGACCCGGGCGCGGGTGCTGGGCAGCACGCTGGCGTGGCCGGACAGCGCCCGGCTCGCGGTGCTGGTGCTGACCCCGGCAGCAGCGGCCACCGAGCTCAGCGTCGCCATCACGGAGCACTTCCTACCGGTACGTGGCTGTGCGCAGCCAGTCGTCCCCCCGGCGCGTGCGCGGCGGTCGGATGTGCTGGTGGCGGGCCGGACCGACTTCGCGCTGAACTGCCCATCGGGTCATGTGTCTTTCGGCCCATCGCCGGATGTGTCGGCTGCAACCGGCCGGTTCGTCGGGCGCCGGAAACTGTCGCACCCCGGTTCTACCGTCGGGCCAGCTCTCCACCGGGAGGGCGGACGAGGGGGCAGCGGTGTACGAGTCAGACGGCGCGCTGGTGGTCAGCGCCGGCGACCTGACCGGCTTCCTGGAGTGCGAGCACCTCACCCGGCTCTCGGTCGAGGTCGCCCGGGGTGGTCGCGGCCGGCCGTCGGCGGTCGACCCGATGACCGAGCTGGTCGCCGGGCACGGCATCGCCCACGAGGCGCGGCACGTGCAGCGGCTGCGCGACCGGGGCCTGGAGGTGGTGGAGATCGCCGCTCCGCCCGGCAAGGACGCCGCCGGGCTGCGCCGGGCCCAGGCCGACACGCTCGCCGCGATGCGGGCCGGCGCCGACGTCGTCTACCAGGCGACCTTCTTCGACGGCACCTGGCGCGGGCACGCGGACTTCCTGCTCAAGCGCACCGACCGGGTCAGCGACCTGGGGCCGTGGGCCTACGACGTGGCCGACACCAAGCTCGCCCGGCGGATCAAGGTCCCGGCGCTGCTGCAGATGGCGCTCTACGGCGACCTGCTGGCCGGGCTGCAGGGCGTGCCACCCGAGCTGCTCACCGTGGTCACCGGCGACCAGCAGGAGCTCGTCTTCCGGTACTCCGACGCCGAGGCCTACACCCGGGCCGCCCGCGCCCGGTTCACCGACCGGCTGGCCGACGGCGAGCTGGCCGGGCCGTACCCGAACGCGCACTGCGGGGTGTGCCCGTGGCGGGAGACGTGCACGCAGCGCTGGCAGGCGGAGGACTCGTTGTCCCTGGTCGCCTTCATGCGCCGCGACCACGCCACCGCGTTGGTCGAGGCCGGCATCGGCACGGTCGCCGCGCTCGGGGCCTGCGGGCCGGGCGAGCTGCCCGAGGTGATCGGGCGGTCCTCGCGGGAGCGGCTGACCCAGCAGGCCCGGCTGCAGCTGGCCGAGCGGGCCACCGGGACGCCGTCCTACGAGTTCCTGCCGCGGGAGCACGGGCGGGGCTTCGAGCTGCTCCCGCCGCCGAGCGCGGGCGACCTGTTCTTCGACATCGAGGGCGACCCCTTCGCCGGCGAGGCGGGGCTGGAGTACCTCTGGGGCGTGCTGGACACCGCGGGGGAGTTCACCGCGTACTGGGGCTGCGATCCGGCCGCCGCCGACCAGTCCGCCGCCGAGCGCGCGGCGTTCGAGCAGCTCGTCGACCACCTCGGCGCCGCCCACGCCGCCGACCCGGCGATGCACGTCTTCCACTACGCGCCCTACGAGCCGGCCCGGCTGAAGACGCTGTCCGCCCGGCTGCAGACCCGGGAGGCCGAGGTCGACCGGCTGCTCCGCGCCGACGTGCTGGTCGACCTGTACGCGGTGGTGCGGCAGGGCCTGCGGCTGAGCAAGGAGTCCTACTCGATCAAGAAGGTGGAGGACTACTACCGCGGCTCCGTGCGGGGGCACGGCGAGGAGGTCTCCGACGCCGGCGAGAGCATCGTCGCCTTCGAGCGCTGGCTGGCCACCCGCGACCAGGCGCTGCTGGACCAGATCGAGGCGTACAACCGCGACGACTGCGTCTCCACCCGCGAGCTGCGGGACTGGCTGGAGGGCCGGCGCACGGAGCTGCTCGCGTCCGGGGCGTCGTTGCGGCGACCCGAGGACGGCGACCCGGACGGATCGGCGGAGGACGTCGCCGCACAGGAGCTCCGCGAGGAGCTGGAGCAGCGGCTGGTCGCCGACCTGCCCGAGACCGGCCGCACCCCCGAGCAGCAGGCGACCTGGCTGCTGGCCCAGCAGCTGGGCTGGCATGCCCGCGAGGCCCGCTCGGCCTGGTGGGAGTACTTCCGGCTGCGCGACCTCCCGGCCGACGACCTGGAGCGGGAGACCGCCGCGCTCGGCCCGCTGGAGGCGCCCGAGCTGCTCGGTGTGCACAAGCGCTCGCAGCACTGGCGCTACCGGTTCCCGCCGCAGGAGACCAAGGTGTCGGCGGGCAACCGGTACGAGCACCTGCTGCCCGCCGCCGACGGCACCCGGATCACCAGCTCCGTCGTCGACGTGGACCCCACGGCCGGCTGGGTGGTGCTGGCCCGCAGCGCCACCACCGCGCACGACCACCCGAGCGGGCTGCTGCCCACGTCCCCGCCCGGTGACCGGCTGTTCCGGTCCGCGCTCAACGACCTCGGCGAGCAGGTGGCCGCCGCCGGCATCGACGGGCCCGGGCCGCTGCGTGCCGCCCGCGACCTGCTGCTGCGCCGCCCGCCCCGGGTGCCGGCCGGGGCGGTGCTGCGGACCCCGGGGGAGGAGTCGGCCCCCGCCGTCCGTCGGCTGGCCGGTCTGCTGGACGGCGGAGTGCTGGCGGTGCAGGGGCCGCCCGGCGCGGGCAAGACGTACACCGGCGCCCGGGCCGTGGTCGACCTGGTCCGGGCGGGGCGGCGGGTCGGGCTGACCGCCTCCAGCCACAAGGTGATCGGCAACCTGCTCGATGCGGTGATGGCCGCCGCCCGGGAGGCCGGGGTGCCGGTCCGCGCCCTGCAGAAGGCCGACGAGCTGCAGCGCTGCGGTGATCCCGACGTCCGGTGCGTGCCGGCCAACGGCCAGGTGGTCGACGCCCTCGACGGTGGCGACGTCGACCTGGTCGCCGGCACCTCCTGGTTGTTCGCCCGCGAGGAGCTGGCCGGGCGGCTGGACGTGCTGGTCGTCGACGAGGCCGGGCAGCTGTCGCTGGCCAACACCCTGGCGATCAGCCGGGCGGCGACCAACCTGGTGCTGCTGGGCGACCCCCAGCAGCTGCGCCAGCCCGGTCGCGGCATCCACCCCGACGGCGCCGACGTGTCGGCGCTGCAGCACGTGCTCGGCGACGACGAGGTGCTCACCGCCGAAGGCGGGGTGTTCCTGGACCGGAGCTGGCGGATGGCGCCGGCGCTGTGCCGGGTGGTCTCCGAGCTCTCCTACCGCGGCGAGCTGCAGCCGGCTCCGGTGACCGCGGGCAACGAGCTGGCTGCGCCGGCCCGCTGGGCCGCCCCGGCCGGCATCGGGTGGGTGCCGGTGGCCCACCGGGGCAACGGGTCGGCCTCGCCCGAGGAGGCGGCCGTGGTCGCGGCGCTGGTGACCGACCTGATGGGCTGCCCGTGGCGCGGTGGCGGGGAGGACCGGGTGATGGGGCCGGCCGACGTGCTGGTCGTGACCCCGTACAACGCGCAGGTCAACCAGATCCGCGGCGCGCTCGCCGCTGCCGGGCTCGGGGGGGTGGAGGTCGGCACGGTCGACAGGTTCCAGGGCCGGGAAGCGGCGGTGGCGATCTTCTCGCTGGCCGCCTCCAGCGGTGCGCACGTGCCCCGGCGGCTGGACTTCCTGCTCGACCGGCACCGGCTGAACGTGGCGCTGTCCCGGGCGAAGACCGTCGCCTACCTGGTCGGCAGCCCCGCCCTGCTCACCTCCGCGGTGCAGACGCCCGAGCAGCTCCGGCTGGTCAACGGCCTGTGCCGGCTGGTCGAGACGGCCACCGGGGCCACGCCGTTCCGCGCCGGGGGGTGAGCCCAGCCGGCGGCGCCGCGACCCCGGTCGACCCGCAGGGCCGGTTAGGCTAGCCTTCCCAACGTCCGGTTGCGCCAGGGCCGGTTCCGACCAGTGCGGGGAGAAGCCGATGACCACGGCCACCACCGATCGGCCCGGTACGGCGCACGTCGGGGCTGCTCCGGCGCCGGTCCGGCAGACCGCCCCGCTGGTTGCGAAGCGGGCCGCGGCAGCTCCCGGGTACCGGTTCTTCACCGCGGCGGTGGCCCGTGTGCGCCGGCTGAGCCCGAGTTTCCTGCGGCTCACCCTGTCCGGCCCCGAGCTCACCGGATTCGGCGCGGGCGGCGCCGACCAGCGGATCAAGCTGGTGTTCCCCCGCGACGGCGGCCCGGTCCGCGACCTGCTCAGCGACGGCCCCGGCTGGTACGCCGACTACTGCGCGCTGCCGGATGACACGCGCCCGCACCTGCGCACCTACACCGTTCGCGCCGCCCGGCCGCACGTCGGCGAGCTGGACATCGACGTCGTCCTGCACGGGGTGGACGGTGGGCATGCCGGCCCGGCCGCCAGCTGGGCCGCCGCCGCGGTGCCCGGCGATCTGCTCACCATCCTGGGTCCCGACCGGCCCGGTACCGGGCGTCCGTGGGGCGTGGAGTGGGCGCCGCCGGCCGAGGGCACCCTCTTCCTCGCCGGCGACGAGACGGCGGTGCCGGCGATCAGTGCGATCGTCGAGGCGCTGCCGGCCGGCCGGCGCACCATCGCCGTGCTGGAGGTCCCCGAGGCCGGCGACCTGCTGCCCCTCGCCGTGCCGCCGGGTGTGGAGGTCCGCTGGCTGGTCCGCGGCACCCGGGCCCGCGGCGAGGCGCTCGGCCCGGCCGTGCACGCCGCCCTGTGCGAGCTGGGCGTCGCCGCGCCGGCCGCCGGGGTGGCCGCCGAGGACGTCGACCTGGCCGGCAGCGGTCTCTGGGACGTCCCCGAGGCCCGCGCCGATGGCTGCTACGCCTGGCTGGCCGGGGAGGCGGGGATGGTCAAGCAGCTCCGCCGCCGGTTGGTGCGCGACCTCGGCGTACCGCGCACCTCGGTGGCGTTCATGGGCTACTGGCGGTTGGGCGCGGCCGAGGGCTGCTGACCGCCGGGTCCGGTGCCCTACGGTCTCCCCGTGCTCCGGATCCTGCTGGCCTCCTCGGCCTCTGGCTGGCCCTGGTCGTGACCGGCTGGATCGTCACGGGCCTGTTCTGGTCGGTCGTCGGCGGATTGCTCCTCCTGCTGGCCACCGCGGTCCTCGGCGCCGCACGCCGCCGCTGACCCGATGCGCCGCACGCCGCCGCTGACCCGATGACCGTGCTGCTGGTCGACATGGCCAACACCGTCGGCTCCCGGCCGGACGGCTGGTGGCGCGACCGCGCCGGTGCCACGAACCGGCTGCTGACCCGGTTGGCCCGGCTGCCCGGTGCCGAGCTCACCGGTCCGGACGGCGCACCGGTCGCGATCAGCGCCCTGGTCGCGGTGGTCGAGGGCCGGTCCCGGGACGTGCCGGCGCCGGCCGACCTGCGGGTGGTCCGCGCCGAGGGCAGCGGGGACGACGCCCTGGTCGCCGCGGCATCGGAGCTGGTCGGAGCGACTGCGGCGGGGCTGCTGGTGGTCACCGCCGACCGGGAACTGCGCGGTCGGCTGCCGGCTCGGGCCCGCACTGCCGGTCCCGGCTGGCTGCTGGCAGCCGTGGACCGCCTGGAGGCGCTCGACTCCTGAGCCCGGCGCAGCCGCACCCGGCCCGCACCGTGTCGCGGAGATGCGCGAACTCCGACGGCGGTGCGGGCAGGGTGGTGGCATGACCGAGACACCGACGTCGGCCGTACGGGCCGCCTCCGACCTCGCCGCCGCACCGCTCCGAGCGGTCCGGCCCGAGCAGCTCACCGCGCCCACCCCGTGCGCCGATTACGACGTGCGCGCCGTCGTCGACCACCTGGCCTGGGCTGCCGTTCTCTCCCAGCGCGCGGCCACCCGGATGCCGTTCGAGCACGACTGGAGCAGCCTCACCCCGGCGCCCTTCCTGGACGGCGTACCGGTGGCGGAGTGGGCGGCGCGGGTGCCGGCCGAGCTGGACACCGCCGCGGACGCCTGGGCCGACCCGGCGGCGTGGGAGGGGGAGACCCTGCTGGGCGCCGCGGCGATGCCGGCCGAGGTGGTGGGGCCGATGATGCTGGCCGAGTTCGTGGTGCACGGCTGGGACCTGGCCCGGGCCATCGGGGCCGGCTACGACGTCCCGGCCGAGCTGGGCGCGATCGTGCTGGCCGCGGTGCAGCCGCTGGCGCAGCCGGGTCGGGACGGCGGCTGGTACGGGGCGGAGGTGCCGGTGCCCGCCGACGCCCCGGCCTTCGACCGGGCGCTGGGGCTCACCGGCCGGAACCCGGCCTGGGGCGGCTGACCGCCCCGGCCGGGGGCCCCCGGCCGCAGGATCTCAGGCCGGGGGCCGGACCAGCGTCAGCCGGGTGGAGCGGCGCCGGCCGGGCAGGCAGGCGGCCAGGGCCAGCAGCAGCGCTGCGGCGTCCTCGATCAGGGCGGCGTGCAGGTCGGGCATCCGAGCGCCGGCCCACTTCCGCCAGGCCAGCCCGCCGAACGAGCCGGCGGCGGCGCCGCCGATCCCGGCCAGCGCCGGGAGCGCGGCGTTCGCGCCCTGCCGCCGGGCCAGCATCCCCGCGCCGGCCGCGCCGCTGGCCAGCCGGGCCGGCAGCGCCGCGGCGCTGGTGCGCTCCGGGGTGGCCGGCTGCTTGTCCACGTAGAGCTCGCCGCCCAGCGAGGCCAGGGACGCCAGCTTCTTCCCGGTACCGGTGTCGGTGGCGGTGAGGGTCGGCGCGGACAGGCCCAGCGAGCTGCGCCCACCGGTGGCGATGCCGAGCAGCAGCGACCGGCCGACCAACCCGGCACGCGCCGGCTGGCGAGGGAGCACCCGCTCCCGCGGCGTCGGGACGGCCGAGACGACGGCCTGCACCACGGCGCCGTAGGCCAGGTGCGGGACGGCGTCGGCGATCCAGTCCTCCCGCGACCAGCGGCGCGGGTCGCTGACCCCGAGCGCGGCCACCGGGACGTCGGTGGCCGCCATCGCCGCGGCGCCCTTCACCAGCGCCCCCACCGGGAAGGGCATCCGCACCCCGGCCGAGCGGACCACGCTGGACAGCACGCCGAGCCCGACGCCGTTGGCGATGCCGGCCAGCTCGCCCAGCCCGCGCCGGCGGGCGTCCCGGACCGCGCCGGCGCCGGGCACCTCGGTGCCCGTGGCGTCGGCGAGGGCGTCGACCAGCTGCGCGGGCACGGTGCTGGCCGGACGGCCGCGCACGGCCATGTCGAGGTAGGTGACGGCGTGCAGCGCGACGGTGCCGGCAGCGCCGGCGATCAGTCCGCGCGAGAAGGTCCCGGTCATGGGATGACCCTCGGCGCCCGCGCCTGGCCCGGCAACCCGAGACCCCGAGGCGGTGGGGCGCCCGCGGGGCACACCCACGCCGGCTCGACGCGTACCCGGCCGCCATGCCTGGCACCGAGGGCGGCTGACCGCCGCGGGCGGTCAGCCGGCGGTGGCGGAGCCGGACACGTAGGAGCCGGAGCGGAGGTCGGCCAGCAGCGAGGGTCCGGTGGGCGCCCAGCCGAGCTCGCTGCGCGCCTTCGCCCCGCTGGCCTGCTGGTCCAGCACCAGGGCGCCGGCGAGTGCGCCCAGCCGGCCCTCGGTCTCCTCGTCGGTGGAGGGGACGACGGCGCCGTGGCCGGCCGCCTCGCCGATCTCGCGGACCGTGGGGTTCGAGCCGTTGACCCCCAGGTAGTAGGAGCCGGCGGCGGCGTCGGTCAGCGCGCGCACGTAGAGCCGGGCGAGGTCGTCGGCGTGCACCGTCGTCCAGTGCTGCTCGCCGCTACCGGGCAGCACCAGGGCGCCGTCGCCGTCCCGGGGGCCGTTCTTGACCAGGCCGGGCAGACCGAGCCCGCGGCCGTACACGATGCCCGGGGCGATCACCACCGACCGGACGCCGTCGGCTGCCGCCGCGCGGACCCGGGCGTCCAGCGGCAGCCGCCAGGCGGTCAGCTGCGGCGGGTCGAACGGGGTGTCCTCGTCGATCTCGCCGGCACCGTGCACCCACACCCCGCTGGTGTGCACGTACGGCTTGCCCGTGCCGGCCAGCACCGGCAGCACCGCGTCCAGCAGGGCGGCGTCCCGGTCGGCGTCCCTGCCGTCGGCGGCGGCCGCGGTGTGGATGAAGCCGTCGGCGCTGCCGGCGGCCTCGGCCAGCAGGGCCGGGTCGTCGACGTCCCCGCGGACGACGACGGCGGCGGTGCTGGCCAGCACCCGGGCGGAGCGCTCGCTGCGGGCCAGCGCGTGCACGGTGTGCCCGTCCTCGAGGAGGGCGAGGAGGACTGCGGATCCGACGAGCCCGGTACCACCGGTGAGGAAGACGTCCATGCCCGGGTCAAGCCGTCGTCCCGGGAGGCTGTTCCCCGGACGGCTCAGCGCCGGCGCAGCGGGCCGATCCGCAGCACCGTGCTGAGCAGGGCCTCCAGCGGGTGGCGCTGCGGCCGCTCGACGTCCGCCGGCCAGTCCGGCACCAGGTCCGGGTCGGCGGAGACGGTCTGCACCTCGGCCGCCCGGCCCTGCAGCCGGGCCCGCACCTCCTGCGCCGAGTAGGCCCGGCGGTGGCGTTCGTGACGGACCAGGACCGCGCCGGTGGCGGCTACGCCGACGATTCCGGCGACTCCGAGCAGCTTGGACAGGCGCATGACCCGTTACCGTAGTGGTGTGGCTCACCCCCGTGTCGGATCGCGCACCTCCGCCACCGCGCTGACCCTGCCGGAGGCGGTGGAGCTGACGCGCACCGGCGACGTCTGGGTGTTCCGCGGGGCGAGCCTGGCCGACCGGGCGATCCGGACGGTCACCAACGCCCCGGTGAACCACGTGGGCATGGCCGTCGTCCTGGAGGACCTGCCACCGCTGCTCTGGCATGCCGAGCTGGGGCGCTCGCTGCCCGACGTGTGGTCCGGTCGCCACCAGCGCGGCGTCCAGCTGCACGACCTGTCCGACGCGGTGTGCGTGTGGAAGAACCGGTACGACCAGCAGGCCTGGCTGCGCCAGCTGGTCGGTCCGGCCGAGGACGGCGGGGTGACCCGGGAGATGGAGGACGGCGTGCTGCGCACCATCGCCCGGCTGGACGGCAAGCCGTTCCCGACCACCCGGCACCTGGCCCGCGGCTGGGTCAACGGCAAGCTGCGCCGGCACCGGACCAACGACACGGTCTTCTGCGCCGAGCTGGTGGCCGCCACCTACACCGCGATGGGTCTGCTGCCCGCGGACCGGCCGCTGAACGCCTACGACCCCGGCAGCTTCTGGTCCGGCGACGACCTCGCGCTCACCGGCGGGCAGCTGGGCACCGAGATCCGGGTCGACGTCCCCGCCGGGCCGCCCTGCGGCTGAACCGCGTCAGACCCGCACCCAGCGCTCCACCAGGGCCACGATCGCGTCCTGCCTGGCGGCCACGTCCGCGGAGTCGCCGAGGGTGAGCACGGGGCGGTCGGTGTCGGCCCAGCGCAGCAGCCCGGTGTCGTCGGGGAACTCGAACCCCGCGGTGTCCTGGCGCGTCGCGCCCCGGTGGAAGACCAGCTGCAGGTGCTCGACCGGGAAGAGCCGGAAGGTCACCCGGTCGACGCCGCGTGCGCAGAAGCTGGGCGCCCGCCACTTCACGTGCTCGGTGAGATCGGCGTCCGAGGCCATGATCGCCGCGCGCAGCCGGCGGACGTCGTCGGCGCGCGGGTGGTCCAGCGCGGCCAGGAAGTCATCGACCGTCTGCTGTGCCATGCCGCCCAGCCTGCCCCACCGGGGGCCGGGTTCAGCCCGCGCCGGGCCGGTCGGCGACGTCGGTGGGCCGCAGCCGCCCGCTCAGCATGTCCGCTGCGACGGAGTCCACCGTGCGTCCGCCCGCGTAGGCGTGCGCGCGCAGCAGGGCGAGGGCGGCGGGGCTGCCGACGTCCAGGGCGGTGCCGGTCAGCGCGACCGCCTGCCACACCGCGGCCCGCCGTTCCGCCGCCGGGCTGTGCAGCCAGTCCGGCCCGGTGGCCGCCGACCACGTCGACCAGAGCGCGGCCTCGCTGAGCGCGGAGGAGACCAGCCCGGCGACGGCCAGGGCATCGAAGACGCCCAGCTCCGCGACTGCCGCCGGAGCGACGAAGAACAGGTCCATCGCCCCGGTGCCGGTCAGCGCCTGCGGCCCGGGCAGCGACACCACGGCGCGGAACGGGGTGGCCGACAGCAGCAGGTCGGCGAAGACCGGCCAGCGCCGGCGCAGGTCCTCCTCCAGCATGAACACCGGCCGCCCGGTTCCTGCGGCGAGCAGGCACGGTCCGCTGCCGGTGGTGAACTGCAGCCGTTCGGCCCGCTCCGCGTCCGGTGAGCTGGCTCCCAGCGGCAGCCGGCCGCGGGAGCCGGCCTGCGCGCTGAAGCCCACCCCGTCCACCGGCAGCACCCGGGCGGCGGCGCGGGCCAGCCGCTCCGGCAGCAGGTGCCCGTCGTCGGGACCGTCGACCGTCTCGGCGGCGACCGCGGCGGTGAAGCGCGCGGCGAGGTCCATGCCCCCACCGTGGGGCCGGACCGGGCCGTCGGAACCCCGTTGCGGCACGGCGTGGGGGATGCCGGCTCGGTCAGCGGCGCGCCGGTGTCGGTGCGTAGGCGCCGAGTGCCAGCACGCTGTCCTGCTCGGCGGCCAGGGCCGCGTCGTGGGTCACGCACACCACCAGCCGGCCGGCCAGCGCCCGGCGCAGGTCGGCGACCAGCGCGGCGGCCGTCGGGGGGTCCAGGTGCGCGGTCGGCTCGTCGAGCAGCACGACGTCCCGGTCGGCGAGCAGTGCCCGGGCCACCGCCAGCCGCCGTCGCTCGCCGCCGGACAGCGACGTCCCGCCCGCGCCGACCGGGGTGTCCAGCCCGGCCGGCAGCGCAGCCAGCAGGTCGCCCAGCCCGGCGTCGGCCAGCACCCGGCGCATCGCCGCGTCGCCGGCGGCGCCGGTCAGCTCGCCGCGTGGCCGGGCCAGCGCCAGGTTGGCCCGCAGCGGAGCGTCGAACACGTGCGCGTCCTGCGGGCACCAGGCGACCTGGGCCGCGACGTCGGCGCGGGTCAGCCGGTCCATGGGCACCGGTCGGCCGCCGTCGCCGAGCACCAGATCACCGGACGCCGGGCGCAGCGCGGCCATCAGCACCGACAGCAGCGTCGACTTGCCCGACCCGGACGGCCCGGTGACCACCAGCCAGCCGCGGCCGGCGGTGGCCACCAGGTCCAGGTCCGACAGCACGCCGGGGCGGCCCGGCCAGCCGGCGGTGAGGTGCTCGGCGGCGAGCTCCCGCACCGGCCGGGGCGCGGGGACCTGAGCGGCCGGCGCGGGATCGGGCGCCACCGGCTCGGCCAGCACCGCCTCCACCCGGGCCCGCGCGTCCACCCAGCCCAGCCGGTTGCGCCGGGCCGCGCCGAGGGCGGTGAGCGGTTCCAGCAGCGCCAGCGGCGCCAGGGCCAGCACGGCGGCGACCGGCGCGGACAGCTCACCGGCCCGCACCGCCGCGCTCCCGACGGCCAGGGCTGCGACGGCGGCACCACCGGAGGCGAGCACGGCGACCGCATCGGCGGTGGCGGCGGCCCAGGCACCGGCCTGCGCGGCGCGACCCTGCCGGCGGCCGAGGGCGTCCAGCCGGTCGGCGGCGGCGGCGGTCAGCCCGTGCGCCCGCAGGTCGCCGGCGGCCTCCAGCGTCGTGCTGGTCTCCCGCAGCGTCACCGTCTGCAGCTCCGCGGCGGTGCGCGCGGACCCCCGGTCGGCCCAGGCGTGCACCCCGACGACGACGAGCACGGCCAGCAGCAGCACCGCGCCGACCAGCGCCCCGGTCCGCGGGTCGAGCACCGCCAGCACCGCCGTCGTCCCGGCCAGCACGGCCCCGGACACCAGCGGCGGGGTGACCACCCGGACGGAGAGGTCCTGCAGCAGGCCGACGTCCCCGACCAGCCGGGCCAGCGCGCGGCCGGGGGTGCGGTCGGCGGCCGGGCCCTGCGCGATCAGCGCCCGCCACAGCCGCAGCCGGGTCGCCGTCGCGAGCCGGAAGGCCGCGTCGTGGCTGGCCAGCCGCTCCAGCCAGCGCAGCAGCGCCCGGCCCAGCCCGCAGGCGCGCACCGCCACGATGGCGACCATCAGGGTGAGGATCTGCGGCTGCTCGGCGGCCCGGACGATCAGCCAGCCGGAGACCGCGGTCAGCGCGATGCCGAAGGCGCTGGAGGCAGCGCCCGCGGCGACCGCCCGCAGCACCGCCCGCCGCGGCCACCGCAGCCCGCCGGGACCGGCCGCCACAGGCGCGCCTTCGGCGGCCACCAAAGGTGCGCTTTCGGCGGGCGCCGAAGGTGCGCTTTCGGCGGCCACCAAAGGTGCGCTTTCGGCGGGCGCCGAAGGTGCGCTTTGGGCGGGCGCCGAAGGTGCGCTTTGGGCGGGGGGGACGGTGGTCAGCGGCGCCACGGCGACGCGGCGGGGCAGCTCGACGGTGCGGTCGGCGAGCAGGGCCAGCGCCGGCTCGTGGGTGATCAGCACGGTGGTCAGCGAGCCGCGCAGCCGTGCCAGCAGCTCCACGACCCGGGCGGTGGCGGCGGCGTCCAGGGAGGCGGTCGGCTCGTCCAGCAGCAGCACCCGGGCGCCCAGCTGCACCCGCACCAGCGCGCGGGCCAGGGCCACCCGCTGCAGCTCGCCGGGGGAGAGGGTGCGGCAGGCGCGGTCGCGCAGGTGCTCGGCGGCGACCCACTCCAGGGCGGTGCCGGCCAGCTCGACGGCGTGCTCGGCGCCCCCGGCGTGCCGGAGCAGCTCCTCGACCACGGTGCCGCCCACGGTCGCCGGGAACTGCGGGACGACGGCGACGTCCGCGGGCCGCAGCACGGTGCCGGTGACCTGGGCCGTGGCGCCGTCCAGCAGCTGGCCGGCCAGCACGGCGAGCACCGTGGACTTGCCCGATCCGCTGGGCCCGCGCAGGGCGACCAGCTCGCCGGGCGCGACGGACAGCGCGGCGTCGGCGACGACGGGCGTGCCGCGGCCGGGGAACCGGACGGTGAGCCCGGTGACGTCGATGCCGCGCGGCTGCCCGGCGGCCGGTTCCTGCACCAGCGGCCGGGGCGCGGGGGTGCCGAGCACGGCGCGGGCGGCGGACGCGGCCTCGGCGGCGTCCTCCGAGGCGTGGTGCGCCGAGCCCAGCGCCCGCAGCGGCGCGAACGCCTCGGGGGCGAGCAGCAGCGCCAGCAGGCCGGCGTCCAGGCTCATCGTGCCGTGCGTCAGCCGCACGCCCACGCTGACCGCGACCAGCGCGACCGACAGCGTGGCCAGGACCTCCAGCACCAGGGAGGAGAGGAAGGCGATCCGCAGGGTGGTCAGCGTGCGGCGGCGGTGCGCCTCGCCCAGCTCGGCCAGCGCGGACAGCTGGTCGGCGGCGCGGCCCAGCCCGACCAGCACCGGCAGGCCGCGGACCAGCTCGGCGACGTGCCCGGCGATCCGGTCCAGCGCGCGGGCGGCGGCGACGGTGCGGTCCCGGGTGTGCAGCCCGACCAGCGCCATGAACAGCGGCACCAGCGGCAGGGTGATCGCCACCAGCACCGCGGACAGCAGGTCGGTGACGCCGAGGGTGAGCAGCAGCACCGGGGGGACGACGATCGTCTGCGCCAGCGCCGGCAGGTAGGTGGCCAGCGCGGGGCCGAGGTCGTGCAGCCGGGTGCTGGCGAGCACCGCGGCGGGTCCGGCGCCGCCGGCGGCGGTCACCGCCTCGCCCTCGCCGGCGAGCAGCCGGTCCAGCAGCTGACGGCGCAGGGTGTCCTCGGCCCGGCGGGCGTCCCGGGTGGCCAGCGCGTTGCCCAGCCCCGTCGCGGCCGCCCGCACCGCCACCCCGGCCAGTGCCACCAGCAGCGCCGTCCCGGGCGCCGTCCCGGCGGCGACGTCGGCGATGCCCCGGGCGAGGCCGGCGGCGAGCAGCACGACGCCGGCGGTCTGCACCAGCGCGAGGACGGCGGCCCGGGCCAGCGCACCGGTGAGCCCCGGCACCCCCGCCAGCGCCCCCAACGGCCCGCGGCCGGACGCACCCGAGGGGCCGAAGTCGCGACTTCGGCCCCTCCTGGGTCGGGTCATGCGCTCACCGGCTCCTCGGTGCTCGCGGGGGACTGCGGCTCGGCGCTCAGCCGCTTGCGGAACACCCAGTAGGTCCAGGCGGTGTAGCCCAGCACCACCGGCAGGCCGACGCCGGCCGCCCAGGTCATCACGGTGAGCGTGTAGTCGCTGACCGAGGCCTCGGCGATGGTCACGTCGTAGGCCGGGTCGATCGAGGAGGCCACGACCACCGGGTAGGCGGCGCCGAAGATGGTGGACGCCGACCCGAGCATCACCACCGCCCAGGCGGTGAACGCCTGGCCCTCGCGGTCGACCCGGATGCGGGCCCAGGTGACCAGCACGGCCAGCGCGGAGACCAGCCACAGGATGCCGGTGAGCAGCGTGCCGTCGCGCAGCTGGACCAGCCCGGCCCAGGCCAGCAGCGGCAGCGCGGCGACCGGCGACCAGCGCTGGGCGAAGCGCCGGGCGGCCAGCCGGACCGGCCCGTCGGTCTTCAGGGCGAGGAAGACCGCGCCGTGCACCAGGGAGTAGGCCAGCACCGCGACCCCGCCCAGCAGCGCGCCCCAGGTGACGCCGGCCAGGGGGCCGCCGACCCGGTTGCCGTCGCCGTCGATCGGCAGGCCCAGCGTCGTCCCGGCCAGCGCGGCGCCGACGCCGAGGGCGGCGATGAGCGAGCCGGCGGTGATCACGTGGGTCCAGGTGCTGTCCCAGCGGGCGGTGTGGTGGGAGTGCCGCCACTCGAAGGCCACGGCCCGGATGATCAGGCCCACCAGCACCAGCACGAACGGCAGGTAGAGCGCCGGCAGCCAGGTGGCGTACCAGCCGGGGAAGGCGGCGAAGACGGCGCCGGCCGCGGTGATCAGCCACACCTCGTTGCCGTCCCAGAGGGGGCCGATGGAGCGCAGCATCAGGTGCCGGTCGGTGGTGCGGCGGCCCAGCACCGGCAGCAGCGCCGCGACGCCGAAGTCGAAGCCCTCGAGCAGGAGGAACCCGATCCAGAGCACCGCGACCGCGGCGAACCAGAGTGTCTGCAGATCCATGTCAGTTCTCTCTCGGTCTCGACCGGGTCAGTAGGCGAAGGACAGGACGTCGTCGTCGGACTTCTGGTCCCGGCCACCGGGCAGGTCCTCGTCCGGCGTGCCCTCGGGGGTGTGCCCGGGGGTGGGGGCGCCGTCGCCGCTGGTGACGCCGCGGCGGACGAACCGGACGATCAGCCACACCTCGACGACGGCGAGCGCGCCGTAGAGCAGGGTCAGCGTGATCAGCGAGCCGAGCACCTCACCGGCGGAGACGCCGGGGGAGACGGCCTGGGCGGTGAAGAAGTACACCTGGTCGGCCCGCGGGACGTCGGGGTTGGGGTAGACGACGAAGGGCTGGCGGCCCATCTCGGTGAAGATCCAGCCCGCCGCGTTGGCCACGAACGGGGCGCCGACCGCGAGCAGCGAGCCGTAGACGGCCACCGGGTTGGTCGGCACCTTGCCCCTGCGGGTCGACCACAGGGCGTACCCGCCGACCGCGGCCGAGATCATGCCCATGCCGATCATGAACCGGAAGTTCCAGTAGGTGACGGCCAGCAGCGGGGTGTAGTCGATCGGCTCGCCGGCGAGGTCGCCGTAGGACGGGTCGTCGGGGTAGGTGGCGCCGTAGGCCGCCGAGTACTCCGCCTGCAGCTCGTTGACGCCGGGCACCGCGGTGGAGAAGTCGCCGTGGGCCAGGTAGGAGAGCAGGTAGGGGATCGTCCAGGAGTGCACGTCGTCGCACTCGTTGGAGCCGATCTTGCCGAAGGCGAAGATCGAGAACGGTGCGGGGGCCTCGGTCTCGCAGAGCGCCTCGGCCGAGGACATCTTCAGCGGCTGCTGCTCGTACATCAGCTTGCCCTGGATGTCGCCGGTGACCGCGGTGAGCAGGAAGGCGGCGATCGAGACGTAGCCGCCCAGCCGCACGGAGCGGCGCCAGACGCTGTGGTCGACGTCGGTGGCCGGGGCGTCCGCCAGCTTCCGCTTGCGCAGGTGCCACAGCCCGATGCCCACCAGCAGGCCGCCGGCGACCATCAGCGCGCCGACGATGACGTGCCCGAAGGCGGCCAGCGCGGTGTTGTTGGTCAGCACGGCGAAGAAGTCGACCTGGCGAGGGCGGCCGGTCGCGTCGTCGGCCACGACGCCGACCGGGTGCTGCATCCAGGAGTTGGCCGCGATGATGAAGTACGCGCTGAGCACCGAGCCGATGACCGCGGCCCACAGGGTGCCCAGGTGCACCTTCTTCGGGATCCGGCCCCAGCCGAAGATCCACAGCCCGAGGAACGTGGACTCCAGGAAGAAGGCCAGCAGCGCCTCCAGGGCCAGCAGCGAGCCGAACACGTCACCGACGAACCGGCTGTACTCGCTCCACGCCAGGCCGAACTGGAACTCCTGGACCAGGCCGGTGGCCACGCCGAGCACGAAGTTGATCAGGTAGATGCGGCCCCAGAAGCGGGTCATCCGCAGCCACTCGGGCTTGTCCGTCCGCACCCACATGGTGTGCATGACCGCGACCAGGATCCCCAGGCCGAGGGTCAGCGGCACCATGAAGAAGTGGTAGACGGTGGTGATCCCGAACTGCCACCGGGCGATGTCCAACACGTCCACCGGGGCTCCTCCGTTGCTGTCGTACGATCGACAAGATCTTTCTACGCCAGGTAGAACAACTTTCTCTACCATCGGTAGAAGACACGCCGTGTGAGCTGCCCGACAGGAGATGCGATGAACACGTTGGGCGAGCTGGAACGCTCCGTGCTCGAGCACCTGTGGGCGGTCGACGGGCCGGTGACGGCGACCCGGTTGCGCGACGCCCTCGCCGGCCGCGGCCTGGCGCTGACCACCGTGCACACCGTGCTGACCCGGTTGGAGGGCAAGGGCTTCGTCGCCCACGACGAGTCCCGGCCCCGGCAGTTCCGCGCCCTGGGCAGCCGGGAGGACCACGTCGCCGAGCTCATGCACGAGGTGCTCGGCCAGGCCGGTGACCGGCAGGCCGCGCTGGCCCGATTCGTCGGCAGCGTCGGCACCGACGAGGTGGCGATGCTGCGCGAGCTGCTGTCCGGGCCCGACCAGGGTGCGCAGCCCCCGCGCTGACCGTGCTCACCGCCACCGCGCTCACCCTGGGGGTGCTCGCCGTCCTGCTCGCCTGGCCGGTGCCGGCCGCCCTGGCCCGGGCCTCCTGGCCGCAGCGCGACCCGCTGGTCGCGCTGGTCTGCTGGCAGGCCATCGGGCTCGCCGGCGGACTCTCGATCATCGGGGCGCTGCTGGCGCCCTGGGGGCCCTCGCTGCCGCAAGCCTGGTGGCACTGGGTCACCCGCCAGCCCGCGCAGGAGGCGGTGCGCGGCGACCACTGGGTCGCCCAGACCCTCGCCGCGGTGCTGGCGCTGGAGCTGCTGGGCGTGCTGCTGCTCTCCGGCGTCCGCACCGCCGCGACCCGACGCCGGCACCGGGCGCTGCTGGAGCTGCTGGTGGAGCCCGCGTCGGCCGGTGGCGACACCCGGCTGCTGGACCACCCCGCGCTGGTCGCGTTCTGCATCCCCGGCGTCCGGCCGCTGCTGGTGCTCTCCTCCGGCATGGTCGCCGAGCTGGACGGCGCGCAGCTGGACGCCGTCGTCGCCCACGAACGCGCGCACCTGGCCGAGCACCACCACCTGCTGCTGCTGCCGTTCCTGGCCTGGCGGGCGGCGCTGCCGGTGCTGCCCGCCGCCGACCGGGCGCACGACGCCGTCCGCGACCTGGTCGAGATGCGCGCCGACGACGTCGCCCTGGCCTCGCTGGCCGGCCCGGACCCCCGGCGCACGCTGGCGGCCGCCATCGTGGCGGTCGCCGCCGGCGCCGGCGGTCAGCTGCCCGACGGCGCGCTCGCGGTGACCGGGGGAGCGGTCGCCGTCCGGGTGCGCCGGCTGCTGGCCCCCTCCCGCCCGCTGCCGCCCGCCGCCCGCTGGGCGGCGCTGGCGAGCGCGGTCGCGGTGCTCCTGCTGCCCACCCTGCTGCTGGTGCTGCCCGCGTTCGGCTGATCGGCTCGCCGCCCGTTCCCCGGTGGGAGGTCAGCTCAGCCCGGGCCGCCAGCCACGCGAGCGCAACGCCCGCTCGCACCGGTCGAGCACCGCCCACGGCCGACCCAGGTGGGCGCGGCCGGAGCGGAGCACCAGCCAGCCGTCGGCGGTCAGCTGCGTGCAGCGCTCGATGTCCGCAGCGAAGCGACCGCGTCCGGCGTGCCCGGCGCCCTCGTGCTCCACCAGCACGCGCCAGCGTCGCCAGCCGAGGTCACCGTGGGCGACCACCCTGCCACGGCGGTCCTGGACGGACGACGTCCTCGCTGGGGACACCGCGGTCCGGGCCGGGCCGATCCTGCAGAAGCCGCCCGCCGACACCCCGGGGGACGGCGGGTCGGCGGGCGGCAACTGCACGATCACCGGCGGGCGGAGGGGTCAGTGCTTCCAGCGCACCGCCCGGGTGACCTCCTCGGCCGACTTGCCCTCGAACAGGGCGATCTCGCCGCGGCGGACCTCGGCGATCGTGGTCGCCAGCTCGGTGCCGTAGGCGGCGGTGAGCACCTCGTCGGACTCGAAGGCGCGCACCGCGTCGGCCAGCGTGGCCGGCAGCGCGGCGATGCCGGCCTCGCGTCGTCCCTCCTCGGTCAGCGACCCCGGATCGATGCCCACCGGGTCGGGCAGCGTCGCACCGGCGCGCAGCCCGGCGCGGCCGGCGGCGAGCAGCCCGGCCAGCAGCAGGTAGGGGTTGGCCGCGGCGTCGAAGCTCTTGACCTCCACGTTGGCCGCGGACTGCCGGTTGCCGCTGGGCCCGGTGACGAAGCGGAGCGCGGTCTCCCGGTTCTCCAGCCCCCACGCGGCGAACGCGCCCGCCCAGTGCGAGGGCACCAGCCGCAGGTAGGAGGCCACGCTCGGGGCGCCGACGGCCAGCAGCCCGGGCAGGTGCGCCAGCAGGCCGGCGGTGAACGCCTCGCCGTCCGGGGTGAGCCCGAAGGTGCGCGAGCCGCCGCTCATCAGGTTGTCGTCCCCGCGCCAGAGCGACAGGTGCACGTGCCCGCCGTTGCCCACGCCGTCGGCGGTGACCTTGGGGGAGAACGAGACGCGCAGCCCGTGCTGCGTGCTGACCGCCCGGATCGTGGCCCGCACCAGCACGGCGGTGTCGGCGGCGGCGACCGGGTCCTGCGCGCCGACGGAGACCTCGAGCTGGCCGGCGGCGTACTCGGGGTGGAACTGGTCGACGGCCACGCCCTGGGCGGCGAGCGCCTCGAGCAGGTCGCGGGCGTAGTCGGAGACCTCGATGTGCCGGGTCAGGCCGTAGGCCGGGCCGGTCAGCGCGGGGACGAAGGCATCGGGGTCGGTGCCCGCGGGGAGCTCGGTCGCACCGACCACCCACTCGACCTCGAACGCGGTCCGGACGGCCAGCCCCTCGTCGGCGAGCTCGGCGACCAGCCGGCGCAGCAGCGAGCGGGAGCACTGCACGTGCGGGGTGCCGTCCTGGGTGTACCGGTCGACCGGCGCCCACGCCCAGCCGGGCTGGCCGGCGAGCACGGTGAGGCCGGCGAGGTCGGGGTGCAGCCGCAGGTCGCCCAGCGCGCTGCCGGCGTGGGTGCCCGCCACGATCGAGTCGTCGACCAGGAAGCCGTCGAACACCGGGCTCATGCCCACGCCCCACTGGGCGGCGCTGGGCAGCTTCGCCAGCGGAACGGACTTCATCCGGGTGATCCCGCCGTTGTCCACCCACGGCAGGACGACGCCGACCACGCCGGCGCCGGCCAGGTCGTCGCGCACCGCCTCGGCCGCGGCCCGTCGCTCGTCCCGCTCGTGCAGCTCCATGGGTGCATGCTGCCCGATCCGGCTCAGCTGCCGCTGCCGGAGTCCGGTGGGTCGAAGGTGACGTGCACGGTCTCGAAGCCCTTGCTGCGCTGCGCCTGCGCCTGCCCGGTGTAGCTGCGCTTGTCACCGGCGGTCAGGTCGACGGCGTCGGTGAAGGGGGTGAGCAGCGCCCGGGGCCACAGCCGGTCGACGCGCACCACGTTGATCTCCACGCAGAGCACCCCGACCACGGCGGCCAGGTACAGGAACGCCAGCAGCCCCAGCACCAGCGCGAACACCCCGTTGGACGCGCTGGCGCTGCCCACCACGTGGCTGACGTAGCGGACGCCGAAGGTCTGCAGCAGCTGCCAGAGGACGGCGGCGGTGAGCGCTCCGGGCGCCACCTGGCGGATGGTCAGGTGCCGGGCGGTGGCCAGCCGGAAGGCGAAGACGAACACGATCGCGTTGACCGCCACCGAGGCGACCAGGGCGACCAGCCGCAGCGCCGTCCCCAGCGAGCCGGCGTTGCCCGAGCCGAGCGTGGACAGCGCCGTCGTCCCGACCACGGCGAGCCCGGCGGTGCCCAGCAGCAGCAGGCTGCGGCCGCGGGCGAGGAAGGGGTTGGGCCGGCTGTTGCGCGGCACCGACCAGGCGGTGTTCATCGCGTACTGAACCGCCTGGGCCACCCCGAGGCCGCCGTAGAGCGAGCCGAGGACGCCGACGACGACGCCGACCACCCCGCCGCTGAGCTCCCGCGGCGTGCCCAGCTGGTCACCGACCACCGGGAACTGGCTGAGCGCGGAGTCGATGAGCCGCTGCTGCAGCTCCGGGTTCCCGGCCAGCACGGAGCCCAGGACGGTGGCGAACAGCAGCAGCAGCGGGAACAGCGAGACGAACGCGTAGTAGGTGATCAGCGCGGCCAGGTAGGGCCCGGAGTCGTCGATGTACTTGTAGACGACGGCGATCGGGAACCCGGCGGCCCGGTGCCTCCGCTGCACGCGGTCCAGCTTGTCGGCGACGGACACCGCAGCAGTCGACCACGCCGCCCGGCCACCCGGCACGGCGGAGTCCCCGCACCGACCGCTGGCCGCCGTCCTGCCGGTCGGCCAGGCTGGGGGAGTGAGCACTCCCGACCCCGACCTCGCCGACCTGCCGCTGGTCGACCACCACTGCCACGGGCTGGTGCGCCGCGACCTGGACCGCCCGGAGTTCGAGGCGGTGCTGACCGAGTCCGCCGGGGCCGGCGCGCTGGGCGGCTCGCTGCTGGACTCCCAGATCGGGCTGGCGCTGCGCCGCTGGTGCCCGCCGCTGCTGGACCTGCCCGCGCACGCACCGGCCGATGAGTACCTGGCCCGCCGGGCCGAGCTGGGCGCCGACGAGGTCAACCGGCGGATGCTGGCCGCCGTCGGCACCGGCACGTTCCTGGTGGACACCGGCTACCTGCCCGAGCCGATCACCACGCCCGACGAGCTGGCCGCGCTCACCGGTGGCAGGGCCCGGGAGATCGTCCGGCTGGAGGCGGTCGCCGAGGAGCTGCTGGCCGAGGGGGGCAGCGCGGCCGGCTTCGCCGATGCGTTCCGGGCCCGGCTGGCCGACCGCACGAGGGAGGCCGCCGGCGTCAAGTCGATCGCCGCCTACCGGGTCGGGCTGGCGCTGGAGGGCGCCCGCCCAACCGACGCCGAGGTCGCCGCCGCCGCCGGGCGGGTGCTGTCGGCCGGTGGCCGGCCCCGGATCGCCGACCCGGTGCTGCACCGCTTCGGGGTCTGGACCGGCATCGACCTGGGGCTGCCGGTGCAGTTCCACGTCGGCTACGGCGACGCCGACGTCGACCTGCACCGCTGCGACCCGCTGCTGCTCACCGACCTGCTGCGGGCCACCGAGCCCGCCGGGGTGCCGGTGCTGCTGCTGCACAACTACCCGTTCCACCGCAACGCCGGCTTCCTGGCCCAGGTCTTCGGGCACGTGTTCGTGGACGTCGGCCTGGCCACGCACAACCTGGGCGCCCGGTCCGGCGCGCTGCTGGCCGAGCTGCTGGAGCTCAGCCCCTTCGGCAAGGTGCTGTTCTCCTCCGACGCGTTCGGGCTGGCCGAGCTGTACCTGCTGGGCACCGGGCTGTTCCGCCGCGGGCTGGGCCGGTACCTGGCCGACGGCGTCGCCGAGGGCGCCTGGACGGGCGAGGACGCCGGCCGGATCGCGGCGATGATCGGCGCGGGCAACGCCGAGCGGGTCTACCGGCTGGACCGGGCGGTGACCCGGTGACCGAGCAGACCGGTGCGCCCGATCTGGTGCTGACCGCCTGGTACGACCGGCTCACCGCCGCGGTCGCCGCGGAGCTGCCGGGCGCCGTCGAGCTGCGGCACCGGCTGCACGCCGATCCGCGGCTGTCCGGGCAGGAGCAGGACACCGCGGCCGTCGTCGTCGCCGCACTCGGCCTGGGGGAGGGGCGGCCGGTCGCCGACACCGGCCGGCTGGTCCGCGTCGTCGAGGGCCCCGGTCGGGCGGTCGCGCTGCGCGCCGAGCTGGACGGGCTGGCCGTGACCGAGCAGACCGGGGCGCCGTGGAGCTCGACCGGCGGCGTCATGCACGCCTGCGGGCACGACGCGCACCTGGCCGGGCTGGTGGCGGTGGCCCGCGCGGTGGCCCGGGTGGGCGGCCCGGCGCCGCTGGTGCTGCTGCTGCAGCCGCGCGAGGAGCGGGCCCCCTCCGGTGCCGCCGACGTGGTCGCCTCCGGGGTGCTGACCGAGGAGCGGGTGGACTCGGTGATCGCCGCGCACGTGCAGCCGCAGCTGCCGGCCGGCGTCGTCAACGCCACGCCCGGCCCGGTCAACGCCGCCACCGACGAGTTCACCGTCACCGTGACCGGGCACGGCGGCCACGGCAGCTACCCGCACACCACCGTCGACCCGGTGCTGGCGCTGTGCGCGATCGTGGTCAACCTGCAGCAGCTGGTCAGCCGCCGGGTCGACCCCACGGTGGGCGCGGTGCTGGGCGTCGGTCAGCTGGAGGCCGGCGCGTCGTTCAACGTCGTCCCGGACACCGCCCGGGCCCGCGGCGGGCTGCGGGTGATGCGCGCGGCGGACCGGGAGCTGCTGCTGGCCGCGCTCACCGAGGTCGTGGAGCACACCGCGCGGGCGCACGGGTGCACCGCGGTGGTCGACAGCGTCAACAACATGCCGGTGCTGGCCAACGACCCGGAGCTGGCCCGGGCGACGGCGCCGTGGCTGGCCCGCGGCGGGGCGGCGGTCGACGACGGCTGGCGCTCCTTCGGCGCCGACGACTTCGCGCACTTCTGCGCCGGGCACCGCGGGCTGATGCTCTTCCTCGGCGTCGACGGGGGCCCGGCGGGCGAGGACGGACGGCGACCGGGCCTGCACTCGCCGCGCTTCCTGCCCGACGACGAGGTGGTCGGCCGGGTGGCCGAGGCCCTGCTGGCCGGTTACCTGGCCGGGGCGGAGCTGCTCGGCCCCGTGCGGCCACCGGGCTGACCCGGGCGACACCGGCACCGCCGGCGGTGGATCGGGGGATGCGGCACCTAGCCTGACCGGGTGCCGGCCCACTCCCACGCCCACGGCTCCGACGACGAGGGGCTGCCGCCCGATCCGGTGGTCACCGCCCGGCGCCGCCGTGCGGTCCGGCTGATGCTCGTCGTGCTGATCCCGATCGGGCTGGCCACCCTGGCCGGGCTGGTGCTGCTCTGGCCCGGGTCGAAGGAGTCCGCGGCGCAGCAGGCGGCGGAGTCCTTCCTGCCGCCGGGCACCACCTACCCGGAGGCGACGATCGCCTCGCTGGAGCCCTACGAGTGCGCCGCCGCCACCGCCGACGCACCGGCGCAGACCTGCGCGACGGCGGTGATGGTGATCGAGGAGGGCGCCGACCAGGGCGACTACGTCCAGGTCGACCTGCCGCCGGAGGTCATCTCCCAGGGCGTGGTGGTGGGCGACGAGCTGGTGCTGTCCCGCGACCCCGGCGACGGCGGCGAGGCGGTCTACACCTTTCAGGACTTCCCGCGCGGCACCCCGATCGTCGTGCTGGCGCTGTTCTTCACCCTGGTCGTCGGCGCGGTCGCCCGGCTGCGCGGGCTGCTCGCCCTGCTCGGGCTGGGCGTCGCCTTCGTGGTGCTGCTGCAGTTCATGCTGCCGGCGCTGCTGAACGGCT
>Ga0210040_10001890_pt1 | contig 30573 bp, 32 predicted proteins | sample CryGeyCG12114_NA_FD_185462 | JGI IMG/M metagenome (GOLD analysis project Ga0210040, IMG submission 185462) | Groundwater microbial communities from aquifer - Crystal Geyser CG19_WC_8/21/14_NA (SPAdes) (version 2) | ecosystem: Environmental > Aquatic > Deep subsurface > Groundwater | place: USA...
CACGGGCAAGCAGAAGATTCTGGACACCGGCGGCCGCGTGGCCCGGTTCCAGCAGCGCTACGGCAAGAAGGCCGACGCCAGCAAGTAGTCCGGCCCCGACGGCGCCGGTCCGCCCCCGCAGGGCGGGCCGGCGCCGTCGTCGCGCCCGGCGCTGCGCGGCCCGGGCGCGCCAGGGTCCCGGCTCACCGAGCCCGGACCCCGCCCCAGCCCAGCCGAGACGAAGGGGAGCCGCCCGTGCGCGACGTCGTCGCCCCGCTCCTGGAGGAGCACGCGGCGCTCGAGCAGCAGCTGGCCGACCCGGCCCTGCACGCCGACGCCGCCCGGGCCCGCAGGGTCGGGCGCCGCTACGCCGAGCTGGGCGCCGTCGTGCGCGCCGAGGAGCGGTGGCGCGCCGCTGCGGAGGACGCGGAGGCGGCCCGCACCCTGGCGCAGGAGGACGCGGCGTTCGCCGAGGAGCTCCCGGTGCTGGTCGAGCAGGCGGAGGCCGCTGCCGAGCGGCTGCGCCGCCTGCTCGTGCCGCGGGACCCCGACGACGCCCGGGACGTCATCCTCGAGGTGAAGGCGGGGGAGGGCGGCGAGGAGTCGGCCCTGTTCGCCGGCGACCTCGTGCGCATGTACCTGCGGCTCGCCGAGCGCCGCGGCTGGCGCGCGGAGGTGCTCGACGCCGCGCCCTCCGACCTCGGCGGCTACAAGGAGGCCTCCCTCGCCGTGCGGGGCCGCGGCGGCGAGCCCGCCGAGGGGGTCTACGCAGCGCTGAAGTTCGAGGGCGGCGTGCACCGCGTGCAGCGCGTGCCCGTCACGGAGTCCGCCGGCCGCATCCACACCTCCGCCGCGGGCGTCCTGGTGCTGCCCGAGGTCGAGGAGGTCGACGAGGTCGAGGTGTCCCCGCAGGACCTCCGCGTGGACGTGTACCGCTCCTCCGGCCCGGGCGGGCAGAGCGTCAACACGACCGACTCGGCGGTGCGGATCACGCACCTGCCCAGCGGCCTCGTGGTCTCGTGCCAGAACGAGAAGAGCCAGCTGCAGAACCGCGAGCAGGCGCTGCGGATCCTGCGGGCCCGGCTGCGGGCGCTGGCCGCCGACGAGGCGGCCGAGGCGGCCTCCGGCGCGCGCCGGGCGCAGGTGCGCACCGTCGACCGCTCCGAGCGCATCCGCACCTACAACTTCCCCGAGAACCGCCTCAGCGACCACCGCACGGGGTACAAGGCCTACAACCTCGACGCGGTCCTCGACGGCGACATGGACGCCGTGCTCGCGTCGTGCGCGCGCGCGGACGAGGACGCCCGCCTCGCGGCCGCGGAGACGTCCTGACGCCGCCCGGCTCGGACGTGGGCGCCCTGCTGCGGGCGGCCGCGCAGCGGCTCGCGGACGCGGGGGTCGCCAGCCCGCGGGTCGACGCCGAGGAGCTGCTCGCCGCGGCGCTGGGGTCGACCCGGGCCGCGGTGGCGATCGCCGGCCTGCGGGGCGACGCGGGGCCGGACGAGGGGCGCCGGCGCGTGTTCCGCGAGCTCGTCGACCAGCGCGCCGGTCGCACGCCCCTGCAGCACCTCACCGGTCGGGCGAGCTTCCGGGGGCTCGAGCTGCGCGTGGGCCCCGGCGTCTTCGTCCCGCGCCCGGAGACCGAGGGGCTGGCCGGCGCCGCGGTCGACGCCGCCCGCCAGGCGGCCGAGCGCGAGGGACGACCCGCTGTCGTGGTGGACCTGTGCACCGGCTCGGGCGCCGTCGCGCTCGCGGTCGCGGCCGAGGTGCCTGGCGCCCGCGTGCTCGGCGTCGAGCTCAGCGCGGACGCGATCGCGTGGGCGAGGCTCAACGTCGCCGCGCTGGGTTCCGCACCGCCGCTGGCCGGCCGGCCGGGCGGGGCGGTCGAGGTCGTCGACGGGGACGCCGCGACCGCGCTGCCCGAGCTGGACGGCGCGGTCGACGTCGTCGTGAGCAACCCCCCCTACATCCCGCCGGGAGCCGTGCCCGTCGACCCCGAGGTGCGCGACCACGACCCGCACGTCGCCCTCTTCGGGGGCGGCGAGGACGGGCTGGCCGTGCCGCGGGGAGTGCTCGTGCGCGCCGCGGCGCTGCTGCGCCCGGGCGGCGTCGTGCTGGTCGAGCACGCCGAGGTCCAGCAGCCGGCGCTGCTCGCCGCCCTGGCGGGCCCGCACTGGGCGGGGGCGGAGGGCGCCGCCGACCTCACCGGCCGCCCCCGCTGGGTCCGCGCCGTCCGCTCGGGCCCCGCCGGCGCGGGGGGCCCGACCCGCCACGGCGACGAGTCGTGCCACGATGCGCGCTCGTGAGCACGATCCACGACTGCCGCGAGCCCGAGGGGCGCGAGCTCGGCCTGCGCGACGCCGTCGACGCCCTGCGCCGGGGCGAGCTCGTCGTGCTGCCGACCGACACGGTGTACGGCGTGGCGGCCGACGCGTTCGACCGCGACGCCGTCGCGGCGCTCCTCGCGGCCAAGGGCCGCGACCGGTCGATGCCGCCGCCCGTCCTCGTGCACGACGCCCGCTCCGTCGACGCGCTCGTCGAGCGCTCGGCGAGCGGGGCCTCCTCGTCCGTGGACGACCTGGCGGAGGCGTTCTGGCCCGGCGGGCTGACCCTCGTGTGCTGGGCGCAGGGCTCGCTGCGGTGGGACCTGGGGGACACCGGGGGCACCGTCGCGGTGCGCGTGCCCGACGACGAGCTGGCCCGCGCGCTGCTCGCCCAGAGCGGACCGCTCGCCGTGAGCAGCGCCAACCTGACGGGGCGTCAGCCCGGGGACGACGCCTCGGCCGCCCGTGAGCAGCTGGGCGACGCCGTCACCTGCTACCTCGAGGACGGGGCCCGCGACGGCGGGCTCCCCTCGACCGTCCTCGACCTCACCGGGCCGCGCCCGGAGGTGCTGCGGGAGGGCGTCGTCGGGCTCGCCGAGCTGCGCCGCGTGGTCCCGGACGTGCGCGGCCCCCGCCCGGCGCCCGCTCCCTCCGAGCCCGCTGCGTCGCAGCCCGCTCCCGCGGAGCCCTCGCCCGGGGGGCAGGACGCGGGAGCCGTCGGGGCGGCGCCGGAGCCGCCGCCCGCGCTCGACGGCGGCGCGCCCGAGCGGTGAGGGCCTACCTCCTCGTCCTCGTCACCGCCGCCGCGGTCACCTACCTCTGCACGCCCCTGGCCCGGCGCCTCGCCGAGCGCCTCGGCGCCATGTCGCCCGTGCGTGACCGCGACGTCCACAGCGTCCCGACGCCCCGTCTGGGCGGGACGGCGATGCTCGCGGGCCTCGCCGCCGCGCTCGTCCTCGCCAGCCAGCTGCCCTTCCTCGCGGGCGTCTTCGCGGAGTCGCGGGGGCCGTGGGCCGTGCTGGGCGCGGCGGCGCTCGTCTCGCTCCTGGGGGTGGCCGACGACGTGTGGGGTCTCGACGCCCTCGCCAAGCTGGGGGGGCAGGTGCTGGCGGCGTCACTGCTGGCCTGGCAGGGCGTGCAGCTGCTGTCGCTGCCCGTCTTCGGCGTCACGGTGGGGTCGGGACCCACCTTCTTCGCGCTGACCGTGGTGGCGGTCCTCGTGGCCGTCAACGCCGTGAACTTCATCGACGGGCTGGACGGCCTCGCCGCCGGCGTCATGCTCATCAGCGGCTCGGCGTTCTTCGTCTACACGTACCTGCTGAGCCAGGACGCGAGCCCGGACGACTACTCCAACCTGGCGACCCTGCTGGTGGCCGCCCTGGTCGGCTGCTGCCTCGGCTTCCTGCCGCACAACCTCCACCCCGCCCGCGTGTTCATGGGCGACTCGGGCTCGATGCTCCTGGGGCTGCTCCTGGCCGCCTCGGGCGTGGCCGCCTCGGGCGTCGACCCGACCGTGGTCTCGCGGGCGCAGGTCGTGCCCGTCTTCCTGCCGCTGCTGCTGCCCCTGGCCGTGCTCCTGCTGCCGCTGCTCGACCTCGTGTGGGCCGTGGTGCGGCGGCTCGCCAAGGGCCAGTCGCCGTTCACGCCCGACCGGCTGCACCTGCACCACCGGCTGCTCGACCTGGGGCACAGCCACGGCCGGGCCGTGGGGATCATGTACGCCTGGGCCGCCGTCATCTCCTTCGGCGCCGTGTCGACCGCCTTCGTGCCGCTGGGCGTCGCCCTCCCCGTGTGGGGAGGGGCCCTCCTGCTGGTCGTGGTGGTCACGCTGAGCATCCGCCGGGCCCGGCCCGAGCCCTCGGCGAGCACGCTGCGCACGGGTTCCGGGGACCGCTTGTGATAACCTTCACAAGCGGTGCGAGGGCGTCGGGGGACACCCCTGGAGCCCTCCCGCACGCGTCCCGGCACCGCTGACGGGGCGCCCCGACTCCCCGGACGACGCGCTGGAGCCCACCTGTGAGCACGCACGACCGCCCGGCCGAGGCCGTCGCGCCACCCCCCGAGGCCTTCTCGGGGATGCTGCGCGCCGCGCTCGGGCCCGCGGTCGCCGCCGGAGCCGTCTGCGCCGTCGTGGCCCTGGTGCTGTCGGGACCTCCCGGGCTCCTGGCCGCGCTCGTCGGCCTCCTGCTCGTCGTCTGCTTCTTCGGCAGCAGCCTGGTGGTGCTGGGGCGCACGGCACGGCGCTCCCCCCAGCTCGTCATGGTCGTCGCGCTCGGCACCTACACCGCCAAGGTGGTGCTGCTGGCGGTCGCCTTCGTGCTGCTGGCCCGCCTGAGCGTCCTGCCCGGTCCCGCGCTGGGCCTGACCACGATCGTCGTCACGACGGTGTGGCTGGGCTTCGAGCTGCGCGGCTTCCTGCGTGCGCGCCACCCCGTCGTCGACGAGCCGGTGCGCACCGGCCCGCGCCCGGCCACCGGCGGGGGTGGTGGCCGGTGAGCACCCGCGCCGCTGCTAGCGTTCGGCCCACCATGGCCGACGACGACAGCCGCCGACCCTCCTTGGGCGCCCCCGGCGCCCAGCAGGCTCCTCTCGAGACCACCCCGCCCCCGTCCGCGGGCGGTCGGGACGACGTCTGGGGCGCCAGCTCCTACCTGGTCGCCGGCCCCCTGACCTTCGGGGCGCTCGGCCTCGGCCTGGACCACCTGCTCGGGACGTCCTTCCTGGCACCGGTGGGCATCATCGGCGGCATCGTGCTCGCCGTCTGGTACGTGTGGTTCCGCTACGGTGTCGGGCGCGACGCACCCTCCGCGCCAGCTCGTCCCCCCGCCGGTCCGCCGGCGGGCGAGGAGCGGCAGACCCGTCCGAGCCGCTCGCACCCCCGTACCCACGACGACGTCCGCGCGGAGGAGACGACGTGAGCCCGGCACTGCAGGCCCCTCTGCTCGCTTCTGGGAGCCACGAGTTCGAGACGCCCGGCCAGGAGATCTTCTGGCAGCCCCTGTTCGGCACCGAGGGGGCGCTCGCGATCACGCGGCCGTCCGTCCTCGCCCTCATCTCGGTCGTCATCGTCCTGGGCCTCCTGCTCGCGGGGACCCGACGGCTGTCGGTCGTCCCCGGCAAGGGGCAGATGGCCGTCGAGGGCGTCTACGACCTGGTCCGCAACACCGTCGGCCGCGACGTCATCGGCGAGCAGCACTTCCGCCGCTACGTCCCGCTGCTGTTCGCGCTGTTCGCGTTCATCTACGTCAACAACCTGTTCGGCGCCCTGCCCCCGTTCCAGTACCCGACGATGGGGCGCATCGCCTTCCCGATCGTCCTGGCGCTGGTCGTCTACGTCGTCTACCACGCCGTGGGCATCTCGCGGAAGGGCGTCGGGGGCTACCTCAAGGGCCTCGTGCCGGGGGGGCTGCCCGCCTGGATCGTGCCGCTGGTCTTCGTCCTCGAGCTCGTCACCTACTTCGTGACGCGGCCGGTGACGCTGGCGCTGCGACTGTTCGGCAACATGTTCGCGGGCCACATCATCCTGGTGCTCTTCATCAGCGGGGCCGAGTACATGCTGGTCGACGGCGGCGCGCTCCTGAAGCTCGTCTCCGTCCCCACCTTCCTCATGGCGTTCCTCATGACGCTGTTCGAGCTGCTGGTGCAGTTCCTGCAGGCCTACGTCTTCGTGCTGCTGTCCGCCACCTACATCGCGGACGCCTACGCCGAGGAGCACTGAGCGCACCCGCGCTCTCCAGACCGCACCACCGCACGACCGCACCCCCCGAAGCACCCACGGAACACCCGGGCGCACACCGCGTCGCGGCACCACAGAACGAAGTTGGAGAAGACCATGGTTGGAAGCCTCGCGATCGTCGGCTACGGCCTGTCGGCCATCGGCCCCGGCGTCGGGATCGGCCTGATCTTCGCCGCCTACATCAACGGCGTCGCCCGCCAGCCCGAGGCCCGCGGCATGCTGCAGAGCATCGCCATCCTCGGCTTCGCGCTCTGCGAGGCCCTCGCCATCTTCGGCATCGCCCTGGCGTTCGTCTTCTCGGGTCAGTGACCGGCGCGAAGACCCCCTTCCCCCCAGCACCGCGCCCGTAGGAGGAGCAGTGAACCTCGCCGCCACCGCGGTGCTCGCCACGGCGGAGTCCGACCCGCCGGGCGACCCGCTCTACCCGATCCTCCCGCACCTCGGGGAGCTCATCTTCGGGATCATCGCCTTCGCGATCGTGCTCTTCGTCATCGCGAAGAAGGTCGTGCCCGCGCTCGAGGAGGTCTACGCCGAGCGGCGTGCGGCCATCGAGGGCGGCGTCGAGAAGGCGGAGCGGGCCCAGGCGGAGGCCGAGCGCACGCTCGCCGAGTACAAGCGCCAGCTGTCCGAGGCGCGCGAGGAGGCCGGGCGCATCCGCGAGGAGGCCCGCGCCCAGGGCGCGCAGATCCTCGAGGAGATGCGCCAGCGCGCCGAGTCCGAGGCGCAGCGCGTCACGGAGTCGGCGCAGCGGCAGATCGCCGCGGAGCGCCAGCAGGCGATGCTGTCGCTGCGCAGCGAGGTCGGCGGCCTGGCCACCGACCTCGCCTCCCGGATCGTCGGGGAGTCCCTGGCCGACGAGGCGCGCCAGTCGCGCGTCGTCGACCGCTTCCTGGAGGACCTCGAGCGCGGTGAGCGCGAGGCGGTCCCCATGGGGGGCACCGGCGGTGGCTCGCACCCCGTCGCGGACCCCGACGCCGGCGGCGGCGTGCTCGGCTTCCTGCGGCGGGGACGCAGCTGATGCGCGGGGCGAGCCGCACCTCGCTCGGCGCGGTCACCGAGGACGTCCGCCCGGTGCTGGAGGGCGCCCGGGGCACCGACCTGGGCGAGCAGCTGTTCGGCGTCGTCGACCTGCTGGACTCCTCCGGTCCCCTGCGGCGGGCGCTGACCGACCCGGCGCGCGACGCGGCGGCCCGGACGGCGCTCGCCGACCGGCTGCTCACCGGCCAGGTGGGCCCCGAGGCGCTGGACGTCGTCCGGCGCCTCGTCGGCGGGCGCTGGTCCGGCCCGCGCGACCTCGTGGACGCGGTGGAGCAGATCGCCGTCCTGGCCACGGTCTCCGGCGCCTCGCAGCCCGAGGCGCCGAGCGACGGCGCACCCGGCAGCGACGGCGTCGACCGCGTCGAGGAGGAGATCTTCCGCGTGGAGCGGCTGCTCTCCGGCGACCGCGCCCTGCGCGCGGCCGTCGCCGACCGGTACGCGCCCGACGAGGCCCGCACCGCCCTGCTCGAGCGCCTGCTGGGCGACCGGGTGGCGCCCGGGACCCTGCTCCTCGTCCGGCGCGCAGCCGTCCGCTCCCGCGGACGGACGCCGGAGCACGCCCTGACCGAGTACGGCGAGCTGGCGGCCGAGTGGCGCCGGCGGGTCGTGGCGCTGGTCACGACCGCCGTGCCGCTGGGCGACGCGCAGCGGCAGCGGCTGGTCGAGCTCCTGAGCCGCCAGTACGGGCGCGACGTGCACCTGGACTCGGCCGTCGACCCCGGCGTCGTCGGCGGCGTGCGGCTCGAGGTCGGCGGGGAGCTGGTGGACAGCACCCTCTCCTCGCGCCTGGACGAGACCCGGCGTCGCCTCACCCGCTGACACCGGTCACCATCGGCAGACCACCGGCACGAGCAACGAGCACCACCCGCGGGGCCACGGCGCCGCACCGGCACCCCGAGCACCACCACCGCCCCCGGGCGGCACGAGCGACCGAGCGAGACGAGAAGGAGCACCCCCCATGGCGGAGCTGACCATCCGGCCCGAGGAGATCCGCGACGCGCTGGACTCCTTCGTGCAGTCCTTCGACCCCACGGGGGTCGACCGCGAGGAGATCGGGCGGGTGACCGAGACCGCCGACGGCATCGCCCGCGTCGAGGGCCTGCCCAGCGCGATGGCCAACGAGCTGCTGCGCTTCGAGGACGGCACCCTCGGCCTCGCCCTGAACCTCGACGTCCGCGAGATCGGCGTCGTCATCCTCGGTGACTTCAGCGGCATCGAGGAGGGCCAGGCCGTGCACCGCACGCGCGAGGTCCTCTCCGTGCCCGTCGGCGACAACTACCTCGGGCGGGTCGTGGACCCCCTGGGCAACCCGATCGACGGCCAGGGCGAGATCGAGCCGGAGACGCGCCGGGCGCTCGAGCTGCAGGCCCCCTCGGTGGTCCAGCGCAAGTCGGTCCACGAGCCGCTGCAGACGGGCATCAAGGCGATCGACGCCATGATCCCGATCGGGCGCGGCCAGCGGCAGCTGATCATCGGCGACCGCCAGACCGGCAAGTCCGCGGTGGCGCTCGACGCGATCATCAACCAGCGCGCCAACTGGGAGTCGGGCGACCCGACCAAGCAGGTCCGCTGCATCTACGTCGCCATCGGCCAGAAGGGCTCGACGATCCAGGGCGTCCGTGCGGCCCTCGAGCAGGGCGGCGCGATGGAGTACACGACGATCGTCGCGGCTCCCGCGTCGGACCCGGCGGGCTTCAAGTACATCGCGCCCTACACCGGCTCGGCCATCGGCCAGCACTGGATGTACGCCGGCAAGCACGTCCTCATCGTCTTCGACGACCTGTCCAAGCAGGCCGACGCCTACCGCGCCGTGTCGCTGCTGCTGCGCCGGCCGCCGGGCCGCGAGGCCTACCCCGGCGACGTCTTCTACCTGCACTCCCGGCTGCTCGAGCGCTGCGCGAAGCTCAGCGACGAGATGGGCGGCGGCTCGATGACGGGCCTGCCCCTCATCGAGACCAAGGGCAACGACGTCTCGGCCTTCATCCCGACGAACGTCATCTCCATCACCGACGGCCAGATCTTCCTGGAGTCGGACCTCTTCAACGCCAACCAGCGACCGGCCGTCAACGTCGGCGTCTCGGTCAGCCGCGTGGGCGGGGACGCCCAGACCAAGGCCGTGAAGTCGGTCTCCGGCACGCTGAAGATCGACCTCGCGCAGTTCCGCTCGCTCGAGGCCTTCGCGATGTTCGCCTCCGACCTCGACGCCGCCTCGCGCCAGCAGCTCGGCCGCGGGCAGCGCCTCATGGAGCTGCTCAAGCAGCCCCAGTTCACGCCGTTCCCCTTCGAGGAGGAGGCGGTCTCCATCTGGATGGGGACCAGGGGCTTCCTCGACGACCTCCCCGTCGAGGACGTCCGGCGCTTCGAGGCCGAGGTGCTGGAGTCCCTGCGCGGCGGCGACCTGCTGCGCACGATCCGGGAGACCGGCCGTCTCGAGGACGACACGAAGGCGGAGCTGGAGCGCCAGCTCAAGAGCGTCAAGGACGGCTTCCGGTCGTCCTCGGACGCCTCGGCCCAGGACGAGGACGCCGAGGCGAGCGACGCCGACGAGGAGTCGCAGGAGCAGATCGTCCGCCAGAAGCGCTGAGGCGCACGGGTCCGGCGGGGCGACGTCCCGCCGGACCGCCCGCCTCGGGCCCGCGAGGGCGCCGGGGCACCACCCACCACGCAGGAGGAGCAGGACCGTGGCAGGCCAGCAGAGGGTCTACAAGCAGCGGATCGGGTCGACGAAGTCGATGCAGCAGATCTTCCGCGCCATGGAGCTCATCGCGACGTCGCGCATCGCGCGGGCCCGTCAGGCGGTGACGGCGTCGACGCCCTACGCGCGCGCGATCACCCGGGCGGTCTCGGCGGTCGCCACCTACTCCGACGCCGACCACCCGCTGACGACCGAGCGCGCCGACGTCCGCCGGTCGGCCGTCCTCGTGGTCACGAGCGACCGGGGCATGGCGGGCGCCTACTCCGCGAGCGTCCTGCGCGAGGCCGAGCGCCTCGTGGCGAGGCTGCGCGAGGAGGGCCGCGAGCCCGTCCTCTACGTCGTGGGCCGCAAGGGCATCGCCTACTACCGCTTCCGCCGCCGGGACGTGGCGCAGGAGTGGAGCGGCTTCTCGGAGTCGCCGCGCTTCGAGGACGCCCGGGAGATCGGCGAGGCGCTCGTCGAGCAGTTCGTCCGCAGCTCGGCCCCCGAGGACGGCGGCGAGCCCGGGGTCGACGAGATCCACGTGGTCGCCACGGCGTTCGTGAGCATGGTCACGCAGACGCCGCAGGTGAACCGCCTGCTGCCGCTCGAGGTCGTCGAGGGCGTCGAGCCGCCCAGCTCCGACGACCTGCTCCCGCTGTACGAGTTCGAGCCCTCCGGGGAGCAGGTGCTCGACGCGCTGCTGCCCCGCTACATCACCAGCCGCGTGCACAACGCGCTGCTGCAGGCCGCGGCCAGCGAGCACGCGGCCCGCCAGCGGGCCATGAAGACGGCGGGCGACAACGCCGAGGACCTCGTGAAGATGTACACGCGGCTCGCCAACCAGGCCCGCCAGGCGGAGATCACCCAGGAGATCACCGAGATCGTCGGCGGCGCCGACGCCCTGGCGGCCTCCTCGGCGTCGTGACCGTCTGACCGCCAGCGCGGGGCGCCCCCGGCGACACCCCCGGCGCGCCCCACCCGACCACCACCCTCGCCAGGCCCGGGCCCTCCGGGCAGGAGCGCCCGCCCCGAGCGCCAGCACGGCCGAAGGAGAGCACCGCACATGACCGCCACCGCCACCGAGAACCAGTCCGCGAGCGGCTCGACCGCCGTCGGCCGTGTCAGCCGCGTCATCGGGCCCGTCGTCGACGCCGAGTTCCCGCCGGACGGCATCCCGGAGATCAACAACGCCCTGACGATCAGCTACGACCTCATGGGCACGCAGACGTCCATGACGCTCGAGGTGGCCCAGCACCTCGGGGACGGCCTGGTGCGCGCCATCGCGCTCAAGCCGACCGACGGCCTCGTGCGGGGCACGGACGTGCACGACACCGGCAGCCCCATCACGGTGCCGGTGGGCGACGTGACGCTGGGCCACGTCTTCGACGTGACCGGCAACGTCCTCAACCTCGAGGAGGGCGAGCGCCTCGAGATCACCGAGCGCTGGCCGATCCACCGTCAGGCGCCGGCGTTCGACCAGCTCGAGTCGAAGACGCAGATGTTCGAGACCGGCATCAAGTCGATCGACCTGCTCACCCCGTACGTCCAGGGGGGCAAGATCGGCCTGTTCGGCGGTGCGGGGGTCGGCAAGACCGTCCTGATCCAGGAGATGATCCAGCGCGTCGCGCAGAACCACGGCGGCGTGTCGGTCTTCGCCGGGGTGGGGGAGCGCACCCGCGAGGGCAACGACCTCATCGGGGAGATGGCGGAGGCGGGCGTCTTCGACAAGACCGCCCTGGTCTTCGGCCAGATGGACGAGCCGCCGGGCACCCGCCTGCGCGTCGCCCTCTCGGCGCTGACGATGGCGGAGTACTTCCGCGACGTCCAGAACCAGGACGTGCTGCTCTTCATCGACAACATCTTCCGGTTCACGCAGGCCGGCTCCGAGGTGTCCACGCTGCTGGGCCGCATGCCCTCGGCCGTCGGCTACCAGCCCAACCTCGCCGACGAGATGGGAGTCCTGCAGGAGCGCATCACCTCGACGCGGGGCCACTCGATCACCTCGCTGCAGGCGATCTACGTGCCCGCCGACGACTACACCGACCCGGCGCCGGCGACCACGTTCGCCCACCTCGACGCGACGACCGAGCTCTCCCGCGAGATCGCCTCGCGCGGCCTGTACCCGGCCATCGACCCGCTGACCTCGACGTCGCGGATCCTGGACCCGCAGTACATCTCCCGCGAGCACTACGAGACGGCCACCGCGGTGAAGCAGATCCTGCAGCGCAACAAGGAGCTGCAGGACATCATCGCCATCCTCGGCGTCGACGAGCTGTCCGAGGACGACAAGGTCATCGTCAACCGCGCCCGCCGCATCCAGCAGTTCCTCTCCCAGAACACGTACATGGCGGAGAAGTTCACCGGCGTGGTCGGCTCCACGGTGCCGCTGGACGAGACGGTCGAGTCGTTCAAGCGGATCACCGAGGGCAAGTACGACCAGGTCGCCGAGCAGGCGTTCTTCAACGTCGGCGGCATCGAGGACGTCGAGCGCAACTGGGCCCGCATCCAGAAGGAGACCGGCGCCTGATGGCCGACCTCCACGTCGAGCTCGTCTCGGCCGAGCAGCAGGTCTGGTCCGGCGGCGCCTCCCGGCTCCGGGTGCGCACCGTCGAGGGTGACATCGGCGTGCTGCCGGGCCACGAGCCGATCCTGGCCGTCCTCGTCGACGGCGAGGTGCGCATCGAGGCCACCGAGGGCGAGTCCCTGACCGCCACGATCGGGGGCGGGTTCCTCTCCGTCGACCACGACCGCGCGGTCGTCGTCGCCGAGGACGTGGACGTGCAGGGAGCCGCGGGCTCCGCCAGCCGCTGAGGTCGGGGGACGAGCGGCGTGGAGGGTGCGGTGCTGCCGCTGGAGGTCGCCCTCGGCGTCCTCGTCCTCCTGGCCCTCGGGGTCCTGCTCGTCTCGCTGAGGCGCCGGGTGATCACCCGGCGCCTCGGCGCGTTCGACTGCTCGGCGCGGCGCGACGACGGGCGCTGGGTCCTCGGCGTCGCCGGCTTCCGGCGCGACGACATGGCCTGGTACCGCGTCTTCGGCGTGGACGTCGGCGCCGGGCGCACCTGGGACCGCCGGGAGCTCGAGGTCGTGCGGCGGCGCCGGCCCGAGGGCGTCGAGGCCTTCGCGGTGCTGCCCGACGCGGTCGTCGTCGAGTGCCGCCACCGCGACGAGGACCTGGCGCTGGCCATGAGCGAGGAGGCCTACACCGGCTTTGCCTCGTGGCTCGAGAGCTCGCCGCCCGGCTACCGCGCGGACGTGGCCTGAGCCTGCCGTGGCACCGTCGTCGTCGGGCGTCGCGCGTAGGGTCGCGCCATGACGACGACCGACGCGAGCCCCTCGGCGACGACCTCGTCGGGCGGCGGCCCGCGCCCTCAGGACGACCTCTTCCGCGCCGTGAACGGCGACTGGCTGGGCAGCGCCCGCATCGCTCCCGACCGCTCCGTCGCCGGCGTCTTCGTGGACCTGCGCGACGCGGCGGAGGAGGCCGTGCGCAAGATCTGCCAGAGCGCCCGCGAGGCCGGGGACGGCGCCGGCCCGCAGGAGCGCCTGGTCGGGGACCTCTACGCGAGCTTCCTGGACGAGGACGCCGTCGAGGCCGCGGGCACCTCCCCCCTGGTGGACGTCCTGTCCCGGGTCGCCGCCGTGGACGACGTCGCGGGCTTCTGGCGGCTGCTCGGCGAGCTGGACCGGCAGGGCTCCGGCGGCCTGGTGGGGCTGTCGGTGGACACCGACCTGGGCGACCCCGACCGGTACCTGCCCTACCTCGGCCAGGGCGGCCTGGGCCTGCCCGACGAGGCCTACTACCGCGAGGACCAGCACGCCGAGGTCCTGGCCGCCTACGGCCCCCACGTCACGGCCATGCTCGGCCTCGCGGGCGTCGAGGAGCCCGAGCTCCACGCCGCCGAGGTCGTCCGGCTGGAGTCCGAGCTCGCCGCCGCCCACTGGGACCGGGTCCGCCGGCGCGACGTGCAGCAGATGTACAACCTCCTCGACCGCGCCGGTCTCGAGGCGCTGGCGCCCGGGCTGGGCTGGGACGCGTGGCTCGAGGGGCTCGGCGCGCCCGCCTCGCTGCTCGACGAGGTCGTCGTGGCCCAGCCGTCCTTCCTCCAGGCGCTCGGCGGCCTCGTCGTCGCCGACCGGCTTCCGGCCTGGCGCACCTGGCTCACCTGGCGGGTCGTCCACGCCGCGGGGCCCTACCTCTCCAGCGCGTTCGTCCGCGAGGGCTTCGACTTCTACGGCCGCCGCCTGTCGGGCACCGAGCAGATGCGCGAGCGGTGGAAGCGCGGCGTCTCGCTCGTCGAGGGCGGCGTCGGCGAGGCGGTCGGGCAGATCTACGTCCAGCGGCACTTCCCGCCCGACGCCAAGGCGCAGGTGCAGCTGCTCGTGGACCGCCTCGTGGAGGCCTACGCCCAGGAGATCTCGGCGCTGGCATGGATGACCCAGGAGACCCGCGAGCGCGCGCTGGAGAAGCTGCGCCTGTTCACCCCCAAGGTCGGCTACCCGGACCGCTGGAAGAGCTACGAGGGCCTCGTCGTCGACCGCGGTGATCTGGTCGGCAACGTCCGCCGCGTCACGGCCCACGAGACCGACCGGGAGCTGGCGAAGCTCGGCCGACCGGTCGACCGCGCCGAGTGGTTCATGACGCCGCAGACGGTCAACGCCTACTTCAACCCGGGCATGAACGAGATCGTCTTCCCGGCCGCCATCCTCCAGCCGCCCTTCTTCGACCCCGCGGCCGACGAGCCCGTCAACTACGGCGCGATCGGCGCCGTCATCGGCCACGAGATCGGCCACGGGTTCGACGACCAGGGCTCGCGCTTCGACGGCCGCGGCCAGCTGCGCGACTGGTGGACCGCCGAGGACCGCGCCGCGTTCGACGCCCTCACCCAGCGCCTCGTGGCCCAGTACGACGCCCTGGAGCCCGAGCAGACGCCGGGGCGCACGGTCAACGGCGCCCTCACCGTCGGCGAGAACATCGGCGACCTGGGCGGGCTGGGCATCGCGCTCGTCGCCCTGCGCCTCGCCCGCCGCGCCGAGGGCGCCGACATGACGCCCGAGGACGTGCGCTCGGCCCTGACCTCCTGGGCCACGGCCTGGTGCTCCGTCGCCCGGCCGGAGGAGCGCCTGCGCCGTCTGGCCACGGACCCCCACTCGCCCGAGGAGTTCCGCTGCAACCAGGTGGTCCGCAACCTCGACGAGTTCCACACCGCGTTCGGGACGGGGCCGGGCGACGGCATGTGGATGGAGCCGGCCGACCGGGTGCGCATCTGGTGAGGTGAGGCCTGCTGCCCGCTCGGCCGTGCTCGTGGCTGGGCTGGTGCGGGCGGGGCGGGTGGGTCCGGGGCACTGCCTCCGCGCTCGGTCGGGGCTCGCGCCCCGACCTCGCTGCTCGGCTGACGTGCCCCGGACCCACCCGCTCCGCTCTTCGGACGTCTCCGGGCCGCGACCCGCCCTCGCCGACCCCGGCGCCGTGGACCGCGCACCGGTCGCCCCCGAGGGTCTCGGGGGCGCTTCGCGCCCTCAGCGGTCGGTGTGGGTGCCGCCGGGGCGCCAGAGGACGTCGCCGTCGCCGCCGAGGTCGGGGGTGTTCGCGGCGCGGGCCAGGACGAAGAGCAGGTCGGAGAGGCGGTTGAGGTAGCGGGCCGTGAGGGGGTTGACGCCGCCCTCGGTGGTGCCGTGGGCGGCGATGGCCGCCCAGACCGAGCGCTCGGCGCGGCGGGCGACGGTCCGGGCCAGGTGCAGGTGGGCGGCGGCGGGCGTGCCGCCGGCGAGCACGAAGCTCGTCAGCGGCGGCAGCGTCTCGGTCAGGGCGTCCATCTCGCGCTCGAGGTCGCCGACCCACGGCTCCTGGACGCGCAGCGGTGTGTGCTCGACGCGCGCGCCGACGGGCAAGCACAGGTCGGCTCCGACGTCGAAGAGGTCGTTCTGCACGCGCCGCACCACGGCGCGCACGTGCGCCAGGACCGAGGGGTGATCGCCGTCCTCGTCGGTCGCCGGGGCCGGGAGCGCTGCGAGGACCAGGCCCAGGGCGGCGCCGGTCTCGTCGACGTCGGCGTAGGCCACCAGGCGCGGGTCGGTCTTGGAGGTGCGCGAGAAGTCGCCCAGGCCCGTCGTGCCGTCGTCGCCCGTCCCGGTCCAGATCCTGCTCAGCCGCACCATGCGGGCAGGGTCGCAGAGCGCGGGGCCGGCGGGGGGTGCCGGGTGCTCGGCCGGCCGGTGCCTGAGCGGGGGCGGAGCGCCGCCCCCCTAGGCTCGGCGGCCGTGGAGCGGATCCTGGTGACCGGCGGCGCGGTCCTCGAGGGCGAGGTGGGCGTGCCCGGCGCCAAGAACAGCGTCCTGAAGCTGATGGCCGCGAGCCTGCTCGCGCAGGGGCGCACCGTGCTCGAGAACGTCCCCCGCATCGTCGACGTCCGGATCATGGCCGAGCTGCTGCGGCGGCTCGGCTGCGACGTCGAGCACGACGCCGGGGCTCGCACGTGCGCGATCGACGTGCCCGCCGAGGTCGGTCATCGCGCCGACTACGAGCTCGTGCGCGCGATGCGCGCCTCCATCAGCGTGCTCGGCCCCCTCACCGCCCGCGCGGGCCGGGCCGACGTCGCGGTGCCGGGCGGCGACGCCATCGGCTCGCGCGGCCTGGACCTGCACGTCGAGGGGCTGCGCGCCATGGGCGCCGAGGTGCACGTGGACCACGGCTACCTGGTGACGGAGGCCCCTGCGGGCGGCCTGCGGGGCGCCGACATCACGCTGGCCTTCCCCAGCGTCGGCGCCACCGAGAACCTGCTCATGGCCGCCACCCTGGCGCGCGGGCGCACGGTGCTCGCGGGCGTGGCGCGCGAGCCGGAGATCGACGACCTCGTCGACCTCCTGCTCGCCATGGGCGCCCGCGTGCAGGGGCGCGGCTCGTCGCGCCTGGTCGTCGAGGGCGTCGGCGAGCTGGGGCCCGTCCGCCACGCCGTGGTCCCCGACCGGGTCGTCGCCGGGACGTGGGCGTACGCGGCGGCGCTGACCGGCGGCAGCGTGCACGTGCGCGGCGCTCGTCCCGAGCACCTCGGGATGGTCGTCGCCAAGCTGCGGGAGGCCGGGGCCGAGGTCGAGCCGACGGGGGAGGGGCTCGCCGTCCGCGGCCCCGCGCGGCCCCGGCCGGTCGACGTCGCCACGCTGCCCTACCCGGGCTTCCCGACGGACCTGCAGCCGTTCGCGCTGGCGCTCGCCGCCGTGGCCGACGGCAGCTGCGTGGTCACCGAGAACCTCTTCGAGGCCCGCTTCCGCTTCGCGCACGAGCTGGAGCGCCTCGGTGCCGACCTCGTCGTCGACGGCCACCACGTTCTCGTGCGCGGCACGACCCGGCTGTCCGCGGCCCCCGTCGAGGCCAGCGACATCCGGGCGGGCGCGGCACTGGTCGTGGCAGCGCTGCGCGCCGAGGGCACCACGGCCGTGCACGGCGTCGGCCACGTGGACCGCGGCTACGAGGACGTCGTCGCCTCCCTGCGGGGCCTGGGCGCCGACGTGCGCCGCGACGTCGCGGACGACCCCGGGGACGCCCTGCCGCCGCTGCCCTGAGCAACCGGCCGGGCCTCAGCGCGCCAGGATGGAGCGCGCCACGTGCTCGTCGCGGGGGAAGACCAGGACCCGCGGGCCCTCGGTCGTCGGGGCGAGCGTGGCCCGCAGGCCCTCCTGCTCCAGGCGCCGGCGCAGGGCCTCGGCCTCGACGAAGGTGCCGGGCTCGGCGACCGGGACGAGCAGGCCGTAGTCGCCGGGGGCTCCCGCGCGTGCGCGGCCCGCCACGACCGAGGAGCCACGGCTCCAGCCCCACCGCAGGAGCAGCGAGAGGACCCCGACGACGCAGAAGGCGACCAGGGGGCCGAAGAGGATCGTGTAGCTGCCCCAGTCCACCACCCGAGCAGTGTGCGCCCCGTGACGACCCCGCGCCGGGCGGGGCGCGGCCGGCCGCGCCCCTGCGCCGCTACGGTCGGCCGGACGGGAGCCGCCCGAGGCGCCCCCAGCAGCAGGAGCGCACATGGCCTGGGTCCTCGTCGTCGTCGCCGGCCTGCTCGAGACCGCCTTCGCGGTCTCGCTCAAGCTCTCCGACGGCTTCTCCCGGCACGGGTGGACCGCGGCCTTCGTGGTGGCCGCCGTGGGCAGCTTCACGCTGCTGTCGCGCGCGCTCACGGACCTGCCGGTGGGCACGGCCTACGCGGTGTGGGTGGGCATCGGCGCCGTGGGCACCGCGCTGGTGGGCATGGTCTGGCTCGGCGACCCGGTGACCACCGGGCGCCTCCTGAGCCTCCTGCTCGTGGTGGCCGGCGTGGTCGGGCTGCGGCTGACGTCGGCCGGATCGGCCTCCTGAGGCCCGCTGCCGCGGACCGGGACCCCCGGCGCGCGTCACGTCGCGCCGGTCGCCGCCGCCCGACCGAGGGCGTCGGTCCCGCACCGCCCCTGCGGGGAGGGACCATGCACGGGTGGAGACCGCCCTGCTGCTCGTCGTCGTCGTCACGGTCGTCGTCGGCGCTGAGCTCCTGGTGCGGCGCACGGGCGGCTCCGCGCCGCTGCTCCTCGTGGCCGTCGGCGTGGTGGCCTCCTACCTGCCGTTCGTCCCGCCGGTGGTCCTGGACCCCGAGCTCGTGCTCGTCGGGCTGCTGCCGCCGCTGCTCTACGCGTCCGCGCTGCGGACCTCCCTCGTCGACGTGCGCTCGGACCTGCGCCCCATCGGCCTCCTGTCGGTCGGCCTGGTCGTCGTCACGGCGCTCGCCGTCGGGGCGGTCGTCGTGCTGCTGCTGCCGGTCCCGCTGGCCGTCGGCATCGCCCTGGGCGCCGTCGTGGCACCGCCCGACGCCGTGGCCGCGACCGCGGTGGCCCGGCGGGTGGGACTGCCGCGCCGGGTCGTGACCGTCCTGGAGGGCGAGAGCCTGCTCAACGACGCGACGGCGCTGGTCCTGCTGCGGACGTCGCTGGTCGCGGTGGCGGGCGCGGTGACGGCGCTCGAGGTGGGCGGCCGCTTCGTGCTGGCCGCCGGGGGCGGCGTCCTCGTGGGGGTCGTCGTCGCGGGGGTGGCCGGCCGGCTCCGCCGCCGCCTCGACGACGCCGTCCTCGACACGACGCTGTCCTTCGCGGCCCCGTTCCTCGCCTACCTGCCCGCCGAGGAGCTCGGCGCCTCGGGCGTCCTCGCCGTCGTCGTCACGGGCCTGCTGCTCGGGCACCGCTCGCCCGTGCAGCAGACGGCCCGCTCGCGCATCTCCGAGCGGCTCACGTGGCGGACGGTCCAGTTCCTCCTGGAGGGCGGCGTCTTCCTCCTCATCGGCCTGCAGGCCTCCGACGTGGTGGGGGGCGCGCTCGACGGCGACCTCGGCCTGGGGCGGACCCTGCTCGTGTGCGGTGCCGTCCTCGCCGTCGTCGTGCTCGTCCGGCTCCTCTACGTGGCCGTGGCGCTGCCGCTCGCGGGCGTCGTGGGCGGAGGCGGGGACGTGCCCTCGTGGCGCGTGGTGCTCGTCATCGGCTGGGCCGGCATGCGGGGCGTCGTCACCCTCGCCGCGGCCGCCTCGCTGCCGGTGGCCACCCCCCAGCGCGAGGTGCTCGTCCTCGCCGCCCTCGTCGTCGTCGGCGGGACCCTGCTGCTCCAGGGGATGACGCTGCGGCCGCTGGTGCGCGCGCTCGCGCTGCCGTCCCCGGACCCGGGGGAGGACGCGCTCGTCCACGCGGCCGTCCTGGACCGCACGCGCCGGGCCGCGGAGCGGCGGCTCGGGGAGGTGCGGCGCCGCAGCGACCCCCAGGACGTCGTGGACGGTCTGCTCGACCGGCTGCGCCGCCGCGGTGACCGCGCCTGGGAGCGGCTGGGCCGTGGCGGGGACCACCGCGCCCCGGGCCAGGCGTGGGTCCGCCTGCGCCTGGAGATGCTCGACGCCGAGCGCGCCGAGCTGCTCGAGGTGCGCGACGAGGGTCGCACCCCCGACGAGGTGCTGCGCCAGGTCCTGGGCGAGCTCGACGTGGAGGAGTCGCTGCTGGACGCCGCGGCCGAGCGGGAGGAGCGCCGCGAGGTGCTCCGCGCACCGCAGGGCAGCTCGTGCCGCCACCTGCTCGCGGCACCGACGGCCGAGGGGGACGTCGGCGCCGACGGCTGCGACGGGTGCCTCGCGCTCGGCGAGGACCGATGGGAGCACCTGCGGCAGTGCTCGTCCTGCGGGTACGTCGGCTGCTGCGACTCCTCGCCGCACCGGCACGCGCAGGCCCATGCCGCGGGCGAGGGGCACCCGGTCATCCGCAGCGCGGAGCCCGGCGAGGCGTGGCGGTGGTGCTACCCCGACGGGCTGCTGGGCTGAGCTCGGCGGGGACGGACGACGACGACCCCGGACGACGACGGCCCCCCGCACCGAGGTGCGGGGGGCCGTCGTGGCTGGGGACGCCGTCAGCCGGCGAGCGCCACCAGGTTCACCGGGACGTTGCCCGAGATGGCCTTGGAGTACGGGCACAGCTGGTGGGTGCGCTCGACGAGCTTCTGCGTGGCGGCCTGGTCCAGGCCAGGGACGCGCACGGTCAGCTCGGCCGTGATCGCGAAGCTCTCGCCCTCGGGGCCGAAGCCGATGTCGGCGCGCACCTCGGCCTGCTCGGTGTCGACGCCCTGCTCCTTGCCGGCGAGCCCGAGGGCGCCGGTGAAGCAGGAGGCGTAGCCGGCGGCGAACAGCTGCTCGGGGTTGGTGCCCGTGCCGGGGCCGCCCATCTCCGTCGGGGCCGTCAGGGTGACGTCGAGGACGTCGTCGCTGGAGACGGCGTGGCCGTTCTTGCGGCCTCCGCTGGAGGTGACGCTGGCGGTGTACACGATCTTGGACGGGGTCAGCTCGCTCATACCGGGGGCAGCGACGCCGGGGGCCGCACCATTCCCGACCGCACCGGCGGATGCCGCGCGCACGCCGCCGCAGCAGGCCCGGGCGGGGAGCGCCCCGGGCCCGGGCGTCAGAACAGCCGGGTCGTGGGGTCGTCGACGCCCCGCATCGCGTCGTAGTCGAGCACCACGCAGCGGATGCCGCGGTCGGTGGCGAGCACGCGCGCCTGCGGCTTGATCTCCTGGGCGGCGAAGACGCCGGTGACCGGTGCGAGCCGCGGGTCCCGGTTCAGCAGCTCGAGGTAGCGCGTCAGCTGCTCGACGCCGTCGATGTCACCGCGGCGCTTGATCTCCACGGCCACCGACACCCCGCCGGCGTCCCGGCAGAGGATGTCGACGGGGCCGATCGCCGTCGGGTACTCCCGGCGCACCAGCGCGTAGCCGGCGCCCAGGTGCTCGATCTGCTCGGCGAGCAGCCGCTGCAGGTGCGCCTCGACGCCGTCCTTGACCAGCCCGGGGTCCACGCCGAGGTCGACGCTGGTGTCCGAGAGCACCTCGTGGACGGAGACGAGGAGGACGTCGTCGGTCTTCGCGCTGGCGACGCGCCACGTCGCGACGGCGCCCGCGTCCGCGGCGGGGCCCTCCGCCGGGGCGGTCGTCAGGGTGCACGGCGGGCTCATCCAGTTCAGGGGCTTGTAGGAGCCGCCGTCGGAGTGCACCAGGACGCTGCCGTCGGCCTTGACCAGGAGCAGCCGCGTCGCGAGCGGCAGGTGCGCGGTGAGGCGCCCGACGTAGTCCACCGAGCACCGGGCGATGACGAGCCTCACGGGCGGCGACCCTAGCCCGCCGCGGCCACCCGACCGCCCCGTCGCCCCTGCAGGGACTCGTCGGACCTGTCACGTGGCCAGGCGCGTGAGCTGCGGCGTCCCGCGGTCGTGGCCGCACCGAGGTCTCATGAACTCGTCACGATCCTCAGGCCGACCGGGTGAGGCCGTCGCAGTCGGCCCCCTCGCTGCTTCACATGACGCACGTTGAGCGGGACGGCTGTCCGGGCGGGTCTACTGGGACGCATGTGGCGAAGCGGCGTGCTGGCGACATCGTGACCAGCGACGTCGCCGGTAGGGGGTCGGCTGGTGGGACGTGTCTTGATCGGCGTGGGCGACGGGACCCGGTGTCGGCGCCTGCCGTGGACCCAGGGTGCCGGGCGACAAGTGGACGTGTTGCCGTTGCACGGGTCCGGCGCAGACGCCCTACCAGCCAGCATCGGACGCAGCGCCGCCGCCGCATGGACCGATGAATCTCGCTTGCCCGACATAGCCCTCCGGCGGCGCCGGTTCCACCACGGATGTCCGACACCGCGGCCATACTCGTCAGATGACCGGTCTGCGCACTCGCCCCTCCGCCGAGACGTTCCCTCTGGATGACATCGTGACCTGGGTGCGCGAGGGCCGGATCCGCGTCCCGGAGTTCCAACGAGGTCTGCGCTGGACGAGACGCGACGTGGTCGCGCTGCTCGACTCCATCTACCAGGGCTTCCCGATCGGCAACTTGCTGCTCTGGGAAAAGCAGGCGCCGGCAGAGACGCTGACGCTTGGCGGCCTACGCGTCGAGGCGCCCGCAGGACCTGCCTTCTACGTGGTTGATGGCCAGCAGCGGATCGCGGCGCTGGCGGCGTCCCTGACTCAAGAGGGTTGGGGCGATCCGCGCTTTGCGGTGGGCTTCGACCTGGAGGAGACGGAGTTCACCACGCGACCGCGCATCGAAGCCTCATGGATACCGGCCCACGTCCTTTATGACGGCAGTGCGCTGCTGGCATGGTTCTTTGATCGGCCCGAATTGATGGGGCACTTTGCCACGGCAAGCGGGGCGGCCAAGACCTTGCGCGACCTGCGAATCCCTACTTACGTGGTCCGCAGCGACGATGAGGAAGTCCTGCGTACAATTTTCGACCGCACAAACAATGCGGGGAAGAAGTTGAGTCGCGGGGAGGTCTTCGCGGCGCTGCATAGGAGTGGGGGAGCCGGGACTCGCACGTCCCCCCGCGCGGTGGCCGAGGACGTCGAAGCGCGGACCCGTTTCGGCACGCTGGACGACGGATTGGTAATGCGCATTCTACTCGCCCGCCGTGGGCCTGACGTGAATCGTGAGATCCGCAACGAGTTCGAGCCCGGGGCCAAGGGTCGCGACGCGTTCGCCACGAGGGAAGACGCCAGTAGCGCCTTTCGGAGCGCGGCCGACGCTGCCGTACGCGCCATCACCTTCCTCCAGGAAGAGGCCGGCGTGCCTCACCAAACCTTTTTGGCGAACCAATACCTTCTCGTCAGCCTAGCTCGCTTTTTGGCGCATCACCCAACCCCCACCCCTCGTCACCGCAGGCTGCTGCGGCGTTTCGTCTGGCGAGCGGCAGTTATCGGCCCCAGTCTTCTCCCCGGGAACGTCACGGGCGTCAGTGCGGGCATTAATCGCGCCATCGACCCCGACAGTGAGTTGGCAAGCATCCAAGCGCTCATGAAGATGGTCGACCGGCCGAAACCGGACTACTCGTCGCCAGACCCCTTCCGCACCAACACCGCTGCATCCAAGAGGCTGCTGTGCGCAATGTGGCACCACGGGCCAAGGGCCTTCTCCGACGGGGCGTCGGTGAACGCCGATGATCTGCGGGGGGCACTTGGGGACGAGCCAACCGCCGCTGGCGTCGTGCGGCCACTCATAGCGGCGAACGACGGCCGAAGCGTGCCCAACGCCGGAAACCGTCTCCTGGTGGTGCCCGAGGCGGACCGTGAAAGCGAGGTCAGAGTCGCTCTCCAGGACGTCGGCCGCAACGTCCTGAGTTCTCATTTGCTGGAGCCGGGGGATCTCGAGCGGCTAGACAGAGGTGACGCGGCTGCTGTCCTGGATGAGCGGGCGAGCCGACTTGCGTCTGTGCAGGAGACCTTCCTCGACGAGATGTGCGAGTGGGAGCAGGGCGACTCTCCAGACTTAGAAATGCTCGTGGCGGCTACCGGTGACGTCGATGCCAGTAACTGAGCGCGGTTACGGAGTCTGGCTGCAGGACTTCTTCGTCGGAACGCTCCGACAGCGCGGAGACCATGTCACATTTGCAATCCACGACTCTTACGCGGACAACCCCCATCGACCGGTGCTTGGCCAAGCTTTCGAGCAGGACCTCACCCGCGTGCACTCATCTGCTCTCCGACTGCCGCCCTGGTTCTCCAACCTGCTTCCTGAGGGAGTGCAGCGCGGCTGGATCGCTCGTCAGCGCGGTGTCTCCGAGCAGCGGGAGATGGAGTTGCTGGCTGAGGTTGGGCACGACCTTCCCGGTGCGGTGACGGTGCGGTCCCTCCCGCTAGATCTATTGCCCACTCACCACGACGCCGCGCCAGACCCTCCACCGGTCACCGTTGAGCACCGCGACGGGGGTGCCGGCGAGAAATTTTCGCTGGCGGGTGTGCAATTGAAGCTGTCCATGGTGGCCGCGGGTGATCGTTTGACCCTTCCTTTGGGGGGGCAACGCGGCGACTGGATCGTCAAGTTTCCCGACGGAAACCTTTCCCACCTCCCTGTCGTCGAGCACGCCACGATGGAGCTCGCGCGTCGAAGCGGTATCGACGTGCCGAAGATTCGGCTACTCCATCGAGACGAGCTGCCTGACACCCCCGACGCGGTCTGGGGCGCGGGGGAGAGTTACGCCTTTGCAATCGAGCGTTTCGACCGCGTCGGTGCTCGTGGGCTCGTCCACATCGAGGACTTCGCCCAGGTGCGCAACTTCTACGCCGACCAGAAGTATTCTGGCTCATACGAGACGCTCGCCACGTTGGTCCATCGCGGCGAGGACGACGCATCGCTTCAAGAACTCGTGCGCCGTTTAACACTCGACGTGCTCGTCAACAATGCCGACGCTCACCTGAAGAACTCTTCGCTGCGCTACGTCGACCCTAGGCGACCAGTGCTTTCCCCTGTTTATGACGTTGTGTCAGTTGCGCCATACCCGGGCTACGACAACCTCATGGCCCTGAGTCTTGCGGGTACTAAGGACGGCGCGCGGTGGCGACTGCAACACCTCGACGCCTTAGGCACGCGACGCGGCATGCCAACGGGAGCTCTGGCCGACGTGGCAAGTGACACGGCGACGGCGGCGGTGGAGGCGTGGCCGGGCGTCGCAGATGAGCACCTGGCCGACCACCCGAGGGTGCGCACAGCCGTCGATGCCGTTGTGGAAGCGCGAGCGGCATCGCTGCGGTCTCGATGACCTCTCGCTCCCCGGTCCCACGTGCGTCGCAGGCGAGGCAACGGCTTGCGCCCGGAGGTTTTCCAGTCCCACCGGTTGAGGATCGGATGTGAGACGGCCAGGCACCTCCGCCGGCGACGTCGCCAGTGGACGGCCGGAGCACCAGCAGGCGGTCGTCATGTGAAATGCCGGGTGCGGCCAAGGGAAGGTCCATCGGGTGAGGCTGGAGGCGGGGTTCGGCCGTGGAGCTGGGCCAGTGCGACGGCCGCGATGATGACCGCTGCCCCGGTCAGCTGGAGCAGGGTGAGCGACTGCCCCAGGACGAGCCACCCGGTAGTGGCGGCGACCACCGGGCTGAGCAGACCGAGGACGGCGACGCGGACGACAGGCAGGGCGGCGATGCCGCGGAACCACAGCGCGTACGCGAGGACCGTGCCGACGAGCGCCAGGTAGGTGTGACCGGCCACCGCTGCCTGGTCGAGCGTCGGCGGTGCGCCCTCGAGGGCCAGCGCCAGCGGCGCCAGGAGCAGCCCGCCGGCCGCCAGCTGCCACCCGGTGAAGGCCAGCAGCGGAGCCGGGCGTCCCCAGCGCTTCGTCAGCAGCACGCCGAAGGACATTGAGACGGCGCCGCCGAGGGCCGCCAGCAGGCCGCGCGGGTCGAGGGCGACCTCGGAGCGCAGTACCAGCAGGGCCACGCCGACCAGCCCCAGCAGCCCGGCGACAAGGGCGGTCGCAGAGCTGCGCTCTCCCGTCAGGCGCGGGGCGAGCAGTGCGACCAGCACCGGCGTCAGCGCGCCGACCACGGCGGCGATCCCCCCGGGCAGGCGGTAGGCGGCGACGAACAGCAGCGCGAAGAAGCCCCCGATGTTGAGGGTGCCGAGGACCGCCGCCCGCCACCACCAGGCCCCCTGCGGCAGCACCCGGGTCCAGGCGACCAGCAGGAGGCCGGCGGGCAGGGCCCGCAGCGCGGCGGCGAGCAGCGGACGGTCGGGTGGCAGCAGCTCGGTGGTCGTGAGGTAGGTCGTGCCCCACACCACCGGCGCGATCGCCGTCAAGACCGTCAGCGCCGGAACTCCTCTTAGCACTGAAGCATCATGTCTCAGCACTAAGGGATCTGGCTAGGGTCTGCGCATGAGCGACCACGTCGACGACGTCCTGGCCCAGTGGGCCCGGCAGCGGCCGGACCTGGACACCACGCCGATGGCGGTGCTGGGACGCCTCACCCGCCTGGCCCGCTTGGTCGAGACCCGGCAGCAAGCCACTTTCGCCCGGCACGACCTCGACGCCCCGGCCTTCGACGTGCTGGCCACCCTGCGCCGCAGCGACCCCCCGCACGAGCTCACCGCGGGCCAGCTGGCGTCCGCCTCGATGGTCACCAGCGGCGCGGTCACCCAGCGCCTGGACCGCCTCGAGGCCAAGGGCCTGGTCAGCCGCCGGCGCGGGGACGTCGACACCCGCACGGTCCTCGTGGCCCTGACCGCCGCGGGCCGCTCAGCTGTGGAGGCCGCGCTGCCGGACCACCTCGACACCGGCCGTCGCGCCCTGGCCCCCCTGGCTGACCAGGACGTCGAACGTCTGGCGTGCCTGCTGCGCGACCTCCTGACCGAGCACGAGAAGAGATGAGCGTCTCGGCGCACAACAGGCAACCACCGTCCAATCACGTCGCCTGCCGTCACGCGGCCACTGTCACCCACTCGCGCAGCCGTCCCTCCTCTCCTCGGCCGTGCGGTCGCTGCGCGACCGACTGCTTGCGTCCCCGTGCGCGGCTGGAAGGCTGATCCGTATGAGCGTGAAACGAGTCGTCCCCGACTTGCACAGTCAGTCGCTCGAGGACGCCAAGCGCTTCTACGGGCGGGTACTCGGCCTCGAGCCGGTCATGGACCACGGGTGGATCGTCACGATGGCGGACCCAGCACAGCCAGGAACGCAGATCAGCCTGATGACTCACGACCAGACGGCGCCGGTCGTGCCGAGTGCTTCGGTGGAGGTCGAGGACGTCGACGCGGTACACGCGGCTGCCGTCCGCGAAGGCGCCGAGATCGTGCACCCTCTGACCGACGAGCCTTGGGGAGTGCGCCGCTTCTTCGTTCGAGACCCGGACGGCAACGTCATCAACGTGCTGGGCCACGACTGACCGAGAGGGACGTCCCAGCTGACGATTGGCTGCCGGACGCCTCGGTGCCGTCGCTGACAAGTTCGACGGTGGTGCCGACGGTTCACGTCGTCTGGCCGCGGGCAGCCCGGTCGGCCATGAGGCACGCGTACAGGCAGCCGCCGACCACGACGACGAAGCCCACGATCGCGACGACGAGGGCGAGGACGGCGATCTGCGGAAGGGCCAACGAGCCGAGGGACAAGGCCAGGGCGGCGACAGCCAAGACCACCCCCAGGCGCATGGTCGACGTGGCGGCGGGGACTGCTGCCCTGTGGCCGCGCACCCACGCCTCGGGTGAAGACTTCGTCGCCCTCGTGCGCATGCCCGCCACGTTGTTCGGAACCGACCCGTCGTGGGCGTTGCTCTTCGTCACCGACCACGTGAGCACGCCGACCACCGCCAAGGCAGGAGCCAGGCTCAGGGCGATGACGGCTGACTCGTCCACCCTCCGCACCGTACCCACCACCGGGGGGACTGCTGCACGAGTCGGTGACAGCGGGCCCCTGCGTCCAGGCGACGTGACCGGTTGAGGATCGGATGTGGGACGCTCGACGTCCCCCGCCGCCGGCGTTCTCGAGCCGCCCGGGGCTAGCCGGCAAGCGGTCGGCTGCCGGGACGGGCCTCGGCTGGGGCGCCTGCCAGGGCGAGTCCTGCCCGTCAGAGGCGGACGACCACCGTGCTGGTGGTGCCGTCGGTGTAGGTGAGGTCGAGGGCGACGCCGGCGGCCTGTGCGTCGTCGAGCTCGTCGCCGGGCATCCAGAGGGCGAAGTGGCCGGCGTTGACAGTGGCGACGACGGTGCCGTGCAGGGTGCTGTCGTAGCTGACGCCGGTGACCTCGTTCCCGACGGTCCCCGCGGCCATGGAGAAGTCGCCGCTGCCGGTGCTGCCGCGGCCGAGGGCGTCGGGGACGACCTCGCGCGGCCCCGGAGGGGTCCAGCCCGTGGTGGTGCCGATGGAGCCGACCACGCCGCTGGTGGGCCCGAAGGGATCCGAGGCGTCGGTGGTGCACAGGGCCGAGAACCCGTCGGCGCCGGAGAGGACGACGGTGATCCACTCGCCGCGGCGCTCAGCCACGGCGACGGTCGCGTCGTCGAGCTCGCGGGAGTAGTCGTTGGGTCCGCCGGTGTCGCGGTAGCCCTCGCGGCAGTCTTCGGCGGCGTCGTGGCGCTGCTCGGCGGTCAGGCCGTCGGGGACGGCTGTCCAGCTGGCGTAGGCGCTGTCCCCGCCCCCCAGGAGCGGGGGCAGGACGAGCAGGCCTGCGGTGGCCGCGGCGACAAGGCCGCCGGTGACCAGGACGGCACGCGTGCTGCGGCGCGGTCGCTCGGCGGCCGGTGCCGCTACGGGCGTGCTCGCCGGGGCCGCGTCTCGGGCGGCGCCCTCGGCGACGACCCGCTCGAGCAGCGCGTCGTGGCGCGCGGGTGTCATCTCCTGCCCGCGGGTGGCGGGGTCGAGGGATCGCAGGTCGTCCTCGGTCTGTCGGGTCCAAGTCATGGGGTGCTCCTCTCCGGTGTCCCGCGGCGGGCGCGGGAGCTCGGGGGCTGGTGGTCGAGGTGGGCGCGCAAGGCCCGTCGGGCCCGGCTCAGGCGCAGCCGGTAGGCGACGGGGGAGATGTCCAGGACGGCGGCGGCGCGGGTGGCGTCCAGGCCCTCGAGGACGGACAGGCCGAGGGACTCCTGGTGGACCTGCGACAGCCGGTCCCAGGCGCGGGCGAGTTCGACGCGGCGGGCGACGGTGTCGGCCTCGTCAGCGCTGGTGGTGCTGGTGGTGGCGTCGGCGGTCAGGCGCAGGCCGAGGGCCTGGCGGCGGCGGTCGGCGCGGTGCTGGGTGAGCAGCACGTGGCGGGCCACGGCGAAGGTCCAGGCCCGGGCGTCCTCGGGGGCCGCGGGGACGTCGTCCAGACGTCGCCACACGACGAGAAAGGTGTCGGCCAAGACCTCCTCGACGACCTCGGGCCCTGCGCGACGACGGACGAAGCGTTCGAGGTCGCGGTGCACGTCGGCGTAGACCGCACGGAAGACCCGCTCCTTGTCGGCAGCGGAGGTCGTCGCGTTCATACCCCTGACATGGCCAGCACCGCCCGAGTGTGTCGCAGCAGTGCCGATCTCCCACCGAGGTCCGCACGAAGCGTCCGGCCAGCGATCCCTTCTGGCGAAGGCGCCCGTGCCCCGGGCGCCGCGCCGGCGGGGGCGCCGACGTCGCCGGCAGGGGGTCGGCTGCTGGGACAGGCAGGATCGGGTGGCACCTGCTCGTGCAGCAGTCCTGGCTGAGGTCAGGGACCGGGGGTGGTCGTGGTGGTCGGCGGGAGGGCGTGGAGCGTCGTCCACGCCGTGTCGAGGGCGGCTTCCAGGGGCCAGCTCGCCCGTTCGGGCTGGCTGAGCAGGAGTCCGCCCTGGATGGCGGCCAGCACGGAGGTGGCGAGGCGGTCTGCGTCGGCGCTGGGGTCGATGTGGCCGGCGGCCTGCATGCGATGGACCCCGTCGGCGAGGCGGGTGCGCCACGCCGTCCAGGCCGCGCGCAGGAAGTCGGCGGTCTCGGTGTCCGTGGCGGCCATCTGGGTGGTCAGCGACCCGATGGGGCAGGCCCAGCGTCCCAGGCCCAGGTAGTACTCCTCCAGCCCGCGGCGCCACGCGGCCCATGACTCCCATGTCGACAGGTCGGACAGGTGCGGCTCCTGCGCGGCGAGCAGCTGCTCGCCCTCCCACACCGCGACGGCCCGTACGAGCTCGGCCTTGCCGCCGGGGAAGTAGTGGAAGAGCTGGCTCTTGCTGGTCGTGGTCTCGGCGCGGACGTCGTCCAGGCTCGTGCCGTCGATGCCGGCGTCCAGGATCCGCAGCGCTGTCGCCTCGACGATGCGCTGGCGCGTGCGCCGTCCCTTCTCCGTCAGCTCGACCACGCCACCAGGGTAGGGCGCTGGACCGTCCGGTCCAGCCTTGCTAGGAATGGACCATGCAGTCCAACAGTGAGGTCCTCTCGTCCCTGCCCCGTGACACCCGCTTGGCGGGCCGTACCGCCGTCGTCACCGGCTCCTCCAGCGGTATCGGCGAGGCCGTCGCCCGGGTCCTGGCCGCCTCTGGCGCCGAGGTGGTCATCACCGGCCGGGCCGGCGCTCGCGCCGAGGCGGTCGCCGCGGCCGTCCGCGCCGACGGCGGCACCGCGCACGTCGTGACGGCCGACCTGGGCGCCTCTCCCGAAGCCGTGCGGGCCTTCGCCCGCGAGGCGACCGCTGCGCTGGGCGGGCGGGTCGACGTCCTGGTCAACAACGCAGGCGTCTACCCCGTGGCGCCCACCGCGGCGACCTCCGACGCCGACCTGGAGGCCGTGTGGGCCACCAACATCCGCGCCCCGGACGTGCTGGTCGCTGCGCTGGCGCCCGCGATGGCCGAGCGGGGCAGCGGCTCGATCGTCACCGTGGGGTCGTGGATGGCACGCACCGGTGTGCCGTTCGGTGCGATCTACACCGCGAGCAAGGCCGCGGGCGAGCAGTTCACCCGCACCTGGGCGGCCGAGTACGGCCCGTCCGGGATCCGCGTGAACACCGTCGCCCCCGGCGCCACCGCCACCCCCGGCAACGCCGGCTCCGAGGCGGCGCTGGCCGCGATGACCTCGACCACGCCGGCGGGACAGCC
>Ga0210040_10001891_pt1 | contig 30554 bp, 23 predicted proteins | sample CryGeyCG12114_NA_FD_185462 | JGI IMG/M metagenome (GOLD analysis project Ga0210040, IMG submission 185462) | Groundwater microbial communities from aquifer - Crystal Geyser CG19_WC_8/21/14_NA (SPAdes) (version 2) | ecosystem: Environmental > Aquatic > Deep subsurface > Groundwater | place: USA...
TTCGGGCGGTGCGTGGCGCACTCCCGTGCTCCGCTTGAGGATCTGCGCGCCGTCATCGGTCTGGAGCAAATATTGCGATTCGAAGCGCCCGCTTCCATCGGGCCGGACGAGCGGGAAATCACCGCCGCTGCCGGGCACGATGGTGCCGGACAGGCCCGGCCCCGCGAACGTGCCCCGCTCGATCAGCACCGCACCCCGGGTGAAGCCGGGCGCGACCTCGATATGCATGCGCGGCCCCAGGGTGATGCGCATCTCCAGCGCGAATTCGAGTTCCATCTCAAACGATCCTGTCGATGCGCATGACCGGGTCGCCATCGGCCTGCTCGAGCATGAAGGCACGCGTCGCAAGTGCGGCTAAAGGGCCGTCTTCCCCGGCCTCGAACAGCAATGCCGCGCGCAGGCCGCGAAAGCCTGGCGCTGCACGATCGTCTGCACCGGTCCGGTAGCCATTGCCGAAACAGCGCACGATGGCCCCATCGGCAAAGGCGATGTAGAAGCTCACCTCCACCACCACGACCCCGTTGGCACGTTCGAGCAGCGTCTCGCCGCCGCCCACGAGCTCGCCTTCGAGCCCCTCGCCCGAGAAGCGTCCACCAACGACGGGCACATAGCTGCGCCGCCCTCCGGTCGCGATCGCGCCCACTGGAAGAGGCTCGCCGAAGATGCAGTCGATGCGATAAGCGGGCTCGAAACCGGGCGTGGGGGCGAAAAAGGTATCGCTCATGAGCCGAAGGCCATGGTGACGGACTTGAGTTCGGTATAGGCTTCCACCCCCGCCCGGCCGTTCTCGCGCCCGAAGCCCGATTGCTTGAAGCCGCCCGCGGGCATCGACAGGTCAGCCCCGCTCATCGTATTGACGCGCACCGTGCCGGCCTTGAGGCGCGCCACCAGGCCGTGCGCGGCGTCCAGGTTGCTGGTGAAGACGTATCCGGCCAGACCATAGGCGCTGTCGTTGGCAAGCGCAGCGATCTCGTCGAGATCGCCGGTCTCGAACGGCATCGCGCACAGAACCGGGCCAAAGATTTCCTCGTCCACCGCGCGCATGCCTGGTTGGACGTTGGAGAGCACGGTCGGCTCGACATAATGACCTTGAGCGGGAAGCTGCCGCCCGCTCCGCGAGGCGCGGGCGCCCTCGGCAATGGCGCCATCAACATAGGCGGTGATCCGCTCGCGCTGCGCCTGCGAGATCACCGGGCCGAGCTGGGTGGCCTCATCATCGGTGCGGCCGAGCACCATTGCGTTGGCGATCTGTGCAACCTTGTCGACCAGTTCATCGGCAATTCGCGCATCGACCAGCAGGCGCGAGCCTGCCGAGCAGGTCTGGCCCGAATTGAGGAAGATGTTCATCGCTATATTGCGCGCGGCCAGATCGAGATTGGCGTCGCCCATCACGATCACCGGCGATTTGCCGCCCAGCTCCACCGTCACGCGCTTCATCATGTGCGCGCATCGCGCGGCGATCTCGCGGCCGGTGGCGGTGGAGCCGGTGAACGAGATCTTGGCGACATCGGGATGCTCGACGAGTGCGGCCCCGGCTGCATTGCCAAGGCCGGTGACCAGATTGACGTATCCGGGCGGAAACCCGCATTGCGCGGTCAATTCGGCCAGCTTGAGCGCCGAAAGCGAACTCTGCTCGGCCGGCTTGAGGACGACCGCGCAGCCCGCGGCGATGGCCGGGCCGATCTTGAACGCGGCGCCCATCAGCGGGTAGTTCCAGGGAATGATCTGCCCGACGACGCCGACCGGCTCGCGCAGGGTGAAGCCGAGACCCTCGCCCGGCTGCGACAATTCCATTGTCTCTCCCGAAAGCTTGGTCGCCCAGCCGCCGAAATAGCGCAGGATGGCTGCCGCCGCCGGCACGTCGATGCGGCGCGTATTGGAGATCGGCTTGCCCGCGTCGAGCGTCTCGATGGCGGCGAAATCCTCGGCCTCGGCCTCGATCGCCCGGGCAAGGGCGAACAATGCTTCCTGCCGCTGAACCGGATTGAACCGTGCCGCCCCCCGCCGTGCGATGGCTTCGCCCGCGGCGGCCACGGCCATGGCGACATCCTCGGCCCCGCCCGCAGCGATTTCGGCGATAATCTCGCCGGTCGCCGGGTTCTCGACCGGAATGGACTGAGTGCTGCGCGAGGCGACCCACTCGCCCGCGACGAACTGGCGGCTCCCGCCGGCAAAAGGCAAGGCAATGCTGGTCATGTCGGTGCGAGATCCTTCCCCGAAATGCTTGTGCAACGGCGCCCTACCAGCCGCCGGGCGCGCCCGCTTGCCTGAACGTGCCTCACCCTGGATAGACAAGCACGGGCTGTCCCAAGCCGATGCGGGTTCCTCGGGAGAGCGCGAGCGGCACCTTCAGTCAGAAACTGGCGCTCTGGTCCAAACCCGGATCGCAGCAAACACGCTATAGCCGTGGCGAAATATGCGTGCGCCCGCACCATCGGCTCGGCGCCCGGACATTCGAGAGGTTGACAGTGAAGCGCGGACATATGGCGTTTGCCCTCACCCTGTTGGCATCGATCAATGCCCTGGGGTTCATGGACAGGGTGATGATCGCCCTTGTCGCCGAAAAGATTAAGGCGGAATTCTCGGTCACAGACTTCGAGATAGGCCTGCTGGGAGGCACGGCCTTTGCCGTGGTCAACGCGCTTGCCAGCGTGCCGATTGCGCGGCTCGCCGAACGATGGAAGCGCGCCTATGTTAGCGCCGGCTTCCTGATGCTGGCCTCGGTCTTCACGGCCCTGGCCGGCTTTACCACCACTTTCGTCCAATTGCTGCTTTGCCGGATCGGAATGGCAGCCGGGAACGCGGCCACGGAAGCGCCGCCCCATTCGATGATTTCCGACATGTATCCGCCCGAAAAGCGCTCCTCCGCCATCTCGATCTTCATGCTCGGCGTTCCGGTGGCTGCCCTGCTGGGCTCCTTCGTCGGGGGCATGATCGCCGAGCAATGGGACTGGCGCCAGACCTTCCAGTTCTTCGGCGTGCTGGGGGCCCTGGTCGCGTTCGCGTGCTTCATCTTTCTCAAGGAGCCGGAGCGCGCAACACAAGTGGTGCAATCCGATCCGCTGACCACGTGGGCGATCCTGCGTCGCCTCCTGGGGACGAGCGTATTGCGCTACACTATTGTCGGAGTGGCGTTGATCAGCCTCGGCAGCTTCGGGATCAACACCTTCCTTCCTGCCTTCTTCTCGCGCAGCTTCGGGCTTGGCGCCGGGCAGGCGGGCCTGGCGTTCGGCGTCATTTCGGGCCTCGCCTCTCTGGCGGGCACGCTGATCGGCGGATTTGGCAGCGATTACATGGCGCGGCGCGATCCGCGCTGGCTCTTGCGGTTCCCGGCGCTGGGCATCGCCATCGGGGTGCCGATATTCCTGCTGGGCTTGATGAGTGCTTCGCTGACCGTCGCGATCGCGTTGATGCTGATCGGCAGCCTGTCCTTCTATACCGTGATGGGGCCGGCCATCTCCACGCTGCACGCCTCGCTCGACTCGTTCAGCCGCGCCACCGGTTCGGCACTGTTCCTCCTCATGGTCTATTTCGTCGGGCAGGGCATTGGCCCGCCGCTGGTGGGCCTGGTCAGCGACACGGCATCGGGCCTGCTCTACCAGGGCGGCGATTTCGCCGCTCGATGCCAGGGGGCGGCTGCACAGGTTCCGGGATCGGCCTGCGCGCTGGCCTCGGCCGGCGGCCTGCGCTGGGCGATAGCCGCCTTCGCAGTGTTCTTCATCGGTGGCGGGCTGGCGCTGTGGCTCGCCTCCCGCGGATCGGTCCGCGATCAGCTATAGAGGCCGGGCTCGGCCGTATTGTCCGCAAGGCTGAACTGGGCCGCACGATAATCGCGGGGACACAGGCCGAAACGCTGCTTGAACGCACGGCTGAAATGCTGCGAATCCTTGAAACCGCGATCGAGCGCGATCTCGGTTATCGAGGCCTTTTCCAGCTGGGGATCGAGCAGCGCGCGGCGGCAATGTTCCAGCCGTCGGTCCCAGATCAGGCGGGAGATGGTGATCGGCTCCTCGGCGAACAGCTTATAGAGCGTGCGCTTCGCCAGGCCCAGATCGGCGGCGATCTTGGCGACGTTGAGGTCCGGATCGACCAGGTTTTCCTCGATATAGTTGAAGATCGCCGTCCTGCGCCCCTTCTTCCCGGTCGGCTTCTCCAGTGTGGGATCGGCGTGCCAGGCAACGTTGACGAGGCCGATCAGCGCTTCGCCAAGCCTGATGCGGTCGGCGCGCCCCAGGCTCGTCGCCGTGGCAAGAGCGGACATGGCGCTGGCATGAAGAACCTGGCCCGCGCCGCGCAGGAAGTTCATCGGCCGCTGCGCCCTGTTGCCCTGGCCATCCAGCGCCACGATCCGGTGACGCGGCAATACCAGCGCAAACTGGCGGATTGGGCCGGAAGACTGGATCGCGAAGGGCCGCGCCTTGTCGATCGCGCACCATTGACCGGTTTGCAGCGTTACGCAGCCGGTATCCTGCTCGACCGAACAGATACCCTCTTCCTGCAGCAGGAACTTGATCAGGCCATCGCCGGGCTGTTCGGCGCCGCGCGGGTATTCAACCCGGTGCCGCCCCAGCGTGACGGCGCAAAGCCGCAGATGCCCCAGATCACAGCCGCGTATCGATGCCTCGCTGTCATCCTCTAGCGCCACATGCGTCGTGCGCGTGGCCGCTTGCCACTGCCTCGTGCGCTCGCGACGATCCGCTGCCTTCGTCGCAAAGCTGAGAAACTGCATGTCTTTACCTCTCCGCGTGCACGATGGCAGCTTACGACCCGGGCCGCAATCTGCCATAGTGCCCCTCATTGGGGGACCGGATTGGCACAGATGTCAGGCTTCGCGGCCTGCCCGCTGGCACCGCTGATCGGCGAAGAGCCCTTGCATCAGAAGCGCTTGGTAACCGACACCGCCCATTCGCGCGGCCGAGCCGGCTGGCCTGCGACGGAACCCTGGCCCAGCGTCTGGTCGAACACGGTCTGCAGGTAATACTCGTCGGTGAGGTTGGTCATCTCCAGCGAGACGTCGAGGTCGTCGTCGGCGTTGCGCCAGGTCAGGCGCGCGTTCAGCAGCGTCCGGCCCGGAACGCGCGAGGTCGGATCGTTGCGCGCCGCAGCGAAGAATGCGGACTGATACGAGGCGTCGATGCGCGGGGTCAGCGATCCCGCGCTGTCGAGCAGGATCTCGTATTGCGCGCCGACGCTCCATTTCCACTTGCTGGTGAAGGGGGCGACGTCGGTGAGGCGCACACCGGTCGGGCCGCTCGCCGCGTCGGCGATCGAGGTATAGTCGAAATCGATATAGCTCAGCGACCCGTCGATCAGGAGCCCGTCGATCGGCGCCAGCGTGGTCTCGGCTTCGAAGCCCTTCACATGCGCATTGCCCGCATTGGCGGTCATCGAGCACGGCGCGACCATATTGCCCGGGGTGAATTGCGGGCATGATGTCAGCACCAGCTGGATATTGGAATAGTCGTTGTAATAGGTGGCGAGGTTGAGGCGGACCATCCCGTCGAGAAATTCGCTCTTGAGGCCGCTCTCATAGGCCTTGATGACTTCCGCGCCGAAGGGCTGGACCTGCGAGGGGAAATACGGCCGCGGATTGATCCCGCCGCCTTTATACCCGGTGGAAAACTGGGCATAGGCCATCAGGTCGGGCGTAAACTGGTACTGGATGTTGGCGCGATAGTCCCAGCGCGATTCAGCATATTCGCCGCGCTCCCCATCCAGCGAGCCGACGATCGGCTGGCCCAGCGAGCCGTCCGCAAAGCGCCGCGAAAAGACATAGCTCTTTTCTTCATGCGTGCGGCGCAGGCCGACATTCAGCGTCAGCTCGGGTGTGATTTCCCACGCCCCATGCGCGAAGAAGGCCAGCGAGTTCGCCGGCACCTCGTCCCCCAGGCTGGCGAATTGCAGGCCAGCATAGCGGATGTCCTGGATATTGGCGAAAATGGACTTCTGATCGGAATAGAACGCGCCCAGCGTGTACTCGATCGTGTCGGCCGCCAGCGTGCCGTTGAGCCGCAGCTCCTGGCTGAAGAAGCGCGAATGGATGTCGGTCGAGGATGCGTTCACCGGCAGCGGCGAGAGATCGGCATCGGCGGCGTATTGCGTATCGAACTCGCGATATCCCGTGATCGAGGTGAGCTGCATCGTATCAGACAGATCGATGTCGGCATGCGCTGAAAGGCCGAAGCCTTCGTACTTGGATCGCAGCGGGCGCGTGGTGGCGTAAGGAATGCCGTTCGCCGGGTCCGCAGCCATCACGCCGTCGGCGAAGCTGCAATAGGGCCCGCAGATGAAGCGCTCGTCAAACGGCACGTTGACGTAAGGTCCGCGAAGGGCGCCCTCGGCCGCGTTGTTGGCGCTGAGCAGCACCGAACCTGCCTGGTTGCGATCGTCGCTCGAATAATCCGCCGCGAGCTGGATATCGACCGTCGAACCCGGATTGTAACGCAATTGCACCCGCGCCGCCTGGTAGTTCACGTCGCCCTCGCGCGCGACCAGACAGTCGCCGGCCGGCCGGGTGGGCGCGATGCCGCCCACTTCCGGGTTCAGCGCGGAGCCCTGCGGATTGACGCAGCCGAAATCGTAGACGTTGACGTACCCGTCCTGGCGTTTCGCCGCGCCCGCGATGCGCGCGCTCAGATCGGGTGTCAGCGCGAAATCGACGCTGCCGCGCAGGTCGATCCGGTCGCGGCTGCCATAGGTGGCCTGCACCCGTCCGCTTCCATCGCCTGTGGGGTCCTTGGTATAGAGCTTGACCGCGCCGCCGATCGAATTGCGGCCGGCGAGCGTGCCCTGCGGCCCGCGCAGGATTTCCACACGAGACAGATCGAGCAGGTCGAACAGAGAACCCGTCAATGAGGGATAATAGACGTCGTCGACGTAGAAGCCGACTCCCGGCTCCACGGCCGGGCTGGGATCGTATTGCCCCACGCCGCGGATCGAGGCGGCCAGCGAGGGGCCGAAATTGGCGTTGTTGGGCTGCAAGTTCACGCCCGGCGCCTGAGCCGCGACATCGGCGATGTTGGTCTGGCTACGCGCCTCGAGCATCTCCTCGGTGACTGCCGTGATCGAAAGCGGCGTCGACTGCAGGTTCTGCTCGCGGAACTGGGCTGTCACCAGGATGACGGAACCGGAGGTGGGTGCGGTGGCGGGGGCCTCCTCCTCATTGGCGGTTTCCTGCGCGTTGGCAGGTGAGCCGGCCAGTAACAGTGCACCAAATGCGCCCGATGCCGCGCTAATCACCAATTGCCTCTTCAACGCTTTCATCCTTTTTCTCCCGTGGGCGCCCGACCTGCGGATCATCGCCCCGTGGACCAACCCTGCCGCCTCTGTCCGATCGGGAGTGCTGCAGGAACAGCGGCCAAGCAGCAGCTTCCAGGCACGGGCCGAAACAGATCGCAGCCATTCTCAAGGCCGGTCATGGTGGCGATTAACAGGGGCCTCGCCGCCTGGCGTGGACCAGAGTGCCTGTTCTGGATTTACGTGCCACAAACCTTTGCCGGGTGATGCCGCAAAGCTTTCAGATACCCGAAAGCGCGGCGCCCAATTGCTGCAGCGCGCGCCTGGAGGTGGACGCATGGGTGATCAACAGCAGGCGAAGCGCTTCGTCGAACGGCTCGATCTTCACCAGCCGGCCCCCCGCGACCAGATCCGCAACGAACCAGTCCATGAACACCGACGCGCAGGCCCCGTCGAGCACTCTTTGCAAACCCATCTCGAAGATGGCGGGACCGTCCAGGATATTACCGGCGCCATAACCCGCATTGTCGAGAAAGCGGCCGACCCACGGGCGAAGGCCGTTGCCCTTACTGGGCAGGATGATCGAAAGCTCCTGGGGCCGCAAATCGCCTGAACGCAGGCGTTCGGCAAGCTGCGGCGCCGCGTACAGGGCGCACGGATCCTTGCGCAGGAGCAGCGCCGCTATCGACGGGCGGAGGCTCGCCTGATCCGTGCGCATGAGACCGAACGATCCTGGTTCCTCCTCGACGCGGGAGACGATGTCTTCGGTATCGTCGACCAGCGTGAAGGATGCGGCATGCGACAATCCTCCCGCATAAAGATGCTCGAGCTTGCCGCGCAGCGTGTCGAGCATGAAGTAGCGGATGAAGATCTTTGGTGCCGATTGCCGCGTGAGTGTCGCCGCGCGCTCGGCAACGATACGAGCGCTTTCCACCGCCCGCCGCGCATCGTCGAGAAGCGACGTACCTCGGGCAGAAAGTGTCAGCGGTTTGCCGGGCGAGCGCAGGAACAGTTCGCCGCCCATCTTGTGTTCGAGACTGGACAATTGTTTGCTGATCGAGGGCTGGCTGATGCCCAGCGCATCGGCCGCCAAGCGGATGCCGCCATGGTCCGCGACGGCCAGGAACAGCTTGAGTTGATGATTGGTCGGCACTCGCCTGCGATAGGTAAAACGCTATCGCACCGATAGCCCCCTTCGGCTTGCCAGGCCCGGCGCGACCCGGTTAGGTCTTCTTTCCTAGGAGAGTGAAGAATGAACAAGAGGCTGGTGCTGGGCTTGAGCGTATTGGCGCTCGCCGGATGTTCGCAGGCCGATGGCGGCGGCTCCTCGATGCCGGCCGATGCGGCCCCGCCGCTTGCGCAGCGGGACGAGGCGCCCGACGGCGACCGGCTGCTCCTCTGGGGCGATACCCACCTGCACACGATCAATTCGGCCGATGCGTACGAAACAGGGGTCGAGAACGCGGATATCGACACCGCCTACAGGTTTGCGCGGGGTGAGCCTGTAAACCATCCAAGGACCGGCCAGAGGGTTCAGATCGACCGGCCCTACGATTTCCTCGTGGTGGCCGATCACGCCGAGATGCTGTCGGTCGCCACGCGGCTGCGCGATCGCGATCCGATGCTTCTGGCTACCGAAGCCGGGCGCCGGCTGCTGGCGATGTTTGAAAAAGACGCCAATGGCGCGATGTATTCGACGCAAAAGCTCGACCCCGACGAACCCGACACCGACGTGATGAAGGACCTCAACGCTCCGGCGATCCGGCAATCGGCCTGGAATGCGCAGGTCGACGCTGCAGAACGATACAACCAGCCGGGTGTCTTCACGGCGATGATCGGCTGGGAATGGAGCGCCACGCCCAACGGGCTCAATCTCCACCGCGTGGTCTTTACACCGGCCGATGGCGCCACCGCCAAGAAATTCCTCCCGCTCAGCAATTTCGATACGATGCGTCCCGAGGGATTGTGGCAATTCCTGCGCGAGACCAGCGAGCGCACCGGCGCTGAGTTCGTCGCCATCCCGCACAATTCGAACTTCTCCAATGGGCTGATGTTCGCCCTGACCGACAGCGACGGCCAGCCGATCACCTCCGCCTATGCAAGCGAGCGCATGGCGTGGGAGCCTGTCGTCGAGGTGACGCAGTACAAGGGCACGTCGGAGACGTACCCCTCGCTTGCCCCTCGCGACGAATTCGCCGAATTCGAGCTGCGCAGGGAATTGCTCGGTCCCACGGCGATGACCTTTCCTCCCGGCTCCTTCGTCCGGCAGAGCCTGACCAACGGGTTGGGCGTGGAGGCCCGCACCGGGGTGAATCCGTTCGCCTTCGGGATGATCGGCTCCACCGACAGCCACACCGGCTTTTCTTCGGTCGAGGAGAGCCGCTTCCTGGGCAAGTCCGGAGGCGATATCCTGCCGGCCGAGCGTGCCAGCGAGAAGCTCGGCAAATACGGCAGCTGGAGCATGTCGGCCGGCGGGTTGGCGGGCGTGTGGGCCGACCACAACGACCGCCGCTCGATTTACGAGGCGTTCAAGCGACGCGAGGTGTTCGCAACCACCGGCCCGCGTATCCGCCTGCGCATGTTCGGTGGCTACGGCTTTGCAGCGAGCGACGTCAAATCGAAGGATTTCGGCAAGATCGGATATCGCAAAGGGGTTCCGATGGGCGGCAACCTGCTTCGCGCCGCGGGCGGAGCACCGCAATTGATGATCCGTGCGGTCAAGGATCCCGATGGCGCGAACCTGGATCGGGTGCAGGTCATCAAGGGGTGGAGAGACGCCGCGGGCAAGCTGCACGAAAAGCTCTACGATGTCGCCTGGTCGGGCAACCGGCGGCTCGACGCGCAAGGCAATCTTCCGCCCGTCGGCAATACGGTGGACCTCTCGCGTGCGCGTTACCAGAACACGATTGGGGCGCCTGAATTGACGGTCCTCTGGAAGGATCCCGATTTTCGCGCGAGCGAGTCCGGCTATTACTATGTCCGCGTCCTGGAAATACCCACGCCGCGCCATCACGTCTTCGATGCAATAGCGGCTGGAGCACCCATCGAGAACACCAAGTACCCAGCGACCATACAGGAACGCGCATTCTCATCCCCGATCTGGTATAATCCCTAAGAAGTGCGGCACTGTTGCGCACGCTCACGCAGAACACCCGGTGAAGCTTGCCCGTCGCAAGCTACCGGGACAGCACTGCGCGAGTGACGGACCAGGCGAGGTCGACAACTTTCTCGGCCGCCGCTCCCAGCGCCATTCCGGCCGCAACATCGCTCGGGTAATGCGCACATCGGGGGATCTGGGCAAGTGCCACGCTTGTAGCGGCGGCCAGTGCCGGGCCGCGGTACTCGGGGTACTCCCGTGCGAAGGCGCAGGCCAGCGCCATCACTCCGCTGCTGTGCCCTGACGGGAAGCTCGTTTCCTCCTTGCTCGTATCGCGGCCGGCCTTGGGCTTCTGCTCCTCCTCACTCGAAGCGCTGCGCGGGCGGGAGCGATCGACCCGGTGTTTCACGAAGCTCTTGACGGCGGTCGCCAGCTCATGAGCGACAAGCATGCGCGTGCCGGCGCGCAGCATACGCGCGTCCGCCGCAACGAGCCCCAGCGCGATCAAAGCCCCAGCGGCGATGCGCATCTGTGGCTGATCGCCAACATCGCTAAGCCAGGAGATCGCTCGTACCGGCAGGCTCTCGCGATACGGTACGAAGATCTCTCGCACCTTTTTGTCGAACTTGAGAAGAATGTTCGTCGGCATAATCGCCAATCCTATTGCTGACATGAGCCGACGAGCCGGCATTTCTTGAGTTGCTGTTGCGCTGACTCCGGAACTTGCACTCTGCGCCGAGGCTATTCCGCAATTCCAGGCACCGCAGTTCAGCTTGCCGAGCACACGAACAACGGCGAGGTTGGAACGATCGGAGGGGAGAAACGGACCGTTGCTCGTCTTGCAAGCGGATGTCCCCTTCCGAGCCGCTCTCTGCCCCCGGCAGGTTCTGACGTGTGAGCCCGATGCAGCTGCCGTTCGCCAACGGGCACACCGAACGCGGCTAGCCGCAGGTTTATGGGAAAAAGTGCAATAATATCAACGCGCGCGTTCAGAAAAGTGCTCGACAGCGCGGGTGCCGCCGGTGGCTATCTGCACCCCGCAAATGACCGTAATTTCGAGACTTTTGGCAGCAGTTCTGGCACCATTGATGGCCTTATGGTCCCCCACGGCCAACGGGCCTCTCGACGGGCACTGCTCGACGGAAATTTTGCGCGGCGAAAGCTGCCGCTGCGTGACAGGGAATATTGCATCTGGGACACTGAATTGCCGGGCTTCGGACTGCGCGTGCGACCGTCGGGCAAATACTCCTGGTTCGTTCGGCTCAGGCATCGCGGCAAGCACCGGCGCATCACCCTCGGAGCGTCTGATGAACTCGACGCCACGCTGGCCCGCTCGCAGGCGCGCCGGTTACTGGCCGAAGTCGCGCTGGACGGCCTGCCCAAGCGGGTGGTCGTCAAGGCCACACCGACGATGAATGACTTTGTCGAGACCTACTGGCCCGACCTGGCGCGCGGCTGGAAGGCGTCGACCGCAGCCCGCAACCGGGATGCCTGGCGTCGGGACCTCGCCGGGCATTTCGGGGAGAGCCGGGTCGCAGATATCACCCGCGCGGATGTGGTGCGGTGGAGGGACGGCTGCGTTGGGGAAAGGGAGTCGAAGTTCAATCGCGCCATCCCGGTGTTGGCGGCGCTGCTGAAGTATGCCGAAGCGCTGCATTTGCGGCGCAAGGGATCCAACCCATGTCGCGGCATTTCGCGCTACAAACGTCCGGCGAAGGAGCGCTACCTTACGCCGCTCGAGTATCGACGGATCGCCAAGGAGCTGCGCGAGGACGAGGAGGCGTTTCCGGGCGAGGTGGCGATCGTCGGCCTGCTGCTCTACACGGGCGCCCGCGTCAGCGAGATACGCGACCTGCGATGGGACTGGGTTAAGCCGCCGCGGCTTGTCCTGCCGGACAGCAAGACCGGCCCCAAGATCATCTGGCTGAACAGCCAGGCACTGGCGATCCTTGAGGCCGTTCCACGCATCGAAGGCTGCCCGTTTGTCTTCCCCAATAGGAACAGGACCAAGCCCATGCTGCTTGATCCTTGGTGGCCGCAGTTCCGTAGACGCTGCGCCCTGCCGGACGTGCGCATCCACGACCTGCGGCACAGCTTCGCTTCGACCGCCATCATGGACAATGTGCCGCTGGCGACCATCGGCAAGCTGCTGGGCCATGTCCTGCCGGAAACGACCGCCAAATACGCGCATTTGGCTGACGACGTGATTGCCGATGCCGCACAGCGCGTCTCGGGCTCGCTCGCGTCCGCGATCGGCCTGCGCCCGTGACGGCGCTCGCGCTCAAGCAGGTCGTCGCCGATGCGCTCGCCCGCGTCGGCGCTGACGTCAACTTCATCCGGATACCCAAAGGCAAGGCGCGCTCGACCACATGGCTCGGCATCGAGCACGGGTTCGGCATCCGCCACTATCCCAGCGGGCGAAATGTCTACATCGTCCAGACCCGCATGGGCGGCCGCCTGCGGACCGTCACCCTCGGGCCGGCGTCAGTTCTCACCCGCGATCAGGCGACGAAGGTTGCTCGCATGGTGCTGGCCTATGCGCAGGTGGGACAGGATCCCGCGACGGATCGCGCGCGCATTCGGTCGGCGCCGAGGTTCGACGACTTTCTCGATGAGTTCTGGGCAAAGTGGGCGGTCCGCTGGAGCGCGAAGACTTTCAGCAACAATTCCGGCTATCGCCGCAACTACCTCGACCATGCGTTCCCCGGCATCTTCGTCGACGAGCTGAACGAGGCGCACGTCACCAAGTGGTTTGCCGACCTCAACAACCAGACCAGCCCCGGCGCCGCGAACATGACGCTGTCCTTGCTGGGTCTGATGCTGAACAAGGCGGAAGCCTGGGGATACCGGCTCGAGAACACCAATCCGTGCCGCATCGTCCGGATGAACAAGCGCAAGCACTGCGAGCGTTTCCTTACGACGGATGAACTCCATCGGCTTGGCGAAGTACTCGCGGCGGAACGGAAGGCGGAAGATCGCGCTAGGGCACTTGCCGCGACCGCCGCCACGCTCCTGCTGCTCACCGGGTGCCGTCGAGGCGAGATCCTCAGCCTGCATTGGAAGGACCTTCGCGGCAGCCGGATTAAGCTCCGCCACGGCAAGACAGGTCCGCGGACCGTCTGGCTCGGGGATGAGGCGCGAGCCATGGTCGGCACGATCCCGCGTTACAATCGGATCGACTGGATCTTCTGGAACCCTCGCTATCGGCGGCCGATGACGAGCTTCGATCACTACTGGCATGAGTTCCGCGATGCAGCGAAACTGCCGGGGCTGCGCGTCCACGACCTGCGCCACACCTTCGCCAGCCACGCCGCGATGAACAAGGAAACGCTGCCGATGATCGGGCGGCTGCTTGGCCACGCCAACATCCAGTCCACTTCCCGCTATGCCCACCTCGATGATGAGCACATCCTTGAGGCGGCCGAACAGATCGGGACGGCCGTCGAACGGATGATGGGGTCGCCATGTGCGCGGATGCTTGAGTAGCTGCAATTCTATAGAAGGGCCGGAGTTCACATTACCGCCCATGCAATTTGGATGTGCTCGCTGCGGCGATGCGGTAGCGACGAACTCAGCTTCGCCGATCGGAATGCTTCTAATTCGCGTCTCGTCGCTCAGCCGCTCGCAAGCGCTCCGCTCTTGGCCGGGTGCCGTGTTCGCGCTATGTTCGTAGCGTCATCCACTGGATTGGTTTGAGGGAGAGCCTAATGCGTCTGCGTGCCGCCCGCGTTCAGAACTACCGCAGCGTTCGCGATACAGGTCTGTTTGACGTCGAGCGCGACAAGACGATCCTGGTCGGGCCAAACGAGGCCGGCAAGACTGCCGTTCTCCAGGCGCTCCAGCAGATCAATGCCCCCAAGGGCATCAAAGGCTTCGACGCCCTGCGCGACTATCCTCGCGCACTCTACAACAACATCACGACCGGCGCCGTGAAGGAGGAAAGCGTCGCAGTCGCGACGGCCATCTTCGAACTGGAAGACGAGGAGCGCGCCGCACTTCCGCCCGACCTGCAGAAGGTCCGCTATGAATTCACGCGCATGATGGACAACAAGGCTCAACATGCGCTCCTCGATGCTCCAGCGCTCCCGACCTTCGGAGCGATCACCAAGGATCTTTCGCGGCTGGCAGCGCACATTGATAAGCGGACCGCAGTTGCAGAGGGTCAGGCGGAGTCCGCCGTTCAGGCCGACAAAATTGCCTCTCTCACCAGCGGCTGGCGCGACTTCTACCCTCTTTCTTCGATCCGGACTAAGGAACTGCGGGCTTGGCTCAAGTCCGCCGTCACCCTAATCGACGACGCGAACGAAGGCGAGGAGGCGCGCCTCGATCGTCTGAATGATGCGGTGGGCAAGGCGGTGGAGCATGATGAGGCGCTGACCTACCTAACCGACCGCCTCCCCGTGTTCGTTCTGTTCAGCAATTATTTCCGCGTCCGACCGCTCATTCATCTATCGCACCTGGCGCAGCGGCTGGCGACAAACATCCTTGATGATGCGCAATACGATTACGGCAACTCGTGCCTGCTGAAACTTCTCGGATTCACGGCTAAGCAACTCTCTGCGTTGGGCAGCGTCTCCGAGCCTACGGCCAGCCAGCCTGATCAATTGCAGCTTAGCCGCGATCAGCTCGACAAGCGGTCGTATCAGCTCAACGCCGCCAGCGTGAGGCTCACGAAGGAGATTCGCGAGGTCTGGCAGCCGAGCAGCACCCGTCCCGAAGCGGACCGCCTCAGGGTCGTCGCGGATGGGCAGTACCTCAAGGTCGTCGTAGAAGACGATCTTGGCGTCGAGGTTGAACTCGACCAGAGATCCGAAGGTTTCCAATGGCTTGTGTCCTTCTTCGTGGTCTTCTTTGCGGAAGCCATGGATCGGCACGAGAACGCCATTCTGCTGCTCGACGAGCCCGGCATGAGCCTCCACGCGCTCAAGCAGCGGGACTTCCGCGACACGCTCTCGCGTCTTTCCGAGAAGAACCAGACGATCTACACGACCCATTCGCCCTTCCTCGTTGGGCCGAACGAACTCGATCTGGTTCGCGTCGTCGAGCTCAACGACCGCACTGAGGGCACCAAAGTGCACACAACAATCACATCCACCGATCCGGCCGCCCTCCTGCCGCTGCAGGAGGCGCTGGGCTACGACTTGGCACAGAGCCTCTTTGCGACACATCGGAACCTCATTCTCGAGGGCCTCACCGATGCTTGGTATGTCGAGGCTGTCGCTGCTCTGCTGAAGGATGACGGCTCGGTCTCGCTCAACGACAAGATCGCTCTGGTGACTGCCAGCTCTGCTGGCAAAATCGTCTACTTCGCGACGATCCTCACTGCCCACAATCTCAAGGTCGCCGCGCTGCTCGACTCCGACGCTGCGGGTGAGAATGCCGCGAGTCAGGACACATTGGTGCATTCGCTGGGCGCGAAGAGCATACTCCGCACCAAAGACTACGTAGAGGGCGTGTCCAAGCCCGAGATTGAGGACCTGCTCCGGACGACGCTGTCGGTGATCGCCAAGGATGAGTTCGGCATCGACGTGGTCGACCAAGCTGCGGACCGCCGTCAGCAGCCCCTTATCGACATGCTTAGCAGGGCCGACAAGTCCTTTAGCAAATACAAGCTAGCAAAGGCCTTCCTCCGGTGGTCCCGAGATCACAGCGCATCGGATCTGGCCAATGACGAGCGAGCCTCCTGGGTCAAGCTGATCGGCAGCATCAACTCGGCGCTGAAATAGCCGGTTGGCGAGCAGCCTAGCCAAGTGGGTGTCTCAATCCTTAGGCCCGGCTAGAGACTTGGACTGAATGATATAGAGCTGCGCGTCGAATTCACGAAGCCCGATGGCTGCTAGCTGGCGCAGTGCCTCGCGCTCGGGATCAAGTTTCGAAGCGGACTCGGGCACAGGCGGTATGGCCCCCTCTTGGCGTTGCCGGAAGAGTTCGCTTGCCGACGGTGTTTCCGCTGTGACTGGGCCGGTCAGCGCCTGGTCCCTCATCTCTGCGCGCTCACGCGCCTGAGTACGTCGGCGGGAACGGGTTCTGGCAACCACAGCTTTTTTAATCGCCTCGTCGATCGTTTCCCTGAGCGGACGCTCCTCCGCGACTAACCTATCTTTGAGCATCGCCTCGAGCTCGGAGGCGCCATATCCCTCGATGGTTCTAGGCTCAGACATCACGACGTAGGTACTCCCGTCAAAAGAGAGGTGATGCGCCTTGCCGTCCGAGAAATGTCCGATCGAGCGTGGCGGAACGAAGAAGGACTGGTGTCGAACAGTGCCACCGAGAAAAGCGGCATCGAACTCCTCCTTCCGATGGAACATAGGGGCCGCGTAGAAAACGAAGTTGGGGGCTTGGTCGAGGTCGATCAACATCCGGTGCTGTTCGGAATCGTCCGTTCCCGTGATCTCCATACGATAGTAAGGCGTCCCAAGCGGTGCTCCGGCCCGAATCTCCCTGGCGTTGCGCCTTGCAAGACATTCCGTGCGCTTAAACTGGAGAAAGAGGGGAAGACCCGGCGCCTCAAGCTTCACATCGTAGCCACCGCCTTCGCGCCCTTCTTCAATGAGCGAGGGAAAGATCGGTGCCGCCGCGAGGCTGCCGAGCGAAAGGACTAGTTCATGAGTCAGCGCAAAGCCGTAGGAGAATTCCGAAATTAGCGACTTCATGAAGAGCAAAGCCTAGGTTGAGATTGGGTCCGGTGCCTAAGAGGCGCGCATTAAATAAGTGTCGCGCCCAATCGCTCTACGTCTCTCCTTTGCCCGGAAAGTGGATCACATCCGCGCTTCGGTGCGGCGCCGGCTCAGCAGAGCCCTTCAGCCGCAGTGGAGTGACTGTCCCATCATTCGACATGTATCCCGCCGGCAACCCGCATAGCGACTCGACATCATTGGCCGGCAATCGAATCGCCGACAGAAGCTCGCTTTTGGTGTAGACCCGCTGGTCACACAGCAGCCGGATCGATCGACTCAACAGGCGCGGTTGCTCAACCGGCATCTCGGCTTCACTGTCCAACGGTTCATGCTTCCGCCACCCCTTTGCGCTGTAGTGCTTGAAGAGGCGCTGCTTATATTCGTCGCTGATGATTTCGAGATTGGCGCAGCGCATGATCATCGCACCAACCGACGTCTTCCATCGCTCCTTGAGGGACACAAACGCAGGAAGGGACGGCGACCATACTTCAGCACCGAAGCTTTCTGCGGGAAGGAGAAACGCGCCAGCGAAGTAGAAGGCTTGGCGCTCGATCTCCTTGAAGGCAGCTGCGTCGTAGAGCGAGCGTTCCGTCAGCCCTCGGTGCAGAACGAGATGTCCGAGTTCATGAGCGGCGTCTAGGCGCGAGCGAGCGCACGTCTGTTTGTCGGTGGCCAAGAAGACGTAAGGTCGCCCGTCAACTGCCGACCAGTTAGACAGGCCATCCATAGTTCCCGCGTCAATTCTCTCCTTCACCAAGATAATGCCAGCGTTTTCCATGGCCAGGAGAAGATCGGAAATCGGGCTAAGGCCGAGTTCCCAAGCATTGCGGCATGCGATTGCCATCTGCTCGATGTCAGCATCACGAATCTCGCGAAAATCGGTCGCGCCAATTTGCGGGACATTGGGTTCCGGCAGGTCCAGAGCTTCCTGCAGAACGAGCGAGATATCCTGCGCCCAGCGCAACCGTGCTTCAACGCGGCTTCGAATGCTTTTTGTTGCCGCCGCCATCGAACGTGCGAACATCGGTGCCGGCCCGTGCTCCCATGGAGGATTGAGAAAGAACGATACTGGCAGGTTCAAGCCGCGTGCTACCGCTTGGAGAGCATCGATCTCTGGTAGCTGATCACCCGCCTCCCACCGAGAAATGCTCGAACTGGTGCGACCGCTGAGGTCAGCTAGGGCCACCTGCGTGAGTCCGCGCGCCGCGCGCGCTTCGATCAGCCGCTGTGGGCTGAATCCCGGCACACCACTTCTCATACCAATATCCTCTTGGCCGCGCAGCAATCAGGAGCCGCGGCCATCCTTCTTAAGCTTCGGATGCGCGCGATCCTTGATCTCGACCGGCAGTTCTCCGGCGGCAGGCGCGGCGGCATCGTGGTAGAGCGACATGATCTGGTTCAGCGACTCTATCTCCGCCCATGAACCGAGATCATGGCGAGGAAAGCCGATCCCGACCCAAGCCGGGATCGAGGGATCACCGCTCTTCTGAGCTGCAACCACAAACACCGCGCATAACTGGTCGCAGCGGGGCTCGGGGACGCGCATGTAAAAGTCAGGCTGAAGCGGGCTCAGCCAGCGGTTGGTCTCAGCGACCTGCTTACGAAATTTCGTGGCCCGGGGAGGCCCACGGTGTGCCTGCACGTTCCCACGTATCAGCGTGATCCCGCGGGCGGATACTACGCTGTAGCGGCCACCTTTGGGGCTGGTATGCGGACTACTGACCTGGAAGTCGTATCGGGCAGCGGCGCCGCGCAAGCCCGCCTCAAGTCGAGCGTGCCGCAGCTGACCAAGCATATTGCTGCGCTCGGGCTCCTCGACGAATTGGTGTGACAGACGGTGCGCTTCGGCAAACGCGGCGTCCGCAGCGCCTTGAAGGTCAAGAACGAGGTCGCGCGGATAACTCGCCACCAATCGGTTTATACACTCGCCCATTCTTCGCACCTGACCTGCTTGCGTTTAAGGGGAAATACAACAGAAATTTTGCGTTATCAAGCCCCGAGCGATGCTGCTGCTTCTGTCCTGAGCACACAGCGTTGTTGGCGCATCCTGCTTGCGGCTCGGACGAGAAGCTCCGATCACGATCCACTCCGGTTCTGATTAAGTGCTTCAAGCTTCTGCTGTCGATTGGATCGCCGCGTGATCCGTATTGCGTAGCTTGACGCCGCACGGCCGAACGGCTAGGAAGCCGCATGAAAATTCGGAACGTCATCCACAAGGGGTTGCGGCGTTTCATAGAGGCTGATGACGCCAGTGGGTTGCAGCCTGCTGCCGTGCCCAAGATCAGGCGCATAGTCACCTTCCTCCAGGATATGGAGCGCGAGGACGAGCTGCGAAACGTGCCGGGCTGGAAAGCACACCTGCTGACCGGCAACCGGAAAGGCACCTGGAGCCTTTCGGTGACGAAGAACTGGCGAATGACGTTCTGGATCGACGGCGACGAGATCGAGATCATCGACCTCGACTACGAGGACTACCATTAGGAGGGACCCATGAACGCGATTGCCGGTTTCCGCATGAAGAACCCCGCGCATCCGGGCAGCTTCATCAAGCACGACATCATTGAACCACTAGAGCTCACGGTGACGGCGGCGGCCGAGGCTCTTGGCGTCACGCGCGCCACACTGTCGACACTGCTCAACGAACGCGCGCACCTGTCGCCCGAAATGGCGTTGCGCATCGAAAAGGCATTCGGCGTGTCGATGGATACGCTGATGCGGATGCAGAACAGCTATGACATCGCCCAGGCGAGGCGCCGAGAAGGGGAGATCAAGGTCGCGCCGTTCAAGGGCAAGCCGTTGAACCCGGACCCTGCGACCACGTGACCAGCCCGAGACCTGCCGATAGAGCGTCTGCATGAACCCCGTCGAGATCGAAGAAGCGGTCACCCAGCTCGCCGCTGCGCCGTTTGACCCTGCCGAGTTTCCCCTCCAGTTCCTCACCGCCTTCGGGAACAAGAAGACCACGATCGATCGGCTGCGGAAGGGCAACACCAACCAATCCGACCTCCCGGGCGGCGTGCTCCAGCGCAGCAACATCCACATCGCCACCTGCGCGCTCGGCGCGGCCGCCGCGACGCTGACCGCGCTGCGCGACAGCCCCAAGACCGCCAGCAACAAGGCCAAGTTTATCCTCGCCACCGATGGCGAGGAGTTCCAGGCCGAAGATTTGACCAGCGGCGAAACCGTCGCCTGCGCCTATGCCAACTTCCCCGACCACTTCGGTTTCTTCCTGCCGCTCGCGGGCATCACCACGGTCGAACAGATCCGGGAAAGCTCGTTCGATATCCGCGCGACCGGGCGGCTCAACAAGTTGTACGTGACGCTGCTGCAGGACAACCCGGATTGGGCGACCGCGGAGCGTCGCCCAGACATGAACCATTTCATGGCGCGGCTGATCTTCTGCTTCTTCGCCGAGGATACCGACATCTTCCACCCAAGCTATCGCTTCACCGCCACGGTGGAGAAGATGAGCGCGGGCGGCGCGGACAACACGGCCGAGGTGATTGGCGAACTCTTCCGCGCGATGAACACGCCGATCGCCCGGCGGCAGGCGGAAGGCATCGCCCGCTGGGCGGACGGCTTCCCTTACGTGAACGGCGAGCTCTTCAGCGGCTCCATCGAGGTGCCGCGTTTCAGCAAGATCGCCCGGTCCTACCTCGTCCACATCGGCAATCTCGACTGGACGAAGATCAACCCGGACATCTTCGGCAGCATGATCCAGGCAGTGGCGGACGACGAGGAGCGCGGCGCGCTCGGCATGCACTACACCAGCGTGCCGAACATCCTCAAAGTGCTGAACCCGCTGTTCCTCGACGACCTGCGCGGCAAGCTTGAGGAGGCGGGCGACAATGGGCGCAAGCTGCTCAACCTGCGCAATCGCATGGCGAAGATCAGGGTGTTCGACCCGGCCTGCGGCAGCGGCAACTTCCTCGTCATCGCCTACAAGGAGATGCGGGCGATCGAGGCGGAGATCAATCGCCGGCGCGGGGAGCCCGAGCGCAAGACCGACATTCCGCTGACCAATTTCCGCGGCATCGAACTGCGCGACTTTCCGGCGGAGATCGCCCGCCTCGCCCTCATCATCGCCGAGTATCAGTGCGATGTCCTCTACCGCGGGCAGAAGGAGGCGCTGGCCGAGTTCCTCCCGCTCGATTCCGAGAACTGGATCACCTGCGGCAACGCTCTTGATATCGACTGGCTCAAGCTCTTTCCGCCCACCGGACATGCCGTAAAGGGCGAAACCGATGATCTGTTCAGAACGCCGCTCGCCCAACCCGAGATCGACTTCGAGAACCAAGGGGGCGAAACCTACATATGCGGTAACCCGCCCTACAAAGGGCGAAATAAGAAAGGTAATCAGGAAAAGTCAGAGGCGACAAGAGTGTTTGCGCGCTTTTCTGGGTCGTTCGCCTCTCTCGACTATGTCGCCAACTGGCTGATTAAGGCAGTCGATTATTCCCGCTATTCTGACACGGATATAGCGTTCGTGGCGACAAACTCAATTTGTCAGGGCGAGCAAGTCGCCTTACTGTGGCCGCTGGTCTTTCGCGAGGGGTGCCACCTCCATTTTGCACACGCCTCATTTAAATGGTCGAATCTGGCGAGTGACAAGGCTGGGGTTACCGTTGTCATAGTTGGCCTTACCCGAAGGCACACCGGTGATTGCAGGCTCTTTTCTGGCGATGAGGTGCGGACAGTTGACTCTATCGGCCCATATCTCGTTCCAGATACTGACGCCGTGGTCCAGAAAACGACGACCCCCATTTCCGAGGTTTCCCCGATGTATCTTGGCAACATGGCCAAGGACGGCGGCAATCTCTTGATGGAATTGGATGAAGGTCGCAATCTTGTGACAAAGCAGGGAGTTCCGGATAAGTTCGTCAGGAAGTTTTATGGTTCAGAGGAGCTAATCCACGCTCAACCGAGAGCCTGCCTTTGGATTGCAGATGACGAGCGGAGGGAGGCAGAGGCTGTTCCCGCCATCAAAAACGCCCTAGAACGCGTCCGCGATTTCCGCATTTCGAGTAGCGCACCATCAACGCAAAAGTATGCGGGGACACCGCATCGCTTTGTACAGCTTTCCGCCAAGTCGGGAGAGGTTGCGATTGTCGTTGCCCGCGTGTCATCCGAGAACCGCGATTACCTACCCGTCGATGTCTTCACAGCTGGGCCCGTGATCGGCGACAAGTGCTACGCCATATATGACGCACCGTTGTGGAACCTCAGCATCATCGCTTCCACGATGCACATCGTTTGGATCGGCACTGTATGCAGCCGACTTGAGATGCGCTTCTCTTACGGGAACACGCTGGGGTGGAACACCTTCCCACTCCCCAAGCTCACCGAGCAGAACAAGGCCGACCTCAACCGCTGCGCGGAGAACATCCTCCTCGCGCGCGAGGCAAATTTCCCGGCGACCATCGCCGACCTCTACGATCCCGATTCCATGCCCGATGACCTCCGCCGCGCGCATGAGGAAAACGACGAGGTACTCGAACGCATCTACATCGGCCGCCGCTTCCGCAACGACACCGAACGCCTCGAAAAGCTGTTCGAACTCTACACTAGGATGACCAGCAAGAAGGCGGCAGCATGACCACCGCGAAACCGATCCCCGCCGTCTCCTTCCAGACCGCCCGCACCGGTGCCTCCGCGAAGTCCAACGAGATGGGCATGCGCCCGATGCAGGAGCGCGCCTATGCCAGGCGCGGCGAGCAATATCTGCTGATCAAGTCGCCCCCAGCCTCGGGCAAGTCGCGCGCGCTGATGTTCATCGCGCTCGACAAGCTGCACAACCAGGGCCTCCGTCAGGCGATCATCGTGGTGCCGGAGAAATCGATCGGCGGCAGCTTCATGGACGAGCCGCTGAGCCGCTTCGGCTTCTGGGCGGACTGGACCGTGAAGCCACAATGGAACCTGTGCAACGCGCCCGGAGTGGACGAGGAGCGGGTCGACGCGTCGAAGATCAAGGCGGTCGGCCAGTTCCTCGCCAGCGATGACGAGGTGCTGGTCTGCACCCATGCGACCTTCCGCTTCGCGGTAGAGCAACTCGGTGTCGCAGCGTTTGACGGCCGGCTGATCGCGGTGGACGAGTTTCACCACGTCTCGGCAAGCGAGGATAACCGCCTGGGCAGTCAGCTCGTCGACTTCATCCGTCGCGACAAGGCGCATATCGTGGCGATGACTGGCAGCTATTTCCGCGGCGATGCCGTGCCGGTTCTCACACCCGAGGACGAGGCGAAGTTCGAGACGGTCACCTACACCTATTACGAGCAGCTCAACGGCTACGAGCACCTGAAGGCGCTCGATATCGGCTACTTCTTCTACACCGGCCGCTATCTCACCGCGATCGAGGCGGTGCTCGATCCCGCTAGGAAGACGATCGTCCACATCCCTTCCGTGAATGCGCGCGAGAGCACGAAGGACAAGATCAAGGAGGTCGAGCACATCATGGAGAGCGTCGGGGACTGGCAGATGGCCGACCCCGTCACCGGCTTTCATCATGTGCGAACGGCGGAGGGGAACATCGTCAAGATTGCCGATCTGGTCGACGACACCGATCCGGCGCGGCGGAGCAAGGTGCTGGCGGCGCTCAAGGATCCTGCGCATCGCAATGACCGCGATCACGTCGATATCATCATCGCGCTCGGCATGGCGAAGGAGGGGTTCGACTGGATCTGGTGCGAGCATGCGCTGACCGTCGGCTACCGATCGAGCCTCACCGAGATCATCCAGATCATCGGCCGGGCGACGCGCGACGCGCCGGGCAAAGAGCGGGCAAGCTTCACCAACCTCATTGCCGAGCCGGACGCCTCGGAAGCCGCCGTGGTCGGTGCGATCAACGACACGCTGAAGGCGATCGCCGCCAGCCTGCTGATGGAACAGGTGCTGGCACCACGCTTCACCTTCACGCCCAAGGACACCGGGCCGCTCGAGGACTTCGATTACGGCCCTGGCGGGTACAAGGAAGGCGAGACCAACGTCGGCGTGCGTGAAGCCACCGGTCAGCTTCACTTCGAGATCAAGGGGCTGGTTGAGCCCAAAAGCGATGAAGCGCAGCGCATCTGCAAGGAGGACCTGAACGAGGTCATCACGCAGTTCGTGCAGGACAAGACCAACCTCGAACAGGGCATGTTCAACGAGGAAACCGTGCCGCAGGAACTGACCCAGTTGAAGATGGGTAAGATCGTCCGCGACCGATATCCTGACCTCAGCGCGGAAGATCAGGAGGCGGTCCGCCAGCACGCGATCTCGGCGCTCAATCTGACGCAAAAGGCGAAGGAATTGGCGAGCGGAATCGGCACCGGGGATGAAGAGCGATCCAACACCGCGCTGATCGATGGCGTGCGCAAGTTCGCGATGGATGTTCGCGACCTCGACATCGATCTCATCGACAGCATCAACCCTTTCGAAGCCGCCTACGCCGTGCTGGCGAAATCGATGGATGAGACCGTGCTGAAGCAGGTGCAATCGGTGATATCGGCGAAGAAGATCAAGATCTCGCCGGAGGAAGCAAGAGAGCTCGCCGAGCGCGCCTTGCGGTTCAAGAAGGAGCGCGGCCGGCTTCCGGAAATCACCTCCCAGGATGCGTGGGAGAAGCGGCTTGCTGAAGGCGTTGCCGCATTCGCCCGCTACCGCTCGCAGGCCGCTGCCAATGGCTGATCTTTCTGACGACGAACTGCTGTCCGAACTGGGTGTCGAAATAGAGCCGGCGAAGGCCCGATCCTACACCCCCCGCGAGGAGCGGATCATCGCCGGCTTCGAGGATATCCTCCGCTTCTATGAGCAACATGATCGCGCGCCACAGCACGGCGAAGACCGCGACATATTTGAGCGGCTATATGCCGTCCGGCTCGATCGCCTGCGCGGGCTGGAAGACGCTCGCGAATTGCTTGCTTCGATCGACGCTCATGGGCTTTTGGCCGAGCCGCCTTTCGGAGACGATTTTCAGCCGGATGCGATCGATGATTTAGCCCTACTTGCCGAGCTCGGCATCGAACCAAGTGACGACGATGACATCCGTGTTCTGCGGCATGTCCAGTCGGCCGAAGACCGGCGCGCGGCGGAGGAGATCGCCAATCGCGAGAAGTGCGCAGACTTCGCGAAATTTGAGCCGCTGTTCGAGCAGGTCCAAGCTGAACTCGACAGCGGAGAACGCACCACTCGGCCGTTCGAGCTCAAGGCCGAAATCAGGCCCGGAGCGCTCTTCATCGTGGGCGGACAAATTGCCTATGTCGCCGAGATGGACGACGTCTTCACGAACGCCCAGGGGCGGTCCGATGCTCGCCTGCGCGTGGTCTTCGACAACGGCACCCAAAGCAACCTGTTGATGCGCTCCCTGCAGCGCGCCTTGAACAAGGACGAAGCTGGTCGACGCATAACCGATCCGGAAGCCGGGCCGCTGTTTTCAGGCGAAGCCGCAGAAGGCGATAGCGCCAGCGGCACGATCTACGTTCTGCGGAGCAAATCCGACCATCCTCTGGTCGCCGAACATCGTGACCTGGTGCACAAAATTGGGGTCACGAACATGCAGGTCGAACAGCGGATCGCCGGCGCGCGTCTTCAGCCGACGTTCCTGATGGCGGACGTAGAGATCGTCGCTGAATACCAGCTCTTCAACATAAACCGGACCAAGCTGGAGCGGCTCATTCACCGGGTTTTTGGTCCCGCCCAGATCGACCTTTCGGTCCCTGATCGCTTCGGAAATCCGATCAGACCACGCGAGTGGTTCCTGGTCCCGATAAGCGTCATCGACGAGGCTGTTCAGCGCATCAAGGACGGAACGATCACGCGCTTCCAGTACGATCCCAAGGAAGCTCGCTTGGTCGAACGAAACTGAGCGCTGGAGGCTGCGGCGGCTGGCATGCTGCTGATGGCTATTTGGTCCCCAATCCGGAACATCAACTGAACGTTCGACAATTTGCGTGGCGCTCTCTCACGGCCGATGGCCCGGATTTCTCTACTGGAAATCCCGGATATCAGCGGTTTACCAGCGTCGGGCTCAGCCGGTAGAAATCAGCCCAAAGTCCCTCATTGACAAGCACACCGAACGCGGCTAGCCGCAGGCTGGAGAGAACAGAAACCGCTATAAAGTGCCGTTTGCGCTGCTGCATCGAGCGCTGAAGTCTCCCCCATGCCATTCTCGTGGTAGCTGAGGACAACACCACTCAGCACCTGCCCGGCAACGTCGCGCGCCGCGCGCTCGGTCAAGGGAGCGCCAAGGTCACGACGAGGCCGTGTTCGGCGTTCCTCAGGCTGAGGCTGCCTCCGTGGCTTTCGGCCACGGCTCGGGCGATCGCGAGACCGAGACCTGCACCGCCCGTGCTTCGGTTCCGCGACTCTTCCATGCGATAGAATGGCTCCAGGACCCGCTCGAGTTCCTCTTGCGGAAGGCCGGGGCCTTCGTCCCTTACCGTGATGGACGTCACCCCGCCGTGCTGTTCTACCGACACACGTGCGACGGACCCGTATTTCACCGCGTTCTCGACAAGGTTGCTGAGCGCGCGGCGGAGCAGCAGCGGCTGCACCGTGGCGACGGCGCGCTCTCCGGGCTCGAGCACGGCGTTAAGCCCGATCTCCCTCACTTCCTCGACGACGGCGTCAACCAGGGCGCGAACGTCCATCGCTCGCGCCGCCTCCCGCGCGCGGCCCGATCGCGCAAGGACGAGGATGTCCTCCAGCATCGCGGCCATGCCTTCTATGGTGGCGATCGCCCGTTGCCGCTCCTCCTCGGGCTCGAGGCTTTCCGCACGGATCCGGAGCGATGCCAGCGGAGTGCGAAGATCGTGTCCGATCGCTCCCAGCATCCGGTCCTTTTCGTCGAGCAAGGCCGAGACCCGCTGGTTCATCGCGTTGAACGCTTCGATGGCGCGCCGCACGTCGGCAGGGCCGCGCGGCTCCACCGATCGAGGCGCTTCCCGCCCGCCGAACCGCTCTGCGGCGCCGGTCAGATCACGCAGCGGCCGCACCAGGCGCGCGGCGGCAAGCAAGGTGGCGCCCAGAACGACGACGTAAAGCGCCAGGGTCGCGATCACCAGCCGCGCCTGCAGCCAGGGTTCGGGCCGGGGCGCGGCAATCCGGCCATTGAGCCAGGTGGAATCAGGAAGGCGGACGGAGAAGTGGAGCATGTTCACCTCTCGGCCGGACGATTTACCGGCGCGTTCCCCCTCCCGCTCGGAATGCCGTTCCAGGATACTGCCGGCGCGCACGTCCTCGAAAGCCACTTCCGCCTGGCGCAGCTCCGCGGTGAGCTGTTCTTCCAGCCTCGCGTCACGTTCGACGCCCTGCGGCAGGCCGCTTTCACGCGCGCTCTGGAACGACGCGCCGCGGCGTGAGCTGTCTTCCAGCACCGCGAAGCGGAACTCGGCCGGTGCCTGGGCGAAGTCCGCGGCGACGGAGGCGAAGCGGCCGATGGCGGGTTGCTCGCTCTGCGCGAGGGTCAGCTTCTCGCGCTCATTGAGGATGAGGCCGAAATTGATCAGCTGCGCCACCAGTAGCGCCGCCCCGATGAGCAGCGCCATCTGCGCCATGAGGCTGCGCGGGAACAGCCGCCTCATGGCCGTACGACGTCGGCGGCGAGCGTATAGCCGCCGCCCCAGACCGTCTTGATGAGCTTGGGATCGGCAGGATCGGTCTCGATCTTCTTTCGCAGCCGGCTGATGTGATTGTCCACGCTCCGCTCGAAGGCGGCGAGTTCGCGCCCTTGCGTCAGGTCGAGAAGCTGATCGCGGGTCAGGACGCGCTTGGGGTGCGTGACGAAGGCGAGGAGGAGATTGTATTCGCCCGTCGACAGCGGAACGGCGACTCCGTCCGTGCCGACAAGCTCGCGCTCGCCGGTCTTCAGCACCCAGGATCCAAAGGCATAGGCGTCGGCGTCGGGCGCGCGGACAGGACCGCCGCCGGTTTCGCTCCGGCGCAGCACGGCCTTGATCCGGGCCAGCAATTCGCGCGGGTTGAAAGGTTTGGTGACATAATCGTCCGCACCAAGCTCCAGTCCCACGATCCGGTCGGTGTCCTCGCTTTTCGCAGTCACCAGGATCACCGGGATCTTGCTGGTGGCGCGGATGAAGCCCGCCAGTGAGAGCCCGTCCTCACCAGGCATCATGATGTCGAGCAGGACGAGATCGATTGCGTAGGCCGCCAGCACCTGCCTGGCGGCGGCGGCATTCTCCGCCTTGGTCACGCGAAGGTCGTTGCGGATTAGATAGGCGGCGAGCGGGTCCCTTACGTCCCGCTCATCCTCCACGACAAGAATATGGGGTTGGCCTGCCATGCATCACTCCTGGAGCAAAGACGAGACCCCGGGTTTTCCGCCCGGGGCCTCCGCCCCTTAGAGCACGTTGCCTATGATTGCGCCGATAATGCCGCTGGTGACCGCCACCAGAATGGCGTCATTGTCGGACTGGACCCAGCGATAGCCGCGCGGCGCGTCGGAGAGCCGGTAGGCCCGCGGGTTGTTGATCACGCGGTAATTGCTGGCATAGCGGCTGTCGAAACGCTCGCCCTTGCGCCAGTTGCGCGCCTCCACCCGCGATGTCTTCACAACCTGCTTGGTCACCGCACGGCGATTGTTGTTGTTGACCGCCTGCTTACCGCGCTGCACCTGCTCGACGGCCGGGCGATCATTGTGGCCATTACCGTGACCGGGCGCGGCGGCGGCGGGGACCGCCGCAAGCACGGAAGCGGCGGCAGCGGCGGCGAGAACAAACTTCTTCATTTTAGGTCTCCTTTGCGAGGTTCGCCACATCGGCGTTGAGACCTAAATGCGCGGTACTTGTCGCCCGCTTATGTTCCGCACTGGCGGAAGTTGTCCCGATTTGTCGCGGTCTCCGGTCCTGGCGCTCGGCTGCGGTTCTCGCATGGCAGCAGCGAAGAAGATGCAGGCCGATTGCGGCACATCGGCACCCGCAAGCCGACAGCGCACGGCGCGGGTGTCGAACGGCGCGATCGACATGCCCGCAGCCAGCGCCCCAGGCGCGAGATGGATCACGCCGAGGGCTCCGGGCCCCGGGCGCTGACGAACTCAGCTGTCCGGGCCGAAATGGTCCGCCAGGTGATCTGCCGTACTTCCCACGCTGATCGCGTTGGGATCGTGCAGCATGGTTGCGTCCCAGCTTTCCCATGCCGCCTTGAGCGCGGCGAAATCCTGCGGGCGCCGTTCCTTCAGGTTAGCCCGCTCCAGCGGGTCGGCTATGATGTCGAACAGGAACTCGTTCTCGTTTATCTTCAGATACTTGAGGTTGCCACGCCGTAATGCGCGCTGGTCCCTGTTGGCAAAGCGCCAGTACAGCGTGCGTTCCGGCAGGCTGCCGCCCCACAGGGCCGGGTTGATGTCAACACCGTCCGGCGGATGCGCCGTATCCGGCCTGGTACCCGCAGCAGCCAGGAGCGTGGGCAGCCAGTCCATCGACATGATCGGCACCGTGCTGGTGCTGCCGGCCATCACCACGCCGGGCCAGCGGACGATTGCCGGAATGCGCAACCCGCCCTCGAGCAGCTCGGTCTTCTTGCCGGTGAAGGGCCAGGTGTCGGAGAACCGCTCGCCGCCATTGTCGCTGGTGACGATCACGATGGTGTCGCGATCCATGTCCAGCTCTGCCAGCTTGGCCAGAACGCGCCCCATATTGTCGTCCAGCGACTTCACCATCCTGGCGTAGGTCGCCAGCGTCCCGCCGTCGTAATCCTGGTAGGCGCCGAATTTGGTCGATGCGGCGAGGCGGTCGCTTTCCGCGCGCCCTTCCTCGTCGTTCGATTCCCACGGCCAGTGCGGAGCCGTGAAGTGCAGGCTGATGAAGAACGGCTTGCCGTCGGCCTTGCGCCGATCGAGCGTCTGCATCGTCCTGTCGGCCAGCAAGTCGGTGAGATAGCCGCTTTCGTTGACCTTGGTGGGCCCGTCCCACAGGTCGAGCTGCCCGTTATAGTCATGCCGGAAGTAATCGACACCGCCGCCGCGCAGCCCCCAGAACTCGTCGTATCCGCTTAGCTGCGGGCCGTAATCGGGCAGCGATCCCATGTGCCATTTGCCGATCAGGGTGGTGGCGTAGCCTGCCTCCCTCAAGAGCGAGGGAAGTGTCGGATGCTCGGGCGGGAGGCCCACGCCCTCGATCGCCAGCGGCTCCTGAAGACCCACGGGCAAGCGGTACTGATATCGCCCGGTAATCAGCGCTACGCGAGTAGCCGAGCACACCGCGCTGTTGGCGTAGGCATGGGTGAACATCATCCCCTGCCGCGCCAGATGATCGAGCACCGGGGTCTGGTATTCACGCCGGCCGTAGCACGACAGGTCCGCGTACCCCATGTCGTCGGCCATGACGTAGAGTATGTTCGGCTTGCGTGCGGGATCGTGCGCCAGGGCCCGGCCGCCGGCCACCAGCGCGGCGGATCCCACCGCGCCGGAAAGAGCGGTGCGCCGTGTGATTCCTCCGGTGGCGGCGGACTTGGTCATCGTTATTCCTTCTCTGCCTCTTAGAATCTCAGTTTCACACCCGCCGTATAGCGGCGTCCCATCACGTCGTAGAGCGCGGGATTGTGCTGGGTCGATTGGG
>Ga0210040_10001892_pt1 | contig 30536 bp, 17 predicted proteins | sample CryGeyCG12114_NA_FD_185462 | JGI IMG/M metagenome (GOLD analysis project Ga0210040, IMG submission 185462) | Groundwater microbial communities from aquifer - Crystal Geyser CG19_WC_8/21/14_NA (SPAdes) (version 2) | ecosystem: Environmental > Aquatic > Deep subsurface > Groundwater | place: USA...
AATTAAACCATTTTGGTCACGGTTGGGGTTATTCTAAAACCTGTCTGAAAACTGCGCACACAACTTTTACCCCGTTCCAAACAGAGTTTACTAACACAAATTTCATTTTGCGTTTTCAGGTGATTTTCCATTTAACATGTGCAGCATAGGGCGCTCCCGATGGTAATTACCTGACTCAGCCTTCGGCTTCGTAATAAAATGCTGAATTACTGGGAGCCATGCCTAGTAGATCGGTCTTCATGGTTTATCGAGAATGAACTTCGCTAACAATCTGACAGATTGATCAGAACAGAATCATCATCATAATATAATGCAGCTGCTATATCAGACTAACTGACTAAGGGCGTAAATTTTTGTGAAAATATGAGCGATATAAGAGGAAAAATCACCAATTCGAGAAAGCACAACATTGCTGACCTAAAAAGAGGTCTAAAAACTTCCAAAATTTTCAAAGACGGTCATTTAACCCGGATAAATAACCCAGCAATATTTCCGGCCGGGCGAACTAGTCCTGTGCTTTACGAATACCGTTACCTTTACGAGATAACCTGATACCTGAACCCTTGGACATGTATGCTTCGAATCTCACTGCCCAAATGCATTTCTATGTTGAACAATATACATCAGCTTTCAGCTTTAACATGGGCATCAAAATTTCTACACATACGAATCTATATTATTTACACCATTACACACAATGCCCCTTATTGTTTTTTAGAAGCATTGGTTTACTATTTACTAATATAGTGGTTTTCAAATAGCAATTCACATTCATAAAGCTTGTTTTAGTTTATTTTCCCTCTTGGGATAAGTTAGAACAACAAATTTTGATAATTATATAGCATGTTTTCACAAAAATTTTATTTCATCGTGTTATTTTTGCTTTCAGAAATCCATAACTGCTCAGATGTGCTCGGCAAGCTTTAAAATATTGCACATTTTTCGCATCCCTGAACCTGTGGGAAAATGAGTTTTCAATGATACCGAAACGTTCATAATCAAATGCAGCTTTTTTTCCATTGCTTTTATAAAATTGTTCGGACTAACAACAAAAGACCAGGATCCCTTGGATGGATCATATTGAATGAATTCTCCATTAAATCGTCGACAAGCTCTTCTCAATTTCTCTTCATAACCCAAAGCACAAATCTCGGTTTCATTCTTTATTTCTCTTCCAGTCAATTGATTTACTGGCCAAACTTCATTCAGAGTGATTGTAGCCATCCGATTTAATCCTTCACCTTTGTTGGGCATTTCATTCTCATTGGGGTAGATCTCTATTTTCTTGTGAGCGATTACAACTGCAATTCAACGAAAAATGATAATAAAAGTTAAAATATCAAACATGTATTTGATTTAAAGCTAATTAAAATATCTTCAAATTAGAGTAATTAACCTAATAAAAGCATGTTTAAAATGTGAGTTTTATAAACTTTTGGAACATTAATGGATTCCTGATTTTTTCATGCCATTTTCAACAATCAATCAGTCAATAATATTGCTATTTATACATGCAAAATATTCTTTAAGTAAAAGTCTACCGTGCTCATCCAAATCGAGGCCAGCTACATTCAAAATACCGTTGAAAACAACTTTGCCATACTTGTAATGTCCGACTTCAAAATTCTGAACAAAACAAGAGCCATCTTGACTTGTCAGCAAATCCAGTAGATCTTTCTCGGGTATACAGTAGTAGCCATTTTTTGTCAATTTCACTCCACTTGTTTGTGGACGACTTGAGTTTGAAGTAGCAGTACCATTTGAAGAACCGAATCTTGTGCGTAAAAAATTTTTCTTTAGGCAACTTTGGGGAATTTTTACAGTTTGGCTTTTTATTCTCAATGTTGGTGCAGGCTTTGCTGCTGCAAAAAAATCATTCCTAATTAAATTTTCTTATATTTTCAAGCATTTATAACTTTTTTAGGTTGTGTTAGGTTTTAGAGTAGCTGATTTTTTCTTACGCTCATATTTTTCACATCTTGTGCTGGACACTGCAGGCCTAACTGAGTTTTCCTTATTCACAGTTTTGGGTAAAACTACCGACCCCACGTTATTTCTCGCCTTTTTTAATATTTGCTCATACTCGGAGCAATTCCGGTCCATAGGAATATTTTCGTCTGAATAGTTTCTAACCGGTGGACCACTATGTTTTGCAAAATCCCATGGATCGTTAAACAATGCCCCCATTCGTTTTTCAGGTGGTTTAAATAACGGTTTTGAGAATTCCAGGACATTGGGTTTTGCTCCATATTTTTTTGATTCGCATTTTCGAATTACAGCGGGATCCAACTTTTTCCAAGAAGGCTGTGAAGAAGCTGAGGGAAAATTTAGAAATTCATGTGTTCGAGCTTGAGTCAATGATTTCAAGCCGATTGGTGAAGATTCTGTAGAATCTGAAGAAAATGCTTCAACTTGAGACCGTGAAAACGACATTTTTGCCATTTTTTCAACATTGGATCCTTCGTCCTGCAAAGAGATATATTTTTAAACCCGGTTTTGTTCTTTCAAGTTAATATGTAGTGGTAGTATACGTTGGAAACTTGACTATATGGACGCTTGAAATTGGGATGATCGATAACCAATCGAACTATGTCTGCCATGTATTCAGGACTGGGCGCGAATTGTTTTGGATCCGTTTCAGTTTCTGGCTTTGAAATATTTGTGCAAACTGTTGATTGGTTTGGGCTTTTTTCTGAGAACAATTAAAATGTAAATATAAGTAGGATTTCATATTAGTTAATTTAATGTGCCGAGCTGGAATTAGTTATCTTAATAGTTACCGTTACCGATGAATCCGGGGATGACTGAAGAATTATTCAAAGCTGGTACTGGTACTTGCATTGGAATCTGAGTAATTGGCGTAGAAAATGATGGATTTGTGGGGTTCATACTTTTCTGCATTAGATCTGCATCATAGGAACTGATTAAAAAATCGTAGAAGTAATACAATCCTGCTTTTTACTAATCAATTTCAATATTTAAAAGTTACCTGGTACATTCTGATTTGCAGGCAAAAAGTTTGGAAAATTGAATGAAAAATTATCCGTCAGCCCAATCGGTGAATTAGTATTTGTGTTTGCTAGGCTGAGATTGGTCACATTGGAGGATGTATTTACAGGCATTTTTTCAGGCTCAAATTTGAATCCAGGAGAGTTAAAATCCCCCAAACTGAACGGGAAAGAATCTTCTGCAATTAAAAAACTTTTTTTTATGTCAAGACTAGGATGATTTCCTTGCATGATTTATAATGAAACTATTTTAACTTTTATCAGCAGATCCAATAGTAAACAAAGTTTGTTGTGCAACTGGAGTTCCGAAATTTAAAGTTGGTTCAATGTTGGTGTTGGCAAAATTTAATGGGGAGTTTGCTGTATTATAATTGTTATCTTGGAAATTTGCACTACCTAGTGAAATACAAAATGGTGCGCTCAAATTCAATGAACACGTGCTGCGTGTTTTCTGTTTGAATTAACTATACCATACCAGTGCTTCTTCGGTTAGCTAAATAGTCCCTGTATCGCAGCTCTTCATAAGATTCATTTTGTGAATTTGATGGATCCAAACACATAAATTTACAGGTAATTATCCGTAAATGTGTAAAGGCTGTGCAATCCATATCACTATCGTCCGATGTGATTGGGATTTGGATTCCAATTTTATTTGAAACTGTTGAAGAAACTGAAAAATGCAATTTATTTATTTATTTATTTATTTGGTACATCATTTACTACTAATTTATAGAAAATATTTAAATCCTGATAAAAGGTGAATATGATTTACGAACTTGTTGACGGGAAGATTCCATTATTAGTGGGGGAAATGTAAGAATTGTGTGGGAAATTGAATCCTGCAGGTTAAAAAGTACATATGAAAAACATTTTTTCCATTTGTTGTCTGTTTTTTGTCTTACCTATGGGATTTGCTATGCTCATTTTGAAATTTTTTAAAGTTTTAGAAGAAATTAAATGTTGATTTGGGGTTTCAATGGTAATTTTTTCCTGTTGAACATTTAAGCTTACATTTTACAACAATAATGCATGCTTTTCATGCTATACTTACTTAGCATATTTGAGTTTAACAACCATCATCATTTCATTTATCATCATCATCATCACAACATATAATTGACGCTATTCTGTGTGCGTGTCTGCATGGGACTTCATAATTAAAGTAGATCAATTTGACTTCAAAGTTATTTGGTGATATTTTTTTGTTGTAGCTATCGCGCTAAAAAAATTAAGAAATGACAATTAAACCAAAATAGCACGCTCAGAATAGTGGAGGTCCATTTTTTCTCGGACTTATGTTTGTGAATTGTTGATTTTCAGGAACTATGGAGGTTCGGTTGCCAGAGTTTTTAAATACATTTTTGCAATTTAGATGGCAAAAAAATTCTTGAAAGATTTAATTTTTCAAGAAATGGAACATTATTTGACTTATTTTGAGTTTGTTAATAGCTGAAGGATGCAGGCTATTACTTTAAGCAACAGCCTGTCAAGTCGAAATATTTATAACAGACCCACGCGCGCTATTCCGATTATCCGTAAATGTGTTCATCCATACAATTGTTTATTCTTAATATTGTTCAGTTCAGGGCATTATGTTCCCATACCCATACAGTTATAATTTCATGATCATATTTCGATGTATTTTTTTCTATCTATTGAAGGGATTTTTTTAAATTTACGTTATTAAACGGGTAGTTCTGTATTTTAAAATCAAACGGGCCTTAATTTTGAATTAATTATATGCTTTTCAAGTTGAGTGTTATGGAAAAAAACATTCATGCACACACAGATTCTTCATTTCATCATTCCAGAGATTTGTTGGTCAACTTTGCCAATATATAAACCTGAATATGGAAAATTAAGTAATACTAGCCGGACCCACTGGCTTTTAGCCAGACTCACACTCTTACGAGTCGATTTCAAAACCTGTCAAATTTTCAATGATTCACAAATTGTCTGAGGTGTAGCAAAGTTTCTAGAATGTGATAAAGCAAAAGTGTTGAGTAATAAATTGATGCGGAGAGAGTCCTTTATCACATTCTAGAAACTTTGCTGCACCTCAGACAATTTGTGAATCATTGAAAATTTGACAGGTTTTGAAATCGACTCGTAAGAGTGTGAGTCTGGCTAAAAGCCAGTGGGTCCGGCTAGTCAAGATAATTAGTAGATCATCATCTCTGAAACAGACTTGTTTGGATAGGCTGCAGTATTTGTTTAAATTGTCACTAACGCCTCAAAAAAGTAAAAAATTAGAAAGAATTCCGCAAACAATACAGACAAAGTCACTGAAACTTTTAGATTAAATTTGTTGGGAGATGTTAAAATCGCCACTGCCACCGCCTCCACCACTGCCGCCTCAAAACCGTTAAAAAATTAGAAGAAATTCCGTGTACAATAGAGATAGACACGAAAACGGATTGTGGGGCGACGCTGTCTCAGGTCTGTGCTCGAAAAGCCTTTCCCACTCCGACTCAGGCCTGTATTCGAAAAACCTTTCCCACTCCCAATGAAATCACAGGTCTCACATACTTCTCTTTTGTGGATGGAATTATTTTTAATTTTTTTAAGGTATTAAAGCCGCGGTGGTGGCAGTGATGGTGGCGATTTAAATATTGCCTTGATACTTCAATGCATCTAAAAGTTTGTCCTGGAGTGTAGGGTTCCGGTATATTTATGAAAAAATAAAAATCAAGATTAAAAAAGACATAATTATCAATAAATTAGAAGTAAGAATGAAAAGCAAAAATTATTCTTTGTTTAAAAAAAAACTCAGATCCCTGACTTTTTATTTATTTTTTTCCATGGTAACACTGACAGGACAGGAAAATCCTGGGCTTAGACGGATAATGTAATGATTACTGCAGAGGTTTTTTAAATCAATTTTTCTTCGTTACTGTTCTTATAAATACTAGACTTTTACACTTTTCAAAGCAAAAACTTGTAAAGGATATTTTTCATATCCTTCTAAACACAAGAAACATTACAATGGATTTCTTATTTATTCTAATCCATAGGTTCTATGTTAAAATTATTAAGCACATGGTAAGCTAGTGAGCATATGCTAATCAGGTAAACAATGCTGCTTAAGCAGTAAGCTAACAAGTGATTTACATTGCTCAAACTAGCTATTACCGTAATCTATTTCCTAATTGCCTACCAATACAATAATTTCTAATCTATTACAATTATTGACTTATCTAATCTAGGGAATATTATTTAAGCAATAATCCTTGTCAATTCCAACTATTCCTCCATGTGTAATTTAACATTCATGGACTCAATGGACATTGTCATTTCATTACCATGAATTGTAACATCGGTCCGTATAAAATTAAATAATATTTAACTAAATTTAGTCATTATTATATTATATTACTATTTAAAATACTACTATTCAATAAATATTTGCTGTGGACATTATTTTGTAAACCCCGGACTACAGATCCGCTCCAGGGGTATATAAGACGGAGGGACACCACCAATAAATCATCCTTTGCCTGTCTTTTGAACAGTAAACTTTGAGTTTGTCTTATCATTACAATCATTACAAGTCCCCCACCAATTCCCATCCCTTTTCCATATTTCAATTTCCCGCCCCATAAACATTGCCAAACCAGTCCCTACTCGTCCTATATATTTTTACCCCTATTTTGGCAGTGTATTAGTCCTTTGCATTTTTCACTGTAAATCCGCTATACCCTGGGCGGTTAGTATTAATATTAGATTATTCCACCTGTCCCATATAAGATAGTTAATACGCTTCCCTATCCCTACCGACCAGACCACTACCCATACATACCTATACCCATATATACCCATCAGATGTATATTTGTTATTGTTATTCATATATCTACGATCTTAGGGCCATTTCATATTGGTAATACTAATTCGTAATTGTTAAGCCGTGAGTGAACCCTATATACGCCTTAAAAGGTAATTCCCCTTTTCTTATATTAGGGTGGCGTATATTCCCAATTTAGCTCTTCAGTAACATAGCATTTCTTGCATTCATTCCATAATTATTCTCTATTGGAATCATTCTTCATATTTATTCTATCTACGGCGACCCTTTCTTAATTTACATGGTAAGTTCACTCCGCAAGTTAATGTAGTCAGTATTAACCTTTCTCGAACTTAAATACGAACCTACAGTAAACGGATAGTAGCCTTCATTTATAAGCATCTCAATACTTTTTGCTACGTCTACCAAAAACTATCCATCACAAACTGTAGCTGTAAAGTCGTTTATCACATTCTAGAAACTTGCGGCACGTCAGAAAATTTTTCAGCTTTTAAATTTTACTCGTAATAGTGAGTCTTACTAAAGACCAAATGGGTTCAGCTCAGCTAAATTTATTTAATTTATAATTTAACGACAAACGGTATATTGATGATTAAAAAAATTTAGAATTAAAAATAATTGACAAGATCTCAAAAAATTTGATTTCGGTATGCTTTATTTGCAATCAAACGTATACAACACTATAAATTATTAAATCGAACCAATCAACTTAAGTCCTATCTGGTTTTCTAAACCAATAAGTAAATCAACAATAATATAATATTTAGTATGCATGTATTAAACATGACTATCTAACACAGTCTGTATATTCTTTAATGGTTTTCAAAGCGAACGTTTAGCAAGTTTAGCTAATTTAATAGTTAATACAAAAGTATAAAGATAAATTTTAGGCATTCCATGATATAAGTCAGTCAGTCACCGTTTCTAGCAGTTATTTGAGCACTGGCAGTAGCAGCTTGTGCAGCGGTAGCAACGCCAACCCAAGGAAGCACATGCGCTACGGCATTGACTCGAACTGAATCCTCCACAGTAACTACACTGTGCGTCTTTGCCAAGGCCCAATGGATCATGGATACTGAGTTGTTGAATAGGATTGGCCACTGTTTCGCCTACACTTTGGAATTCGGATTCGACCTCTGATGGAGCTCCGAGTGCTATGCCACACTGCAAAATTAATTAAAACATAATCTCACTGATATTTAGTCATGCAACTTATTGGGAGAAAAGATTTTCGGTTGATAAAATGTTTTTTTTTGTCACACTTACGCTCACAAGTAGAAGCACAGTAAAGAGGAAAAGACGGGCTGCCATTTCGAAATGATGAATTTTTTTCGGTTAGTATGAGCTTGGGGTAAACGAAAAATAATTTTGCAAGAGCAAGACTTTTTGAATTTGAATGCTTTATCTTCTCAGTTAGTTAATTAGTTGAAGGGATCAAACAACAATGTTGTAAGGTCCTTGTTCAGCTCCTCTTTTATACTGCATGAATATGACAGCATGGTGTCTTTTTATTTTATCAGGAACATGCATGCAGAAGGAAGTTTAAAATTAGCCGTTAATGTGTCGCAAATTACCGAGAAGACATGTTTAATATCATCAGTAAATGAATAACTACAGTATTTAGTCCAAATAATTTAACTGCGCAAATATTGCTGATAAATAGGTTAAAAATATAGAAATATCATCCTTTCCTTATATAATCAGACATATCGCACACAACACATTGGTGGGCATAGACGTGGGGTAGTTTTATTTTTAACCTTGGAATATAAATAATTCGAACAAATGCGTTTGCCGTTTCCTCACTGCACAGGTAAACAATAACAGTGAAAATAAAAAAATGTTTATTTGATTAGACATGATAATCGTCCTGTCAGCTCCCTAATCAGATAAATTTCAAGTACATTGTTCATGTTAACCGGTATTGTTTACAATTATCACAAATTGGGATCATTTGAATTCATTCTGATTTTATGTCACAGCGACTATCTATAACTTCAATTGAGAGACACACATATGAACCTAAAAACAAAATGACAATTACAGGCGCCAATACTTATTAGTGTGCCATCTCGATTTTGTTTTAATTCGTGTTTTGTTATTATATAGTTTCAGAATTGGCAGTATGGCAGTATGTTAGAAATTTCCTTCGCTATCAGTCTATATCTCTCAAGTGAGCTAGCTTATACTCGAAAAACGTTAGCACAATTCGATTCACTGAAGCTAAACTGTGCAATTCCTAGATGAGCGTTAGGAGATGACAACTGTGAAATGAGTTGAAAATTGAAAAAGATAAATTTTTCATTCTTATATTCATTCTCGTATATATTAACATAAGGGAGACACAGTCTCATACAAGCATTAATACTGAATGGTTCACTTAAGTTTTCATCCAGTTTAAAAGCACATTGCATGGATTGTATGCTACAATTCGTGAAACTTCTCGCTTTAGTCACTGTAGCATGCTGTAGTAAGATTACAAAAATGTGAATGTGACTGAAACTGGAAGAACCAAAACGATAGTACGTTAGTAGTAGTGTAGTAGCTAGAAACCATAGAAAGCTGATTGGGACGAATTAACTCATAAGCTGTAAAAGAAGCGCTTTGCATTGTACAAAATCCTGTCACAAATGGACTTGCAATGTTCTCGCCCCATATGAAATGCATAGTTTGAGCGTGCATACATTTTGAATGTAAAAAGTGGATAGATAAATGATAGCCCATACGCTGTCTGTGTAGTTTCCCTATTTCGTCCTGCTCGTTCTTGTGTAACTTTTCCTCGCATTGACGGCAACGCTGCAATACTGGCTCTTGGCTTCCACCTGGACTCACAGGATTCTGATGCCGCAAAAACTCCCGGATTGAAGCTAGCGGAATATTTTCGTATCTGAGGATAGTCTAAGAGGATTTTTTCTGTCTATATGAATTTATTATAGATAAATCATACGGCAAAGCATTAGCTATTTTATGCAACAAATTCTACTATCATTCTATTTTTCATTACATTTAAGGTAAACACGGTTTGATTCAGGTTATTTCGGTTAGCTAAAACTCATTTTATTAAGCTGAGTTAATCACAATGTAATATAGCTATGGGCCTACTCAAGGTGATAAAGCAAATTTTCTGGCGTACGGCTCGAGAACGTGATATATAAAGCAAAGCTTTAGAAGAGTAAAACAAATTCGCTATAAACTCATTCATCAAAATTCTAGGAACTTAAATACATTTAAAAATTGGTGGATCATTGAAAATTTGGCAGGTTTTAAATTTTACTCGTGAATGTGTCTGGCTGAAGGCCTGTGGGGCGGCTGAAGAGTTTTAAAATTGAATTTATTAACTGATGAAAGTTACTACAGCTACTTTGCTCTACCTAACTATAAAAAATTTGAAATTCAATTCAATTTTCAGATTGTTTGTCCAAAGGGTGCAAAGAGGTAGAAAGAAAATCACTTTTGAGAGTCATCCAGTGGGCAGTTTGTAAACCATCAAAACGAAGAATCCTCCATGTTCTTTTTAAGTTTTGGTCCAAGAAGCGGTAATTGCCATTGATTGAAAAAAGCGCGCAATTTAAAGATTCAAATATTCTGGAAAATCATCATTTATCGTTATCCGACTTCCGACAAGAAATGACAACGACAACACAGCTGGAAATTGTCACTACAATTAGTTGTTAATATTTACACGAATCAAAAACAAAATTTTATGGACCAATTTTGAAATCTCAGGGTAAATTTCCACTGGTTGGGAGTCCTGGACTTTGAGTGCTTTCGGCTGCGTAAGGTATTTTTTGTCGTTTATTTGGATTGCTACGTAAAGTATTTTTACTGAATATTTTTTTCATATATCATGTTGAATACATTTTTCAAAGATCTTGATTGACTGAAGCTGAAAAATTAAACTTTGTGAAGATGAAAACAATAACAACGCGCCGCAATTCAGATTCGTCCCAATTCAGTCCAGTGATGGCAAGAATGAGTTCAAGTTGTGAAAAAATGAAAAATCAAACTAGTTGGATATATCCCCTGATTTTCCTAGTCGCCTTTTTGTTCAACAGCTTATGTGATGCACATCAAAATGACCCGAATAATAATCAACCTTGGAATACAGCTGACTACTTCAAAAGGGAACATTCTCTTTCTAAACCTTATCAAGGTACAAATACAGAGTTTTAAACTGTATATATGAAATTAACAAAAAGCGTTGAACTCCAGTACATTGCAACTGTCTTACTTTTAATAAGAAAGCATTAATTTTATCATCAATTCTATGTGTAGTGAGAAAAAATTTGCAAGGGTCACTTTTTATTTGCAGGAGCCGGTTGGCAAATCCCCAATTGGGATTTCTACGGAACCACAATAGTCACTAATCAATATATTAGGCTCACTCCCGATTCGCGATCTCAGCAGGGCGCTTTATGGAATTCTGTCGTAAGTTAGTTTAGAAGTAAACTATATGAAACTCGAAAGCTTGGTTAATTTAACAATGACATCCGAACAACCGTTTGATCTAACCAATAAATAACACTTAATTTTTCAGAGTTGTGGAAAATTTCGTAGTCTTAAGAAAGCGAAATTTTCTTGCTGTAGATTTCCTATTTCAAGTTTAATGTAACGAATTTCTTCTTTCTGGATTCGTTTGCATTTGTAGCTTAGTATTTTCCAGATTTCATATTCACAGTGAAACTGATTTTATTAACTGTTTAAAGCTTGTCATATTGTCACGTTCTGTAGTGACGTGCTTTATGGATGATATTTCCTTTTTGTAGCCAATTCGTATGAGAAACTGGGAAGTGCAGTTTGAGTTGAAAATTCATGGGAGAGGAAAAGATCTTTTTGGGGATGGGATGGTGTTCTGGTATGCCAAAGAGCGGATGATCCCTGGCCCAGTTTTTGGCTCCAAAGATTATTTCAGTGGACTGGCCATAATTTTTGACACTTATAGCAACCATAATGGTCCACATAATCACAAGCATCCCTATATCTCTGCTATGGTCAGTTTATAAAGTCTTGCCATGTTCTGTTTAAATCAGTGTACGGCTGATGTAGTACTGGTTGGCTTGATTTTTATATGATTATATGTATATTGATGGGATTTTTTTATATTTTTAGGTAAATAATGGTTCCCTTCATTATGATCATGATAAAGATGGGACTCATACTCAGTTGGCAGGATGTGAAGCGAGACTGCGGAATATGAAGGAAGACTCATGGGTGGCAGTTCGATATGAAAATGATGTTTTGACTGGTAAACATATTTAGCACAAGCCAAAATATACATCTGATTGGTTTGGGATAGATTTTCATGCGGTTTTTCGACTTTATTTAGTGAATACTGATATCGTGGGAAAAAATTCATGGGCCCCTTGTTTGAGAGTTGAAGGAGTTTTACTGCCAACTGGCTATTATTTTGGATTTTCTGCTGCTACTGGGGATTTGTAAGTGAAAAATTTTATTTTTGTTGCACAATGTAAACTTTTTATTGTAAAAGGTAAAAAAATATTTCAAAGTTGAAATTGAAACTATGATAAATAAATTATTTTTCTTTTTTTTTTCTCAAGATCTGACAACCATGACGTCATATCAATAAAAACCTACGAACTAGATATGGATAATATCAATGTGGTAAAAATACAACAACAAACATATTTTAGTCGTTTTTTAGTCTAATTGTTTGGAAGAGATCCATGGATTTAAAGTTGTTAACTCTTTTTTAAAAACAAGTAGTTCTGAATAGGCCAACAAATTCAAACACATTCAAACCCAGTATCCAAAAATATTTGGATTTTTTAGTTTATGCAAGTAATTCACTAAACTATCTATTCATATATTCTGTGCTGATTTGCCGTCTAAACGAAGTGAAAGTTTTCCATGTTTTAAAATCAAAATTTTGCTATCTATTTTCCCAACTGCAATAAAATGTTAATAATTGTAGTTTTTTTACAGTTACAGTCCAATAATTATTGATTTGTTGATATTTTGGTGTTGATGCTATTATTTTGTTGTTCTTTTAGAACGACAAAGCGCGGGACCACATTTTGCCCGCAGCCGCCTCGTTTGAGCCCCCACGTCCACATGTTCCAGATGACGAACGAGGATACTCCGGACTAAAAATCTTCTTTTACACATTTCTGACCATTCTCGCTCTATTTGCAATAGCCGTCGTGGGTGTCATAGTTTATCAAAACCATCAACAGAATGCCCGTAAAAGATTCTACTAAACAAACTATCCAAATGAGTATAAAGACTTGATTTACACGAAGGAAAAAATGTATGGGAAATATTATTTTTGTTTGCATTTACTTTTCTCTGTTCTTTTAATTAGGTTGACTTAATTCAAATGTCTTTTAATCCATATTGATTTTTGACCAATTTTGATTATTTAACACAGAAGTCAATTAGTAAAAAGCTTGCTCATGTGATAAACATAATGTTATCATAATTAGCTAATTGTCTAATAATTGGTAAAAGTTGTGAACCTCCCGAGTATTTGATTAGTAATATTAATTATCTGCAATAAGCAAGTATAATGTCTATAGCCCTACAAAGCGATAATAATTATATAGCTTATTAGGCTAGGATTATTTCTTACTATTCTGTATGTGTCTCTTTTGAATGTAATAAAATAGATATGTGCGTGAAAAAATTAGGCGGTCTCAAAAATTATTTGCTATCATCAACAGCCTTGCATTAATTATAGGCTGAAAATTGTTTTTTAAAAAACAAAACATTGCATTTAGGAATCAATGAATCCAATGTTGTTTCATTTTTTCTCATTAATTTTTAGTAAGTCAATCAAGTTTTAAAAATTGCTTCACAAATTGTGTATACTATAATCCAACTCCATATGGTTGCATGCATAAAAGTATGTAAGGGAACATGGTCGATGCGCAATTTGTTTTTTCAAATGCATGATTATACACAGTCTATATAAACATGCAAAAACTTGTGTAATTTATTTTGTATTTGAATTTGTTGAAACAATTCACCAAAAAATGAATTTTGTATCAGTTTTTGCATTGTTTGTAACAACATGCAGTGCATATGCATCTCAGTCCCTACTGAACACACAAAGATTGAACTACTTTCAAAGCTGCACACTCAGATTCATGTATTTGAATCCAAAATGGGCTAAAACTGTCAATTTGGACCCAATCCTTCTCTTTTTCTCCTCAAAACCCGAACAAAACTCGCTGATTCTGGAAACTGTCTCTATATTAAACTATCCTCAAGGGACGCATTACTTTCCCTTTTTTCGGTCACTTCATTCAAAATTTCATACATGTTACACTATAGTGATTTTCCAAGATCCTATTATTGCAAATGTCTATGGACAAACACAATACATTCTCTATGATTTGATAAAGCCCCCTCATATTTTATATGTGGATCCTACAAATTTTCTTTTCATTTCAGAACACTCCACACCCGTCCCCAGTAATTTCCAAATGGCCCATTTAACTGTGACCAGTACATTTTTCTTCTACACACCAGAATCAGGTCTGCACTTATTTTGCACCATTTGCAACCTTCCGAATTCCCTTGTACCCATCATGAGCAATGGGTTTGATATCCATATCCACGAGGTAAACAAATTATGGATCCAAGCATATACGAAAGCTACAGATTTGGTAATCTTTGATGGACGGACTATTATGATGGGCTGGGATTATACTGAGGACTGCAACAACTTTTTCAAACTGTGAGAACTCTATGATACATATTACCAATTACTCCATTTGTATAGATAGATTTACATGTTTCAGCCTAATATATTTTCCATATTTTTAGACTTTCAGAACCGTTACCAAAAGAAGAAGATGTGCCACATTCTTGCATATTAACAGAGATAAAAAAGTGGATAAATTTGACAGAATTCATACTTGATGAAGAAATTGGTCTCCAAAAGCAACTTGCAATTGACTTAAGTGATACATCTAAGTTAGCCACGATTTACTTCTTGAGATTACATGATATAAACTTGAACAAATTTTTCTTGGAACGGCAATTTTTTACTGTCCTTAATTCCGGGATTGAAATGTCATCATTACGTTTCGGGACCGTCATTACACCCAGACAGCACAGTCAACTGGATGCATTGCTTAAACCACTAGATCAGACTACTTGGATCTCAATGATCGTTTGTGTGGTATCCCTGATGATAGCTCAAAAAATTTGGAATCAACTGTCCAAGGGTTCATTCTGTATTGAACCAATCAAATTGGTTTATCTACTACTTTGCCAATGCAATATTACATTGAAATGTTGTCACCTAAATTTTAAACTTTTGCTTATGATCCCTGCTTGGTATTTCATGTCCATGATTTTGACCAACATGTATCAAGGGGAGTTATTCGGATATTTGTCCACTGTCACTGTTCCCACTGCACCGAAAACGGTGCAAGATATTGTACAATTCGGATTCCCTGTGGTAACTACATCGATCTATACGAAATTTGAAAATGGGACAGTTTTTGGTTACTGCTATGTGCAATACATAATGGATTTTTTAGTGTCAACTGGGACTTTACAGGAGGCAGATAAAGTTGCATTTTCCAAGATGCTTGAAATTTTAAGATTAAGGGGAAATAAACCAGGGGTTGTGAATTCGAATGCTTTGTCGGTGATACAGTTTTTTGAAGAAATGATCAATTCAAAAAATATTTCTGAGTCGAATGTTGTGTATTTGGATGTGGATGAAAGAGTTTTGAGTTTCAAATTGTTGGTTCAATTGTTTACGGATGATGTTTTCATTATTGGGGACCATTTTGGGGTATTTGATGAGCGACTGGTGTGGGCGGCTCCAAAAGATTTCTTTTTACGACTGGTATATCGATTTTATGCGAGCATATATGAAACAGGGATTTTTTCTGTTTGGGAGCGATATTATAATGCAAGAAAAATGTACAATTTTTTAAGCGACTCAAATACAGTTTTGAAGCAGTATTTTCCAAAGATGAAACTGAACAGGAGCATTTTAAATTTTGTGCTGTCAGCATCTTCAAAGCTAAACGTGCCGAAGAATAAATTTGAGCCTATTTCGCTCTCATTTTTTCTCACATTTGGTGCACTATATGGATATTGCTTCGTCGGGAGTTTAGTTTGCTTTTTATTGGAGGTATTATGGAAGGTAAATTTGAATGGACCGAAATTGCAGCTAAAAAAATTGTGTGCTAAAAAAGGGTGGCGAGAATAAGCATTTAAACCTATACAATACATAATGATCATTTACAATCCTTGTAGGGTTAGTTTCTCGATTCATTTTTGTTAGTTATGCAGTTAAGCTATTACGTATAATATCGCGCATTTTGACAGTATAATTTAATAAAAGTCGCTTTATTGATGAAAAAACGCATTGTATGTTTTATATAAATATACTGTATGTAACGCATTGCATATATTAAAATGCAAAATTAATCTGTAAGCTAATGTTATTGGTTTCGGTGGAAAAGAGCATGAAAAATGATTTTTTGCAATTAACTTTGTCCGCAGTCCGCGTATAATTTTTGGCATATTGTGCAGTTTGCTGTAGACAAAGACATGACTTGAATGAGTAAAACACGGATCAGCTAGTTTGGCTCATAGTTTATTCAAAATTTCATTATGGTAATCCATGCATGCTCAAGTAAGAAATGTAAAATTTGAATGGGACCACTTCCATTAATTCTCAGGTAAAAAATAGATAATCGATTTTTTGATTGAAAACCCATCATCAAATAATATTGTAGATATCATTTATTTGCTCCCAAATGCATGTAGAGTACAGGATTGCAAGCGATATTTAAAATAGTAGAGCAGTAAAATTTAATACAAATAATTACCATGAGTGTTGCATATGTTTCTTTCAACAGAATAAAACTATAACCTATACAGAAAAAAGTGACTCCTCTAGTTTGTTAGTTAGTTAGCTACTTGCAAAATATATACTACTGGACACTTCTCAACTGAAAATGTCATATAGGCACAATGAAGGGATAACAAAAACAAAAAAAATGTTGCAAAATTGTAATTTCTCTCTAATAATATTTCCTAGGCCGAATCCAAGTGTTTAAAAGCTCTTCACTGAACTTGACGTTGCTACTACTACCCTGTAAATCCATAGAATTATCATCATCATAGTAATTATACATAGACTGCCGCCTCAACCGTGGCAAAAAGGGTTTCCCATTGGTCACTAATACTCGGGGCACATTCGGTTTCGAATATGGAATTCGGGGCACATCCACATGTTGGAAATGGTGCTGATTCACATTCTGAATCTCTTCTTCATCATAGTATTCCGACGACCGGGTACTATTATTATTATTATTGCTTTTGTCCACTGGACTTTTATTTGTCTTCTTGGAATCCCCCTCTGTATAATAATCGTCATCATAGTAATAATATTCGGGTGCTGCTGTAGACGTTTTATTCACAATCTCGATTTCCAAATCCTTGACACTTTTATCCTCCCGTTTCTCATATAAAACAGTCTGCTGCTTGGCATTGTATTTGCTATTCGAATAGGGAGCATATGTGTCCCCATAGGTGTTACTTTGCGCTTTAGCCGGGGCGCTGCTATATGCTGGATATTCATCATCATAGTATTCGTAATAATACTCATCTTCGTCATAGTTCCGTACAGGCTTTTTCGTTGTAGTGCTCACATTGATTTTGGAGACCGATCTCCTTGGGGCGGGGGAACGTGTAGTGGAACCACTAATGCTACTACTGCTATAAAGTTTCTCCGGTGGGTAATAATTGGCATGGGGTCGTTGCGTCGAAGATGTCGAAGAAGATGAAGTGTATATAATTGTTTTTGGACCGGAAGGAACTTTTCGACCATTGGTCTTGGGTATTTCTTTGTTGATCAGGTAAGATTGCTGGGATTGTGAATTATATCCAGACTCTACTTGGGCATGAGGTGTTCGGAGATAGTAGTTGAAACTGGAATATCGATCGTTTGGAGGATTGGTCGGCGGGTTTTTGTACACTGAAGGGAGTTGGGGCGGGGGGTTTGTTGTAGTGGGTCGAGCAGTAGTAGTAGTCGCTGTTGTTGTTGTACTGCGCTGTGTGGTGGACAGAACAGTTTCTTTGTTATTATTTGTGGCGGCGGAATGGTCGTCGGCAGGGGGGCTTCGTGCAGCGTACAAGTCGAGATTTAGGTCGTAGAATCGAACGGCTTTGGAACAGTCGACTTCATCGACGCGTTCGCACACTCGGGTTTCTTGGTCGAATACTGTACCGTTTAGGCATAAGAATTTTATGTCCTGGACTTCTCCTGAAAAAATATGGATAGTGATGGTTTTAGTATTGGCTCATTATAAATGGGATGCATCATTAATAAAATATATTTAGATCAGCTGTAATTTATGGGTTTTTGATCAGTTAGTGCAATAGTGGTTGTGCTTACAGCAAGATTGCAGATGGAATTGGTTTGCATAGACCAATAAATACTTTGTGGGTTGGAAAATATATTACACGACAAAAGTTTAGATTGCATATTTGCAAAAGTATGGAAACTCGTTCAAGTCTTTAGTTTCTTTAAATAGTTTTGCATGAACAGGGGATGCAATTTTTTGCTAGCATAAATGAAAACGCTACCGAAAAATTGAACATTTAGGAACTTTTAAAAATACATCCTTCAGTTAGCTCATATAGACACTTAATTAAACGAATAAATTGATAAACTTTCCATCCAATGTATTTGCATTATCAATCAACTCAGCTCAGTGAGTCAAATTTTCCTCATGTTTCAAACTCATTAAAAATCCCACACCCTATGTAGTCTAAATGTGAATGCTGCCAAAATGGCTGCGCATTAATCTGCATCCTATGCAAATTTTTTTTGCACCCAACCACCCTTGAATTTATATGTGACACGCTAGCATGCATTTTTTCTTCATTTGATAAATTGCAAGTAGGGGATAACAAATAATTGTATTTGTGAGCAATTAAGGTGTCAGTTGTCAACATAGGTAAGATGAGATGACATTTAACTAATGCATTTATATCATAATAATAATGTCACCTAATCGGTCTCCATTGATAAATAATACACAAGTGAATTAGTAATTGTGTAGGATGTATCCCATTATTCGAAATTGTGCACACGCCCAACAATGGTATATAATGTAAAAGTTTAGTTCACAATGCTGCAAGAGTTGTTCATTGTTTGTGTTGGCTTTAATTTTATGATTGCAACTGGATTATATATCGGCTTCAATTAATAGATTTTAATAGCGTCCGGTAGACAAAAAAAGGATGAATTCCTGCTGAGGATAAACTATGAATTTTTTTTTCTTATTTAGAATCTAAGCTATTGCATTTTTCGCTGCTTTGGAATCTAAACTAGACTATAACATTTTGCCCTGCTTTAGAATCAAAACTATAAAATTTTGCCCTGCTTTAGAATCAAAACTATAACATTTTGCCCTGCTTTAGAATCAAAACTATAACATTTTGTCCTGCTTTAGAGTCAAAACCAACTATTATACCATTTGGCCCCGCTTTGGAATCTAAAAAATGCCTTATTACCGTCTTCTCATATGAAATTACTGTGAGAAAATGAAGCATGGTAGCATGGAGAACGCACACAATTCAAAATTGAAAGACTCATTCTCATATCACCTATAAAAACTGAAAATCTTCATTCATTTTTCAAACTGATCATTTACATTATTCCCTTCTCGTAACCCACAAGACATAAAACCACTACTCATCCTTTCAAAAAAACACCTTTAGCTAAACAACAATGGTGTAATAATAATAATGAATGAATCCGTTCATTTGATCCATATAAGTTACTCACTAAACACTTAACAAGTCAAACAAAATGATCCTGGCAATTTATTCGACTTGAATAGTGCATTGATACCCAAGTTGGTTAGTTATAGTTACTAAATGGATAATGGAAATAATATGAGGCTTGTATGACGAAATGAACTGACAACGCCGGATGACATAATATTGTTCGCACTCCAAAACTAACAATGGGAACTATCATCATCATCAGCAAATATTAATGGTCGATGCACAGTTTTAATTCATGGAATGTGGCAACAAGTCTGAACAATCAGTTTAGTCATGACGCCTAAATGAGCCTTTCAGCTATAGATTCAAAACCAATGAGTATTGTTTTGTTACGTTTCTCACTTGAGTTGTTTACATAGGTACATAAGAAATGAAATTGACGCCGGAAAAATAGACTTTTTGCAAAAAAAAACTCAAATTTTCCGTAAGACTTAATTTTCAGACGCATGAAGTTACCTGCTGACTGACTGGACTGCGTTAATACATCGAACAGGCCAGTTTTTTTCTTTTTGAACAAAATATAGCGACTTTTTTTCCACTTTAAGCCCACAAAGTTGCAATCTTATTTTTTGTGTTTTCATATTCTTTAGAGGGATTGAAATCAGAAAAGCTAAACTATGAATAGCCCAAATAGTAGCCATAACTATCTTTCTTGAAACTCGCCACACGCATCATTTCTCATATTTCTTGCACCGCTAACAAAATGGCCCCCATGTGAATTCTCGTACGCTATTGTTGAGCAGACAAACAATGAATTGTAACAACACAACACGGATCTATTTTCTCGATAATTCTATTCAACAATGGCTTTAAGGAGCGAACATGTGTGTGTTTGGTGTGTGAGAGTGAAAAACATTAATTTTATCTTTAGTTTGAATCATTATTAGAACCATTATTTTTGACAGTGTATGAACGAACATAGGGATTAAAAACACAAATGGGTTTTCTGATTGAATTTTTTTTAATTTTGAGCACTACGCTGGAAACTAGAAAACGTGTGAAAAGTTTGACAAAAATTACGAAAACCAACAGAAAAGGCGAAAATCAAATTTTAAGATCCAATGGTTTTAAGCAAGGAAATTTGTTATTTCCAAAAATCCTTTTTTCGGAATCACTGTATGAAATTTTCTCTATTTTATCCTTTTGAACAAACACTTTTTTTCTGAAATCAAATACAAACTTATATATTAACCAAAGGTCAGACATCTAACTCATCTCATTTATTCACCGCTTAAAAATGGATTACCGCCATATCCAAATTTGCAAAAACTCATTAACTCAACATTATAAATTTAAAAAACCTATAAATCCAATAAAAAGGACCCAAATTTTTCAATTAACCGATAAACAAATGTGCATTTCGATTTCATCATGACACACACTACACACACACAGTATTTGGCACGATTTTGAGTTCACAAAAAAAAACATACATACTACATACATGCTGTGCAACGTGTCAACTCTTTATAATTAATTAGCCAGCTTATTTACCCATGTACAAGTAGTTTTACCCCTGCTGAGATGCAATTTATTTTTCTAAATTAATTCAAAACATGTAAAAACTGCAGAATATAAACTAATTCAGGAAAATCGATTATCGATATCTATCAATACATCTTATCTTCAGCTAGCTACAAAAAAACAATCATTTTTCCCTTAAATGTGAAGTTTCTAATTGACTCGTCTGAAAAATTTGAATACTAATTGCATCCACCCAAAAAAATAGATCCTGGTGCAAACTAAATTTTGCTACATGCTAAGTTTTTTCATATTTGTTTATATTGCAACAATTTCCTCGATTCAGGTACTAGTTCTAACTAAGGCATAGCTAAAAAATCATGCTTTGCAAATATCATACAATCACAATGCTTGCATCAAAAAACTTTTTTGTATTTTGGGTAAAATTGAATGTTTCGTTTACCTTTTTGGCCCAAAGTGCAAACATGGAACATTTGACATCCCGTGTCCACATCTGCATAATAGCCTCCAATAACTTTCCCTTCACATGAGAATCCAGTGACAGGTAAATTCTCAAAATCTAAAAACTGCCATTCCCCAGTGTACAATGGAAAAAACACGAAATTTAGTTTTCATCCTTTCAAACTATACACGCATATTTTGCATACAGAACGTTAAAATTCAACTAGCTAAAAAATATAGCTTACACCAGGTCGCTGAGGCATTTGGCCTTGTGCAGAAATACAAGTGAAAAATAAGAATACAATAGTAAAGAGATGGCAAAAGTTGGGTAGTTTCGATTCACATGAGGACATGATTTTTCTGCGCACAGTTGTGTAGTAACTACTTGTACATAAAGTTAGACTACAATTGTTCTCCTCATTGTCCCCACATTTCCGTCTTCTTCTCCGGGGGGTCATTTTTTACCCCAAAAGAGCCACCACACGTTGATTTATAGAAATCTGAAAAAAATTAACATGTTATAGTTACAGATGAAATTGGTTGGGAGAAATTATGCACGAGTAATAAGCAATTGATGATATGATTTGTTTAGAAGACGAGTTTTCAACATTTTTTTGCATTTGAATGCAAAAGATGAAAATTTAATGCTTTATAACATACGGTTGGAAATGCATTATTCTAACGATATCGGATTCAATATAAAGCTGCATTTTTATGGGCTTCAGAATCTTATACGTGCGTTTAATGTATTATTTGGAATCTGGTAGCCTTTTCGGTTTTATTTGTCAATGGGAACACTTCATCACTTCTATTTAGCTTGCCCACCTGATTGATCAGCATTATAAAGTTTTGTAGATTAAATTGAGTGGCGTCCATATAAAAACATATGTATGTTAGAAAAATCAAGGAATTCAATTTACTACTCGGAAATAGAAATAAATCACCATTTTCCACAAATTAAATGCAAAAAAATGGTTGAATGAATCCTCATTGGGAGTAGGAAGGGAATCTTATACGAAATGAACAAGTATTGGGAAATTATTGCATTTTAAAGTTAAAAAGCGTGCACTACGGGTCAATTATTATTAGCTTTTACCTATATCTACTTGTATGCGAAATAATCAATGCATTGTTAGTTAACCACAAGCTATTATACGCATTATCTTGTTACAAAGCAATCCTCTAACTCACTTTGGCTATAGAAGTTACGAATATTTCAAAATCAGAGTCAAAATTTCAGAAATATTAAATTTAAGAAAACATTGTAAAATTGAATTTCATTGACACAAGGCTGATTTTTTTCATAACGAAAAAAATCACCTCTAGAATTCATAGTGTTCTATATGCAATGCAAATGTACCCAGATGGCAATGTAAAAAAGTTAGCTCCATTGTAAGGCAGTGAGTTGACTATATATAATTTGAGAATGCACGCTAATAATTTGGCAATAGGTAAAAGTGAAGACGAAAAGTGATCTGTGCTATGATGATTTGTTTTTGTGTACAAATAATAGCAGCGTATCAAAAGTACAGTTAGTTAGTTAGTTAGTTGTATGGATATACCTGCGGCATGTTTTCGCTATCTAAACAAAATTGATCCATTTTATTGCATAATCTAGTCATTTATGCTTATACAATGGAATGGCGCAGGCATTAATTTTTGTTCGCCTATGCTACAGGATTTAGTAACTAACTAGCTAGTATATAGAGTTGCCGTTGAATTGAACGCTCTAACAATGTAATAAGTTTAAGTTGGTCAGAATTTAATATGCGGTTTTTTGCGAATTGAATTTTTATCATGCATTCATTTTCTTGTTGAAAAAACAGTATGCAAGCCAGTGCAAATTTTTTTATCTGAAAATAACTAGAATATGAATACATATTTTTAAAAAATCGGTTCAAATGATGGTTAATTTAAAATTACTGCTTCTGAAAAGTTTTGCCGCTTAACCTATGGCATCTTTACAATAAATTGAATTTTTTGAATCCATCATGTTTTTATGAATGTCAAAATTTTGAATTCATCATGCAAAGCTGCATCGTCAGTCAATGTTTTAGTAATTTATCCTAACTAACTGCAGAATGAATATGATATGACGATGAATGTGTCTGTGAATTCTTATGCACAGCTAAATAAGAGATTGAGAATGATATAGAAGGTGCTGAAGGCGATTCTACTGATTTTTACGAGCTCACGAAAACTACCATCCTATTTTGTTATAGCATAGTGAGTGTGAAATGGTAGATATGGCAAACCATTTATCATGAACGGGATGATTTGTTTACACGATTTGATCCAGATTACACTTTTGCTTTGAAGTGACGGCAATATTGCAAAGTTAGGTTGCAAATACTGACAAACGCTTCAAAACAATTGAATTCAAAAGTATGATAAAATCAGTTGGGATTTTAAGCAATGATAGTCATAGCTTCAATTCTTTAGCACTGAAAAGTTCAAAAAGTCTGAACTTTTTTATGGAAAGTTTACATACAATCCTTGAAATGCAATTGCATTTTACTTGGATATTATTTCAAGGCATGCATATAATGCACAATGGTAAATTAAGTCATTGGAATAAAAATTAATAGATGAATGCAATATAGAATGACAAGAAATTTGGGGGAGCGTGAATAGAGAAGAATATATGATCGTCTTATGACTTTAGAGTTCACTTGAAGACCACAAACCGCCCTAAACAGATTTCATAAAGCACACCGTGTGAAGAAAGTGAATTTAAAATAACGGTGTTTACAAACTCGATTGAAATAATTGGTCTGCAGGCTTCGAAAATGAACTTTTGAAACGTTTTGTTCAAAACAGCTTTTATTAAATATTATTCTTGGACCACTCTACTCTAATAAATGAATAAAACAGATCAGCAGACAAACAGACAGACGGACGGATGAACAGACTAAAATATAGTTTTTAATGAATTTTTGCCTCTTGAATTATGGAACGCGCATTTAATTCATCTATATAGCCCTTCTTGGACTTATGTCCAAACGTTGGGTGGGACAGACGGACAGTTTGACAGACTGAGCATCTTCATCATATAACGTAGCTAAAGCTGTTGAATAATAATGTGTACTTGATTTCAGCAACAGACTGACCCATCTGGTCAATCACTGTAAATAATGACCACTAACTATAAAAGTGATTGCAAATGAACTCAATATCTCTCCATAGACTGTAGTAACTAACTATACGTTTGACTATTGCCTATCGGAATCAATTGAGGGCTATTTTTTGTAGTTCTGTTATTGACTCAACTCTCATACTATCTTGGAAAACAGTAAATTTGAGAAAATTATTTTAGAAAAAACAAAAATCAACTATCAAGCATTGAAGAGCCAACCAAAATATATTTATTTTGATCCTAAACTTTTATAAATGTATGAAATGATGAATCCCTCCCTGTGAAATGAAATTGATCCACTTTTTGCTCTATTATATGAGGAACGTGACTGCAATTAATAAATGAGAATCTTCATTGCTCAATTCACAAAGTCATTTAATTTTTATGATCTGACAAAGTGAGAATCCAATTTCATTCCAATAATTCTATATTGACAGATTATTAAAATGCTTTTACATTTTATTATGGCTAAATCACCAATATTTAGATGCGAAAGCAATGGAAAATTGTATTCTTTGCATTTTGATTTACTGCAACATAAAAATGGCAAAATGTAGACAAGAAGCTGTTGCAAATTTCTACATTTTTTAGTACGAAATGTACATTAAATTGAAATTTTTTGGTATATGGCAGTAGAAACATGACTAAACCACTGAATATTTTTACGCTTTCACTTTTATTGCACCAAACTCACAACCACGGATTTATAGGTATAATGTATCTATAACTAACTAACAAACTATTAATCTCATCTTCGTAACTATATAAATGTAAATCACATGTGGTTGGATACAACTACTATTATTATCTTGTCTAAATGATTTACCGGCACTTTTCAAATTCCAAATGTACCGTTGGTCATTATGTAATCTGTCTAACTAACAAAGTAACTGCTATGCAATTATCTTTTTTGTACTCATTGTGACGCTCGTAAAATTCTCTATCTTTTACAAAAAGAATCAAAGCTTCAATACAACCGTTTGCAAAGCTACATATTGCTTTAAAAATGTTTGAATTTGAAAAAACTGAACAGAGGGGACGACCACCCTACTGATAGATAATTTTTCCCTTGTTGTTTACCATATAGCGGATTTTCGCGTTTTTTTCTGCCTGCCATAGTTGGTTAGTAAGTTAGTATACGCAGTAACTAACTAACTGGCAATGAAGCCTTTTGGGATCGGAATGATTATTATTACAAAATGACGCCCATTGTTGAGCATAAATGGTCCCATTGTTGCTCAAAGACATTTAGTCTCGTATATTTAGTTAGTTAATGTCAATTTGGGTGTGGCATGAATTGCTTCCCTTTTCTCACTATGCAAATGCAATCAATTAGTTCATCACAGATGATAAAAACACCTTCACTGTTAACACAATATTAAGGTTTACATCTAACAATAGAAGTGAGCAAAAAGTGTCTGCAAGTCTGCAATGCCTTTTATTTGGTTGATATCATGCGATTTTTTTAAATCATTGCTTGACACAGTGCAAATTCATTTTCAGAATCCAGTCCAGACGACGTACATTTTTGCTATAGGTTTTATTTAGAGAACAAATTTTCCACTTCTATTGGATAAGAAATAGAGCAATTTTTAAACATGTGGAGTTTCATGCATGATAGCTGTATATATCTCTATGGTAGTTCACAGTAGAATTAACCTGTATAATTGATACTAATTTAACAATTAAAATGTTCTATCAACTGATTTATGCTATAATACTAAAAGGTAAGTATTTGTGCACAAATTATCGTGCGCTACATTTGATTTATATCAGTACCGGACTTACATTTCACTAATTTTGTACCTGATCCAATTACCTAATCATTTGCGCACCTAAATTTTCATCGTCTTTGATAACAATATATGCTATTTTTCATTCATTCACTGATTGAATAATAGAAGTAAGAAATAATTGAAATAAATTAGATTTTTTTAGTTTTTTGTTTTTCAGAATACTAAAATCAAGTCATTTTAATGTTTTTCCTGCTTTAGAATGTAAAGACCCATTAGACCATTGCATTCAATTCTAGACAACGAAATGTTTAGCTCTTTTAGAATCTAACTATGAAAATTTCCAGTGCTTTAGAATCATAGTATATGAAACTACTCCATAGTAACTATTAGAGTATTTCGTTTTAGCACAACAATCCTTGCACCTTTAGCATGTACATAAAAGCTAGGCACGTTTCGAACATTATTATTTCCCTGTATTTGCGCAACATAAAGCATGCAAATAGCAATTACGGGTCACATTAATGAGTAAAAGGGCCCACTCTTTAACATAGGAACACATATACCTGAAATTTCGTGCTTTTACTCCACTCAAGTGTACCTAATACGAAACTGCATAATCTTTCGAACTAACTATATTAGCCTAAATATCGTATGCACAATATTTTTTCCTCTCTATCTAATCACGTGTACACGCTTTATTGCGATAATCGTTAAGTTCGTACATGAATCCATTATTACTTACACACATGAATTTTGGTTACAATGGGATTCACTTTGAGTGCTATTGATAGGGTTAAAGATGATATGAGACTTTTGCTGTAAAACAAAAATTGGATGCTTTCAAGCTCAAACATGTAGTTAAGATTTTATAGAACGGAGTGGTCTTGATTTTGAAGAGATACTATTAGTTAAATTAGTAAATTGTAAATTTACAGTCAAATATGACAACCTCAAATCATTGACAACGTTGATTAATTTTTCGGAAAAAATTCACAAGACGGAAACCCTCTAAACAAACAACGTGTTGCAAAGCAGTGAAAATTTCATAGTTTACATTTTCTATTTGTTGCTAAAAATGAAAATACCATCCATTGTAAGATATTTCAATCCCACCCAAAAGCTATTGACTTGATGGTTTGTCTTACTAACTGACTAACTAACAAGCTAATTTAATTTGCCTAACTAACGAACGAAATGCTAATCAAGCCATCTTCTTTTCCAAACTACAAACAAATACATCAATCACTTTTTAACCCTTTTCCCCCTCCAAAGTGCTGTCATGTTGACTATAATTATTTTTATTACCTCAGACAAGATTTTCGTTGATAATAATAGTCTCTGCCATGTCTTATATTTTTAGTTTTATCAAAACCGTGCATCTCAAGCTGATTAAAATCCGACGGTCATTCTATACCATTTGCATAGTTTGTTTTGATGAAGATTGGACATGCAATTTATTAATAAGCCAAAAATTTAGTTATGTGCGTGAGAAAGCCTTGGATTCTATAGTCATTCAAAAATATCATCCATTATAGATTCTAAGCCATTGAAAAATTTTATGTCTATGGTTTCAAAGCAGTGACAACTGAAAAATTTCATCTTTAAGATTCTAAGCTATTGAAAAATATGATACTTTAGATTTTAAAGCACTAAATGGTTTTTTTTTCCAAAAACAGACTGATAGTTTTTCACAGGCTAATTCTAATTTTGGGTCAATTTAACTAAAAATTCCCTCAACAGTTAGCCAATGAGTAATTACCAAAGTAACTAACTTAAAACTAAATGAGAATTAATTATAGGTTTTGTCGTAGATAATAGTTGTGGCAACTTTTTTGTTCTCTTGTTATGAAACAAAAATTGCACATTACAGTAACTTTTAAGTTTGTAAGACAAGCAAATAGTGCGTGATTTTGTATTTTACGCATGATAGGACATCATAATACTCCAATCATAGTTAGTTAGTTAGTTACTGACTGACTAATAATTACCAATCAGATGATCACAGACAGACGAACATTTATGTATAGCTGATATCAAGTGTCGGGACTTGGCTATTAGGAATCAATTTCGATCCTTAATTATTATTCAAGTAAAGCTGAAAATTGCATAGCTTATTCAGATTCTGAAGGAGCCAGAAATTTCACAGTATAGTTTCTACTAAGCCGGCAAAAAATTGCATAGATTTGATTGATTTTTAAACAAAAAAAATTTCCAAGTTAGTTGAGATTCTAAACCAGAGCGGTGAAACATTTCACAGCTTAAAAATATCAGAGTTTAGAATCCAACTATAAAATTCTCCCAACATTTTGAAAAAAGATCCAGAAAGTTCAAAATCAAATCTCTAACAGTGGCTTCCAATTAACCACACGATTGTTCTCTATTTTGGTTTTAACGGTTCAATTGTTTTAGAAGGGAAAACTAATGGGCCATATTTGAAGGCATGTATGTATGTACATAGATTACAGAGAGTGAAATGAAGATAGTAAATCACAATTTCCCATGTATTCACTAGAAATGAGTGAGTGACGTTCGTTCCTGAATATTTGCAAATGAGCTTATTGTCAAACTTAATGACTAACTAACGTTATACATGTGGCATGTACCAACTAAAATTCACTGCATCTAACCTGACCAACTAATTAATTGTGCATACAAAATATTGTTAACGATGCAATATACATTCAAGTATTTCACTTTGGGGATTTCAGTTTTGGTGGTTTCGCTAAACACCAACTTTTTGACTATACAATTACTCATTGCTATAGATTATGACGATTATGAAAGTATTCAGGCTTCAATGTTAGGATAAAAATTGTGTTTAAGGATTTCAAGCAAAAAAATTTTAGTGCTTTTAAATTTCACGTAATATTGATTTTTTGGCGATTTGCAGAATTTTTCGATTCTTTCAGTTTTGATGGCAAATCTAAAGTTTTTCAAAATATCACCGTCCCTTGATTTTTTGAATTTTAATTGCCATTCCCAAAATATAATGACAATGATAGAGTATTGCATGCATGTTTTGTAACCAGAAGCTATATATGTCTATGACTATGACTAGCATTTTTAGGGTTTAGTGAATCCAAAGGACAGATGAAAATTAAACCCTGAGAATAGCCGACGAGTTATCATCAGTGGATTATAAGCTTACATTACATGTAATCAGCATATTCGTGAATTAAAATCAATGAACCGATAATGGCAACAATTTGTGCTAATTAGCTTGGCATTGAAAAAGTATCAATACTATCATTTATCAACCAATGCAAATTCAATGCAATTTTCAGTGTTTCCAAATCTTTAATAACAGCATTTTCCCTATATAGACTTCTAGCTACAATTTATTCTACAATAGTATGTAGAATTAAAACCGAATTTTTTGCTCGATAAAATGTTTACATATGATTTGTGATCTAAGTTAAAACATTTCTTCTAATTTTTCATTATTAGAAGGACAAATCAAAGTCAATGTAAAATGTAAAGGTTCATTAATTCCTCCTATTTTGGATTAGTTAGTAAGTTACCGGTTGAATGAATTTTAGGTCACAAAAAGTTTTGCAGCTATTAAATACAATCATTGGAAGTTAACTAATCACCATTTAGGTATAGTTTAAGCCAGTCATTATCATTCAGATTGTGACACATCAGTAAATTACAGTTTCCCATCAAATTCCTTATTGCAATAAGTCAATGTCAATTTATATATGCTTAATTTCCAGCTAATATATGGTGGATGGCGTGGCGTCTGAATGTGAAATCCATTGGGAAAATTGTCACCTCTCAAAATCAAGGGTACACTTTTGACATTGAAAAATTTATCTCCGAGATTTGAGAGCCATGCAACAACAAAATAGATTCTAAAGCAGTTAGAAATTGATAAATGGTCGCTGTTATTTATGCCTCACTAATTGTACAACAAGAAACACCTATTGTTGCTAAAAAATAGTAGTTTGAAGACCCTCCAGGTTTGTTTGTTTAGTAAACCCGAATCCACAAGTGTAATAAACCTCAGCAAGACGGTATTACGACGAAGCCGGGTTAGGAATTATTTATGTTAATATTACAAAAAACCAGTAATAATAATTAGGGGTTTTTATCGTTTTTCGGTAGTCTCATCAGCTAGTCTTCCTCTGTTCACCAACTT